>JACCDR010819299.1_pt1 | contig 27139 bp, 22 predicted proteins | sample 7446431 | NCBI WGS metagenome assembly JACCDR01 (sample SAMN15323443, study PRJNA562643) | freshwater metagenome | isolation source: river surface water | place: USA:Blue River Watershed | collected 2017-08-17 | reverse complement strand
TTTTTTTAAATTATTTTTTTTAGAATTTTTAAATTATTTTTTTAGAAATTTTTTATTATTTTTTAGAAATTATTTTTTTTTAGAATTTTTTTTAAATTATTTTTTTTAGAATTTTTAAATTATTTTTTTAGAATTTTTAAATTATTTTTTTTAGAAATTTTTTATTATTTTTTAGAAATTATTTTTTTTAGAATTCTTTTAGAAATTTTTTATTATTTTTTATTAGAATTCTTTTAGATTGTATATTGAATATAAAATTGTAAATAATGAACTCCTGTGTTTACACTTTGGAATTTTACAATAGCTCTTTTTGAACCATTAACTCCTACACAAATTGTATTAAATAAACTAATAAGTTCAGTATCATCAACATAACCACTACAATTTCCTCTCACTTCACTTCTTTTTATTATGTTATTTATTTTTTCCGGTAAATCAATCTCAAATGAGCAACTATCACTCCCTATTACAGGTATTGTTTCAATATATCCACTAAGATAACATTCATTTCCAATTTTTAAAGATGTATATTCGCCATCAATCACGCTTGTTCCAACAGTATTACTGACTGTAAGACTATTTTTTGTTATGGCTCCGTTGAAATTTACATCTCCTAACACGTTAAAGTCTCCGCCTATAAATACATCCTTTACTATTCCGCATCCGCCTTCTACTAATAACCCACCCCCATTTGTTACACTTGTTGCATTAGATGTATTTTTTATCACAATCCCCCCATCTGTTATTATACTACCAGTTGTGGAATTTAGTGAAGGTACATTTGTTAAAACTCTTAATACACCATCATTTCTCCATTCTCCACTTAAAATTTCATTATTATAAAACTTTATTCCACCAACACTCCCACTATAAATAGTTACATCTCCATTATTCACGTTATTATTATATACCTTAATTCTACCGCTATTTATATTACTATCTACGGGGTCATTGCACCCTATTAAACCAACATATCCACTTGAAAAAGTTCCTATAAATGAATTGTCTCTTACTGATATGACATTATTGATAGTCTGATTGTCTCCACCAACACTTATATTTCCTACTGAATTAATGGATATAATTTTTGATCCACTTGTTAAATTTACTAATTTACTTACATTAATTAAATCATTTTTGTGTTCTATAGAATATCCACTTTTGTCAATGTATTCCCTAAATGTTATTGAACTACCACCTGTTAATGATGTTTTTTCTAATTCTATTAGAGGTTCTTCCTTCTTTATTTTAATACCTTCTATAGTACTATTGGAATAATCTCCTATATTTATATTACCTTCTATATACATATCCTTTTTTATACCCACACCCCCTCCAATAGTCAAACAACCACCTGCTGATACAGATGAAGCATTTGATGAATTATTTATACTTACACCACCCTCTGTATAAATACTTCCGCTTGTTAGATTATCAGATGAAGCTGACGAGTATACATTTAATCCCCCAGTATTTATCCCTATATAACTATTTCCACTCGTGTTAATCTCAACATTATTAAGCGCAACACCCTTGATTTCTACCCTAGACGAGTTTTCATTGTATAACTGAGTTATATATGCACTGTTATATAACGATACAATATCATTCTCAACAGGTTGTATAGTCCAATTACTTTTTAATACGCATACTTTAGATGTGCCTATATAATCTACAATTTGTCTCACTTCCGTTCCTTTAACTACCCACCATCCGTTATAGTAATCATCGTTACTGTTCTTACTATTCGTTAACTTAACCTGATTTGAAAGTATACCACTTTGATCTGGTAAGACATCCGTATCTATAGGAGTGTCTTTTATTACTTCACCACTTAAAATGTCATTTTCACTTTGACTTCTTTGGACGAGAATTCCAGAATAATTCACATTTTCAACTCCATTTATAATGGGAATATTTGTATTTATTACTAAATTACTTGAAGTTTCATTTATTATTTTATTTACATTTAAATCCCCACCTATATGTACATCTTTATTCACTCCTAACCCTCCTAATACTGTCAATCCCCCACCATTTGTACTATTTACAGCATTTTCTGTAGAATTTATGCTCACACCCCCTGCTACTATCAATGCTCCTGTCGTTTTTGAGGTGGATGATTCTGTTGATGTTATACTTAATTTATTAATTGCCATACTTCCTACAGTTATACTTCCACCAACGTATAAAGATTTTTCTATAAAACCTCCTCCTAAACATCTTAAACTTCCACTACTAAATGTTCCATTCGCATCTGTTGTATCAACTAAACTTATTCGTTGACCTTTTAAACCAACGTAATCTGATATACTCACCGTTGATCCTTCTGTTGCCAAATATCCTAATGCAAATTCATTATTAATTCCTTTGTAAATTAAACCAGCATATTTATTACTTGTTGTCATTCCTGTATCAACTAAAAATCCACTGTCTATATTTGGATACGAATAAGAATTTACAACTATCATATTATCTTCTATTGTAACAACTTCGCTATTTATATAAGTAAATGTTCCATTTACTGTAAAATCACCGCTTACTGTTAAATTTCCTGTTAAATTTAGAGTATCATTTGTATAAATGTTTATATCTTGTGGGGCTACTATTATAAAATCATCTTGGGAATTTGTATATAGTAAAGTATTATCCCCACCACCTTTTATGTATATTCTACCATCTGTATATGTGTCTCCTAAAATTCCTACACCTCCAGCTATTTTAATTGATGCTGTTGTAGCATTAATTGCATTTGAAGTCTCTGAAAAATTTACTTTTTCTAAAAATGTTGTGGGAATACTAATATAATCTCTTCCGTCCATTCTTTGCGTTGCTTCATTCCATATCATTATTGTATTGTCTAATGGATTATCTTCTCTTGTAGCAACTTTTTGTAAATTACTTATTTCTCCTATAACCATTGTACCTTTTGTCTCATCGTATACTATACGATAATTTTCTAATAATCCCCTTTCTACTTCCATACCAGCTTGATTCAATGTAACTCCTGAACCACTTTCATTTCTATTTATTAAAAAAATATTATCCTCAAACTCTATTACATTTGTATCTAAGATTGTCGTATTCCCTTCAACATATAAATTTCCTTCTATTACAGCATCTCCAGTTATCTGAATGTTACTAAACGTGGGAGAATCACCTATTGTTACACCTTGATCCAACCATATATCATGTTGAGCAACTCTTCCATTTATATTTTGATATATTATTTTATTATTTTTTAAAGGTTTTGCCATTAGTATTCTTTAATAAAAAATTATTATTTTTTTAACATTTTTATTACGTTTCTTTTATTTTTTTTTTTAATTCTCTTTTAATTAAATGTATCTCATTTTATTTCATAAAGGTTCATCGTTTCCTAATTACATTTATGACAATCTTTATCAATCCGTCCAATTAACACATTCTTCTATATTTCTTATTACCAATTCAATTTTTTTTGACGAAGTTCGTTCTAAATTATCTAATATGAACATTAACACTTCAAATGTCTTTTTAATATCTATAGAATTTTTAGACTCATTGAATGACCCGTTACTTTTACAATTTAATAATTTGTCTTCTAAAAGTAATAAAACAGAATTCTGGATTAATACTACCTCTCGATTCTTTTATATTAATTTACTTATGAAACATTTTTCTCTGCCTTTTTGTTTTCATATTGAAAATGACGTTTTATTATATAGGGATTTAGGCGATATTTATTCCTTATTACGAAAGTATTCTATGGATAATGATATATTGGCTTTACAAGATAGTCCCACAAGGGCTATTTGTTCATTTATTTACTTTCCTCAAGGAAATGCAATAGTCCATTTTCTTGAATTTATATTATCTAATTATAACCTCTATAACAATGATATGGAGTTATTAGGACATTATAAAAAAAAGGGTCAATTACCGGTTTCTCCTTCTGATTTTCTCGCAGATACGCTTGGAATTTTCGATGCTTGTTGTATAGGTCAATATCTAGGCGGTATAGACTTCAAGAATATTCCGCAACATCTCATTAAATCGTCATTTGTAAATCCTACTATCGGTTTTATTAATGAAACTAGTTCCTTTAAACCAAATTCTTGTGTATTCGGAACTTCGCTTAAAGATGATATTGATGTAAAATATTTTTTAGAACAAAAAAACCATGGTATTTTTCCAATTAATAACCTTCATATACACTCAAAACAATTATATCTTTTCTCCTCATTTTTTAACATTTCTTATAATAACATTATTACAGGTGACTCTGTTTTACAATTATCAGACTTTGTTCTATTAGATGAAAAAGAATTTTTAATGCACAAAAACATTCATGATTTTGCCCCATCCAATAAACTTTTAAAAATACGTGATAAAAATAATATAAACATATCAGCTTTTTCTAAATTTATTAATTCAATTAATGGCGAATATGTAAAATTATTTATATACACTGACTTATTAAACTTATTCAAGAATCACATTTTACCTTATGCAAAAATTACTAAAAAATTAATTTTATATATTCATAATGGTGATTTAGAATTCAATGATTATGATATTCTCCAACACCCACTTATTCATAAAGTCATAGCTCAAAATTGTAATATAGTTCATCCAAAAGCTTCCTTATTACCAATTGGTTTAGCACGTCATTTTTATCCACATGGTGATAAAGATACACTTTACAAACATATGATTTCGTCTTATTATAATAAAAAACAAGATGGCGTATATTGTAATATCAATCCAAACACACACCCTTTCAGACAAATTATATTAAACACCATTTCTTCAAAATTTCCTATGTCCAACGGAAAAGATTATAAAATGTATATTGAAGAGCTTTCATCTTTTTATTTTTCTTTATGTCCATTTGGAAACGGCCTTGATACTCATCGGTTTTGGGAAACTTTATATACAGGAGGAATCCCTATTATTATAAATGATCCTAATAAGGTAACTGATTCATTCTTTAAAAATTTAGAATCATTACATGTACCATTTCTAATTTATTCTTTAGAAGAATTTTCTTCTCTATCCCCTTCACATTTCAATTATTCTCTTTATACTAATACTTTGAATAAATTCCAAATTAATTCTATTTTTAACATTAGAAGCCTCACTCTTTCTTATTACAATTAGATATTGGTTGTCGTTTTTACTAAATTTATTTTTTATTTATTAAAATAAAACAATGCAACAGGAACTTAATAGAAGTTTAATCCACGAACAAAATATTAAATATTACCAAGTTGAACATTATTTAACAGTGTCTTCTAAAGAACGTAATGTATCTTTATACCCATCTGTTAGTCATTATTCTTTAGAATTACAAAAAGAATTCAAAAATATTTATTCTATAGAACTTATTCAAGGTATTATCCCTGATAAACCAACAGGTACTGTTGCTACAGAACCTTATTTACTATTGAAAATTGACGAAATAGATGATGTCATGTCTTCTAATGATACAAATATCGCTCAATCATTTGCTATTTTGTCTCTGTGTCGTCCTATTACAGATGATGGCTTCATACATATTGATAAAAAAATTCACGAAAATACTGTTAAATATTATCAAACTCCAAAAAGCTCTCTCTCAAGAATGACTGTTTCTATTACTAAAGAAGATGGAACTTTATTTGATTTTGGAACAGATTCACCCTCTCCACCTAATAAAGATTTCCAAAATACTTTTATTTTTAAAATTGTAACTTTAGAAAAAGAACGCAGTGTTTTAAATCAACGCAATATTTATACGCAAAGCTTTTTCAATTAATTTTAAATCTTTTTTAAATAAACTTTTATTTGTTAATATAAATAAAATGTTATTTTTGATTCTAATAACTTTCTTCGTAATACTACTTTTAATTAATAAAGGTGTTGAAACTTTCCAACAGTTTAATTTTTCTGATAAACAAGAAGAATTATATGTTAAAAAAATAAACTATTTTAAATCTCTAATAACTCTTAACCAACCCATTCCTTTACAATCTCCTGAGAGTATACCTCTTTTTGAAAATGATAAATATTATTTTTTGAATTATCCTTTACTATCTTTTTTATCATCTCGTTTAAACATTCCAGAAAATGACATATCCATCACAAAAAATATTCATAATATACAAACTTCTGGAGGAATCTTTCAGTTTAATCTTACAATTTCTTTGAAAAAATATTCATTATTTTTCCCACTTATTGTTGCTGTTAAAATAAATAATTACCCTCAATATTTTTTTAATAATAATCTTATTCTTCCCCCAAGAATAGCAGATCAAGAACTATTGTTTGTTTCGCCTGATATTTTTATCTCTACAACCCCCCTACCACCATTTGATCCATACGATACAACCAATACAACACTTCAAACACGTGAAAAAATTACCTTACCTTAAGTTTTAAAAAAATGATTTTTTAATTGTTTTTATTCAAATTAAAAAATGAATACTCAATTATTAAAAATTAATGATATTGATTGGAATAAATTTGAATTATGTAAGTTTGGACGTACTGTAAAATTGTTATATAACAAAGAATTATTTCAATTACAGACTCCTTCTCTTTATCTTCCATTTGGTGTTAATAAGTCTACTAATCAATGGTCTAATTTTTCAGATTTTTACACCGATTGTTCTATTAACAAAGCTGGAATGGATAACTCATTTGAACTTTTCTTATCCAAGTTAGACGAAAAAGTTAAAGAATTAGTTCAAGAAAATGCTCATCTTTTTCAAAAAACTAATTCAGTTATTAATAAAGAAACTCTTGTTATGAATTCTTCTCTTCGCGAAAATGGTTCTTATCCAAAACTTTTACGTCTTACTCTTCCAAGAGATAATTTCGGCAATTTTTTGTCTATTATATTTGATGAAAATTCTGAAAAATTAAAATTAGATGAACTTAATGCCTCCTCTCTTTTACCTAAAAAAAAAATTATAAAATCTATTATAGAATGTTCTAAAGTATGGTATTGGAATGATAAGATAGGTATCACTTGGTCAATTTCACAATTAAAATATAAACAACCAACAACCAATACTATTCTCCCATCTTCCGAATATTTATTTGTTGACTAAATTTCCCCTTATTATACTGTAATCAATTTTAAATCTTTCTATTTTTACATCATTATATTCTAAATGATGTTTTAATAAATTTTCTGGGTGAAATATACATCCCCTACTTAAATATACAAATATTTTACTATAACATTCTAAATATTTTTTAATTATTTTACCTTTCCCTAAAGCCATCTGATCATTTATACCATTTCTCCAATCATTTCCTTCTGGAATATACACCACTTCATCATGCATATTCTTTAAAATGTATTCTATTTTTTCCAAATCGTTGCTACTAAAATCACTTCTCCATACTATGTACACTTCTTCTTCTTTTACTATTTTACTAATTTTTTCTCTATGGTAATACATTGATAACACGTTGTATATATTTGTCTCTGGTGCTTTTAAAAATCTAGTATGCGTGTATTCTTTTTTTAGAGGGTATTCTTCTATATTTTTAATTTCTTGTACATTTACTTTATTATTACTTTGCGGTGAAATCCCAGAATAATAAATAACGGGTGTAAATCCTACCTTTTTAATTACTTTTACCAACTCGTGGATAGACGATTTTTCTATTAATCTCATTGTTCCGCATATAATTATACCTACAACACATTCTTTCATCATTTATTCCTTTCTTTTATTTTTTTTATGTAATCAGAACAAATTCCCTCACTCTTTAATTCATGAGACGTTAAAATCAAATTACAGTCGTATTTTTCTGGCATCACACATATAGAATTCTTTGATATTTTTGAATTAATATTACCCCATATATATCCTTTTGATGTAATTGTATATACGTCTTTATCATGAAAAAAATAATTCATTCCCTGACAATTTTCTTTACAATAAAATAAAGCATCCTCATTTTTACAATGTATCCATAACTTTTCTTTGTATTCTTTTAGAAAATATATTGATATAGGTATCTTTGGATAATCATGACCTAAATATATACTTTCGTTAATTACCCATATATCTACTTCACAATCATATCCTAACAAAATAGCTGTTATTATTTGTCTAGGAGTATTTTCTAAGTTTATGTTAGGTCCATCTAAATTTCCTCTGTGAGATATATAAATTTTATCTTTGTTGTTCATAACACAATATTACTATTATTATAGAAATATTGTTTAAAATTTTTACGAATAAAATTTAATTTGTAAATGCTCTCCATTTCATTATCAATGATCCAAATGTACTGTTATACGGATTTGTTGTATAATCAGGACTTGTATATAACACTTGACCACTTGTATTGATTGTAAATTCTATCCCAGTATCATCGCCAACATATGATGTTATTAATTCCCATGTATTTTCTTTATTTACTCCTCTCATATGAAAATTACTATACAATGGAGTAGGATTCAAATTTATTCTACATGCTAAATATAAATCAAATCCCCATGCATTATTAAATACCAAATTACTTATTGTCGCATTCGTCTGCGCATTACCTCCTGTATATATTTTTGAAAATAATATATCTTCTTGATTTGGTTTAATATTTACCGAACCAACATATAAATTGTCCCCTATATATAAATCTTTTCCAATACCAACACCACCTAAAACTGTTAATCCACCGCCTCTTGTTGATGATACAGCATTTTCTGTAGTCTGAACTGTAATTCCTCCTTTAGTTAATAATGATCCGCTGCTAAATCCAGTTGAAGTTTCTGTATCATTTAGCTCTAATCCAAACATTTCTACAGGAATATTGTTCGTTAATCCAAAACTACCATCTGTCAAATTAGGATTCTTTACTGTAGAACCTATTTGTAATTTATCACTTGTTTCATTAAATACAAATCCTATAAAACTTTTATTAAATAATTCATACCCATCTAATCCAGCCGGATTTTGTGTAGTCCATGCTGATTGTATTGTAGCAATCTTATTCGTTCCATCATAATCAATTATTTTCCTAACTTGTCCAGCATTTAATCCACTTGTAATCTTTATCCACCACTCGTTATAGTAATTATCACTTGGATTACTTGACGCACTTAATTGCACTTGTGTAGATGTTAATCCTCCTATTTGAGGATTATTCAATATACCACTCTCTTCAACTGTATCGTTTACTATATCTCCCTCCCCCAAATCATTTTCTTCTTGCCATCTCTGAATTGAAAATCCAGCATCCTTACTTCCTATTGGACCCGCGTTCATTAAAAATACATTATCTTGTAACTCAGTATTCACAGTCACTAAAGATGTTGTTGTTCCTATTACTGTTAAATTACCGTTCATAATTGTATTTCCATATACATTCAAATTTTTTCTTATACTTGCTCCTCCTTCTACTATTAAACCACCTGTTGTTTCACTTATACTATTACTAGTTGATAAAATTCTCATTTCACCTTTTAAATACATGTCTTTTTCTATTCCAACACCACCACTGACAATTAAACTTCCATTTGTTGTAGATGTACTATTTTCTGTATTGTTTATTTTTAAAATACCGTTTACATTGCTATACAAATTATTAATACTTAATTCCCCACTTGTATACCCAATTTCAATATCGTTTTGTAAAAAACTCCCCTGAGAATATCGGACTATACTAAAATTATTATTTGTAATGTCTCTGTTAAATGAATATACAATATCATTTCCATTCTTTACTTCTATAACTTCGTCACTAGGTGGATTGGCCTTTAACTTACCGTTTATCCCCATTTCCCCACCTATATACATATCCTTTCCTATACTTGCCCCTCCACTTATAAGTAAACCTCCACCATTTGTTATAGACCCAGCATTTTCTGTTGTTCGTATAACTATTCCTCCATCTGTTATTATGGATCCTGTTGAAAAATTTATAGCAGCCTTCGTTGATGTTAATACAATTTCAGTAAAATTTATAGATCCTGTAGTTGACGTATATAATTGACCACCTATGTATACATCTCCTCCTATTGCTACCCCACCAGCAATTGTTAGTGCACCACCATTATTTATTCCAGTTGCATTATTATTGCTTTTTATAGATAACCCACCATCTAATATCATACTTCCCGATGTTATTCCAAAAGAACCTAATGTATTCTTAGAATACACCACCCCTCCTATATATACATCTCTTCCTACACCTAAACCACCTTTCACTGTCACACTTCCACCATTTGTAACGCTTGTAGCATTCACATCTCCTTTTACGCCAACCCCGCCATTTGTAATTATACTCCCAGAACTATTACTTGTGCTACTATCACTGCTTACAATAAGTAGTTTATCTCCGTTAATTGTACCAAATACATCTAATAAATAATTTGGCAAACCATTTATTCCAACATTTCCATCTGTATTTATATAAATACTATTTATTACACTTCCGCCACTAACAAATAATGAATTTGTTGATATCCCTTCAGAATATATATCTCCATTTACATCTAATGTTGTTAAGGGTATTTTTCCAATACCAACATTTCCACCAGTCGTTATAATATTTCCTATTGTATTACTATCTCCCAGGATACTATTCTGTAATACTTCTATATTATTACTTTTCAAATTAGAACTACTCATATTTATTGTGTGTATATTTCCTGTTGTAATATATCCAGAATATATTCCTCCATTCACATTTAAATCTTCATTCCCGTTTGTCATTTTTATATTTGTATTTCCAATTGAATTTATATAAATACTTGACAACGAAATACTCTCACTTGTTACATTTAATGTCGTAAAAATCATATTCATGTTATCTGTAATTATATATCCACTTGAATCATCTGCCTCTATAACCAAATTTGTACCAGATGTCGTATTCAACCCTATTCCACTCTTCACACCTCCGCTAATTTGTATATTAGTATTCCCACTTGTTTTTTCACCAAATGTTATTGTATTTTCTCTTGTATAATTTGTATACCCAGCATTTTCAATTAACACTGACCCAAATGTACATGAATTACCCTCTATATTTTCTACAAGAGCTTTTGTTATTACATTTAAATTACCAGTTGTTAATGTATTTGATAAAATATTTATTCCTTCTATATTCCCACTGCTTAAACTAGTGCTGTTTATATTTCCGTTAATATCCAATTCAGTAGTTGGATTTGAAACATTAATTCCAATATATCCTGTTGTATTTGTAACTAACGCTCCAACTGTATTAGAACCATTTAATGATAACACCCCACTGTTAAAAACAGACAATCCAGTTATATTACTTCCATTTGATACACTTAAAGTTTCTATATTTGTTAAAGTATTTATATTTGCAACTGTGTTGGTTATTCGCATGTTTTCAACTACTCCACCTACACTAATTTTCACTTCTCCTGATGTTATTAAAAATCTATCTATTGTTATCCCCTTCACTTTAAATCCACTTGTTATTGAACTTAATTCCATGTTTTCTCCTATATAAATGTCTTTATTGACACTAACACCTCCACCTATTGTTAAACTCCCACCATTTGTACTATTTACAGCATTTTCTGTCGAATTTATACCAACACCTCCATTTATAACCAACACACCACTTGATTTTGATGCACTGCCTCCTGTATTTTCTATTAGAACATTGCCCTTTTTAACATTTAAACTTCCTCCGTCTATTGTAATTGTTTTTAATCTAATATCACTCATAATTATTGATTTCCAATAAAAAAAAATCAATAATTCTTACATAATAATTTTTTAATTTGTTTTATTTACTGCATTTTTTTAAACGCGTTTTTTTTATTTTTTTTTTTTATCAAATTTTACTAAATGGACAAGCCGATCTTATTTTATAGCAAATATTGTTCATATTCTGTAGATTTACTAAATACTCTATCGAAAAATGAATTAGAATCATTTATCTTTTTACTTAATATTGACCCAGACGTTCATTCTAAAAAACGTCCAGAATTATTTTATAAGATCCAATCACATTTTAAATTTAAATTAAATGCTGTTCCAGCTTTACTTGTTAACAATTCTGAATTACTTTATGGTAATGATACTATTATTAGTTGGGTTACTAATAAATATTCGCAGAGACAAAATTCAACTAGAGTACAACAAAAAAACAATAATACAAACGCGCAAAAATCTATTCTTAAAGTATGCGAACCTTCTTCATTTAATCCAAATGAACTTTCATGTGCGCCATTATCAACAAGTAACGATGTATTTCAATCACATACTTTCTATAACCAACCATTAGAAAAAATTAATACACCTGCAATCGATTCATTTTCAAAACAAGAACTAAATTATTCTAAACTTGAACAAGATCGTGAAATGAATTCTGGTGCAATTCCTCCTAAACAGGTTAGATTCGCAGAAAATACTGTTAAAAATGACATTTCAAAAACTTACGAACAATTATTACAAGAACGCCAAATTGTTGAAACTCCACCACCAAAAAATATTGATTTTACAACTGGAACTTATTCATAACTCATCCCAACAACAAAAAATATGACACGTATTCGGATAGTATTTTCTTTGTATTTCCAAACATTTTTCTTGACTAATGTCTGGTAATAAACTTTCAGTTACTTCTTCTTTTTCTCTCCATAAACTTTTCATGTCATTTAATATTTCTTTATATGATTGTCTTATTATATACTTTTCAATTTGTTTTTTTCTTATATTGTATTTAGCTGGCTTTTTCAATACGGGATGTAAGCTATAAAAATATTCTATTAATTCCATATCTGTATATGGTTGTCTTACTTCCAATCCAAATCCGGACGTTATTTTATCTGTTCTTAAATAACAAAATTTATTCATTTCCTTTACCATTTTTATAGATTGATTATGAAATTCATCGTCTGTTTGAGTATTTATTATCTTGGAATAACCACAAATCTCATCTAATCCATCGCCTGTAAAAATTATTTTCACATTTATTGTATATTTTTTGATATATATATATAACATTTTTATTGGAATGCTGTTTATTATTGTCTTTTTATCATACGTCTCTATTTCCCATATTATCTCTTCTATATCATTTTCCGAAATAGCTTCCATTTTCAGAATATGATGTTTTATTACGTCACCAAATAAATCTTTCATTGTTTTAACTGTTTCCATTGCGTATTTCACATCTTTACTCCCTTCGTATCCAATTGTAAAAACATCTAACTTTCTCTTATATTCCCAATTTCTATTTTTCAATTCTTCCAATACAGAATATAATATTATAGATGAATTGAAACCGCCTGACAAAAGTATACCCATGTTATTTACATTTTCAGGTATTCGTAAACTTACAGCATTTTTAATTTTCTCTCTAATACTTTCATAACAACTCTCAAGCGTTCTTGGGTCTGTTGTATTTAAAACACAATTCTCAATTTTATGGTTATCCCAGTCATAATAACATACAAATTCTTCACTTTTCTCTATAACAGCTTTTTTAAAACTCCAATAATGTCCTATAGGTATTTCCATTACAGTGTATTCATCTTTTTTTAATAAAATATCAGTCGGGATAGATTTTAACTCGCTTACAAACATATAAAATATTTTATTTATTCCTTTTACCATATACATTGGCTTTAACCCTATACAATCTCTTACTACATATATATTCATATTTTTGTAATCAAATGTATTTGTATTTTCAGTCAATACAAAAGCATACTCTCCCTTAATTTGTTTTAAAGTATCCTCTAAACCATATTTTATATACATTGGCATAATAATTTCTACATCACATTCACTTTGCAAATCCTTCTCCCCAAATTCATTCGCGTCCTTTAATTCTTTCCAATTATAAATTTCGCCATTACATAATAATCTTCTTATCGGTCTATTTCTTAAATCTGTATACTTCATTAATTGATGTTGTATAGGATCTTGAAACGGTTGGGAACCATTCGCTGAATTATCATTTATACTTAACCTATGATACCCATATGTCATTTTTAATTGCTTATATTCTTCTATTTCTTTTCTTGATAATACTAAATTAGCATTAACACCTCTTGACGTTAATGATGGTGTTTCTTCTGTAAATATTACAGTCTCATTCGGACCTCGTTTTTTTATTTTATAAAAATTATCTCCATAGTTTATATTTATATATTTTTTACTTTCTTGTATTATAAATTTTATAGCACCCATTGGTTTTTAAAAATAAAAAAAAAAATGATTTTTAAATAATAAACTTAAATTAAAAAATGAATAACACTCAATTTACAGAATTTGATAATGTTAAAATACATGGAGATCTTGTCGTTCATGGAACTACTGTAACCATTAATACTGAAGAAATTATAGAGTATAAACATACTTGTAAAACTGATACTCAATTATTAGAGTTACTCTTTCAAAAAATAAAAACTTTAGAATTAGAATTGTCTAATACTAAAACACAATTAGACAACGTTACCTTTAAATTAAATGAATTTTTAAATACTATAAAAGAAATATCAATTGTTTAAATGTTCTAAACAAATTCCTTTTTCACTATCTACTAATATACTTTTCACACCATTTTTTTCAACATCTATAATATTTGATATATTATCATCAAAAAATATTGCTTCATTTTCTTTAATCTCAAAAATTTCCAACATTTTTTTTATTACTATACTTTTTTTAGTGTATATTCTTAAACCATCGCAATCTTCAGGATAATATAAATAATCAAATTCTACTTTATTTTTTTTTATCCATTTAAATGGATTTGCGTTATATGTTATTAAACTAATTTTTTTACCATTTTTTTGTAATAATTTTATTTTTTTTACTATTTTTTCATTATAATCATCATTTTCATAATCTAATACTAATGTCCCATCTAAATCAAATATATACATTTTTAATTGTTCAGACAACATTTCTACTAAATTTTATTTATAAATTTTTTTATTCAATTTATTTAATTTAATTTAATTAAATAAAATGCCTCCTATTCATCATATTTCATCATCTAAAACAAATTACATTTCAAAAATATTTCCACAAGATTTATGGGAATTTATTTTTCCGTATTCTAAAGCATCTTCTGTCTGGACACACGATAATCTACCATTTTGGACTTATCGGGATTTTCTATTAAGTATTGAATGGATGAATTCTCATAATAATAATCTTTTTCATAATTTTGCCTCTGATTCTAGTGATGACTTAATTAATTTACTTGAACTTGCAGCATTCTTAGGAAATTTTCACCAAGAATGTGGTGAACCAAGTCTTTCTGTACCATATCCTTGGTCTTATCCACCTGTATCTCCAAAAGGTCTACCATCTGATGGTCCTGCTGGTGGTTGTCTTGGTATCTTAGAAGGAACTGTTGGTGAAATTTACTTTACACCACCACCTTTCCCTGTTTATCGTATTTCAAAACCACTTCCTCTTAGTAATATTGAAATTCAAACTATTGGAACTGGTGATACTTCCATCGGTGGATATTTACGTTCTTTAACACAATTAAACCAACCTCAATTTGGTCTTGGTACTGGAACTGGTAATGGAGTTGTTTTCATGGATTCATATGTAGCCGTATCAGATGACGGAACACTTTGGGGAACTAAACCTACTAATACAAAAGTTGGAAATGTTATTGACCCTGTTCACTTACCTACTGATGGCAATATTAGAAAAACTACAAGTAAAGCTCCTTATTCCCAATACGGGGGAAGAGGGGCGATTCAACTCTCTTATAATTATAATTATAGTGATTGTAGTATAGCTTTATTTGATGATTATAGATTAGCTAAATATCCTAATCTTATAATCACTACAGATCGTTATAATTGGAATAATGAGCCATTTTATTTTGGCTTCCCTGGTCCAAACGAAAATGGACAAAATCAACTTCCTATTGATATTTTACATTCTACTCCCCCTGCTCGTCAACTTGCTTTTATAACATGTTTATGGTTTTGGATGGATAATAAAAGAAGTGGAAGAACAATTTCTTGTCATAATTGTATGTTACAACCCTTTTCATTCGGTATTACATCAACAAATATGATTATAAATAATCAATCTGGATGTACTTCAGGAACTTGGGCTTTTAATAAACTGTTATATTATAAACGTATTTGTAAAATTTTTAATATCCCATCCGATATTATTAATCAATCCATTGTCTGTCCAGTTAATAACTCTGTTCAACTAAAATAATGTTATTTTCATAAAAATAAATTTTATTAGGGGATATAATGATTAAAAATTTTACTTATAATAATGAAAACTACGAATTACATATTCAAGAAAGCGATTTTAAATTATTCAAATTACATACAACTTATATATCTGTAATTATATTAATTTTATTAATACTTTTTTTTATATACGATTTCTTCAAAGATGGTATGAGGACTATTAGTAGTTATTATTCTCTATTTTCTAACAAAAAAGATTTTTCTACAAATAAAGCTCTTGGATTTACAAAAAGTAACATAATCAGAGAAATAATACTGTTTTCATTATTTATAGCTTTCATATTTTCTGTTTATTTTAATAAAAAGACAAAAATTAATAAAAATGATATTAATGAAAACTTGCAAAGCGAAATTAATAAATATTTATAATTTATATAAGATTTAATTAAATTGTTTTCCCCCATACCAATTACCAAAGATGATTACGTAAACAAAATAATCATGATTTTAATTCAAATTTAAATATTTATACGGGATACCAACTGATGGATTTACTAATATACTTTCAACTCCTATTTTTTTTACACTTTCAATATTTCTATAATGATCATCAAAAAAAATTGCATTGTTTGGATCTATTTTGAACTTCTCCAACATTTCTTCTATAACTTTAGATTTGTTTCTGCATATTTTTTTTTGATTTCCTATAACCCAGATTATAAATTCAAATTTATTTTTTCCTTTCATATATGTTTCTTCTTCGTTTATATTTATCATATCTGGTTTATACACATAATCAAATTCTATTTCGTTTGAGTTAATCCATTCGTCTGGATAACTATTAAATGTAACTAAACTTATTTTTTTACCAAATTTTTTTAATTGTTTTATTTTTTCTACAATATTTATTTTATATTCCTCGTTATTTTTTAATATTAAAGTATCATCTAAATCAAATATATACATTTCTTTACTCATGTAATTAGTTATTTTTTATTAAAAAATATTTTTTTTATTTTTTAATTTACTTAATTACTTAATTGTTCATTAGACGTTCTACTAAAATACTTTTATTTCCTGACACTGCTAAACCACGTATCTTCAACAACTCTTTCAATTGTTTTACAGTCATTTGCGAATAATCCATTTCTTCTTTTTCTTGTACTTTCTCCTTGTTTTCTTCTGGTATTTTTATGTTATTTTTATACAAAATACGTCCATCATACATAAGTATATAAAAATTGTCGTATTTTGTTTTTACAACTTCTCCTAGTTCATTATCGTATTTCTCTAATTCATGCGAAAACGAAGTCACGTGAACCCTTTCTTCATGTTCAATCGGTGATTTCTTTCCAATGTTGTATTCTTCAAAGTAGTATTCTATATTTAATTTCTTCATAATTCTGAGAATGTCATCTTTATTTTTAATACTCTCATTTTCGTACTCTAATTTATCCCATTTATATTCTATACAATTCATAATTTCTATTATGTTATACAAATCATTTATTTTTATTGCTGTATACAAATCATTTAAGATTATATTACTATATTCGTTATCATATGTCGGTGTAAAAATACTTTCTTCTTTCTTTATATTTTGAATTGTTCTGTTATTTTTTCTAAACACTACGTACCTATTTAATTCCGATATTTTCCTTTCATATTCATTCATCTCAAACTTGTTTTCATTAAACAATTGTGTCTCAACCAACTCGTATCCACACTCTTTCATTACTTTAATAAATTCGTCACATGGAACTATCCATTCATTTGATCCCTCGCCCAATATATTCGGACCACTTAATCGTATACTTATTTCTCTATTTTTCTTTTCTAATTTGTATACCACTTCATCTGTATTTGCATCTTTCGCAACTAATATATCTTCGTCCTTCATCAATTCCTCAATTTTTTTATCATCCATGAATGTTGCTATAAATACACCCCCATTTTCTAAATTTGTGTCTAATATTTTTATGAAATTCTTTATTGTCTTATCACTTTCATAAAAATAATGCATCGCAAAATGACAACAAACCACTTTAAATTTTTCTTCGTTGTCTCTATATATTATTTCATCAGCATTTTCTTTATTCAAATCTAATTGGTAAAATTTATAATTCGTAAGTTGCTCACGTTCAATTCTACTCTTACATTCTTCAATATTTTTCAAAGATACATCATACCCAATTACTTTTTTTATGTTGTTATATTTCCATTTTTGCAAATCACCTCCTCTTCCCGATGACAATTCTAATAAGCTGTCAATGTCTTTACAATATTTATTATACAAGCCCATTTTAATCCAATTGTGATTTTTTCTCATTCTTTCAAAATATTTGTCTGTATTTTTGCTAACTGTAAATTTTTTCAAGTATTCCAACGATACTGGATTATGTATACTGTTCCAAATATCGCATGCAACTTTACAAAAATTCCCATGTTTTGTCTCGTTAATTGTCTTGTCCCACCTTGTCCTAATTGGATAAAATAATTCCTTTTCTTTATTCCAATAGTATTCTATCACAGTATTCCCCATAAACTCTTCTCCTGTCGTCTCGTCTAATATAGTGTCTGGAAATACTGTTTGGGATGTCATATACTTTCTTTCATTTGTGGTGTCATTTGTTAAAATATCAATATCAAATAATACCTTTTCCGTTTTTTTTGGATTTTCTTTGACCGGTTTCTGCACATATAATTTCCATAGATTTCCTTCTTTCACACTATAAAAATCTATTGTATTTAATTCCTCTGGTTTCCACTTATATAATCCAGACCACTTCTTTGTCATTGGATAATTTTCTTCCATTGGAACAAATATATACCCATCGCATTTTGTTTTATTAATTTTTTCTAAACATTCTATTCCTACAAATACATTCTCCGTGTAATAATCTTTCATTTTTAATTTATATTCACTGTTTTGTTCCGTTTTATCTGTAAGTTCTTTTAACAACGCCAGTCTTTCTCTTAAAAAACATTTTTCTTTTTTTCTTAAATCCTCTCCATTATAGAACAAAATGTCAAAGCCATAAAAGTCTAACGTATCACTTATTAACAATTCCCCGTCAATTATACAATCCTTCATTTCACTTCTCATATTCGTTTGCCAAACATTATTTAAATTGTTATCTATAAAAAAACATTCTCCTTTATTATTTATAAACAACATTACTCTTTCCCCATCAGCTTTTATCGTAACAGCATATTTATTTTTATACAGATTCGCTATATCATTTTTTTGTAATGTTTCTGGTTGTGCACCTACAAAAAAATACGATTCTATTAAAGTCTTAAATTCGTTTAGTATCTTGTTTTTTTCATTTGATGTCATCACATATTTATTCTTCTCTCTTGTTTGCAAAACACCTTCTAATATTTGTTTAATTCCAGAATTAGAATAACATTCTATCTCAACTTCAAAGTGTTGATTATTTACTCTCGTCAAATCAATTCGTACTAAACCATCTATTATATAAGAATGTCTATTTTTGATTCTAACAAAACACTCTTTGTCAAGTTTTTCAAATTCTATTTCATTTGTCGTCTTTTCTTCCGAAACACTAATTCTAAAATTATAATCCCAACAATCAAAATTTTTTAATTTATTTTTTATCATATATTTTATATTACCTTCATTTACTATTTTTTTCACAGATCCTTTTATATATTCTTCTGTATTTTGTTTTTCTTTTTTAAAATTTTTATTATTATCCAATCCCCTTTTTAAATTATAGAAAAATTCAATATCTACCTTACTCTCAAATTCTTTTTTTTGCGTATTTTTATTCCATTTATATTTTCCAAACCTAATTTCAACTTCACTTCCTTTATAATTCTGTAAATAATTTGATAAAATATTCAAAGTATTTCCTAACTGCATTTTTTTAACTATTCTTTTTATTTTTTCTTAAAAATTTTTTTTTTTCATTTTTTTTATTTGTGTAATTCTTATAGCATTAATATATTCATTAATAAGCCTCTTCTCTTGTGTTAACAGTTCAACAAATGAAATATTTAATTCGTCGTTTATCTCGTTTTTTAAATCAAAAATACTTCTATTAAGAATACGCAGACTTTTTCTTAAAAATTTTAGCATTTGTCTTATTTCACTTTGGTTTGCTCTACCATTAATAATTTCTTTTACAATATAGAAATCAGTCTTAATTCTTTCATCTAATTCTTCTAAATATTGTTCAAGCAATTCTTTAATCGTTTTTTTATTCATTCTTCTTTTTTTAAGATTATTTTTTTTCATTTTTTTAATTTCATTTTCTATTTTCAAATCTTGATGAAACACCAGCTCTTTGATAATTTTCTACACTTTTTATTGCCATTGGTGTTTCTATTCCTATAGAATCATTGAATATAGTGAAAACTCTCTGTTGAAAGTCCGATTCTCTTGGATTACAACTATTTTTGTTTGTCTCTAAAATATTTCTAATACCATCTTCTACATCAACATCACCTCTTGATACATTATATCTAGGTGGTAAAGTTGGTAATGGTAACTGACCAAATTGATTTTTTTCTCTTGATTTAATTAATTCTTGTTGTACTAATTCAGAATACGTGTCTATTTTTTCAGATGGTACAAAAACACCATCCTTTTCCCCTATTGCAAAATAATTTTTATCTAATGCCGCCTTCTCTAAATCTATTCTATTTGTTATCATAAATTTCATCTTTTTAACATTATCTGTAGCGTCTCTTTGTATTTTACATATGTCATCTTGTTTCCGATTCATTTTTATCTTATAATAATAAAATAAAAAAAATTAATTTACAACTTCCCATTTTCCAAAAGTTTTATTCCATTTACATGTCATTTCTTTTTCTACTTTATCTTTAAATTCCTCTTTTAATATTTTTGATGTTTTTAATGACCCCACATACAATACACCTTCGTTTACACCTGTTTTTATAGAATATACTTTGTATATATCTGGTAATTTTTGTTTTTTTAATAATTTTATTTCTGTTATATCAATAGTTGGTACTTCAATCATCTTATTTAATTTTTTATGATTTGATATCGTTTCTACCCACGACAACTCATAATAGCTTGAATATTTAAAATTTTTTCTAAATATTTCAACTAAACCTTTCCCTTCTTCTTTAAATACTTGATGTGGTTGAATATCAATTACATAATTTTTTAACAAATTCTTCTTTATCATTCTACAAATGTAATTATATCTTGTTTCGTAATCCAAATTTACAACACCATCCTTCCAAATAATATCTGTCATTAAATATTTGCAGGTGTCATCTTTTTTATACATATATCCTTCAAATATGACTTTGTTCATATCACTTACAAATTCTATTTCTGTAAAAAAATTATCATAATTATTAAAAAAATACAACAAAGAATAATTCCCACCACTTTTTTCAATCTCCTTCTTGTCAATACAAAAACAATAATATTTATTATTATTGTTTGGAACAATATATTTTTTATTTTCTATATCACCTATATCTTTTATTATATATTCATTATATTTTTCCAAAATTTCTCCTAAAATCTCCTTCACTAATCCAACTTGCGAATAATCGGCACTTTCTGATACAAATGTCATTTGATTTTATTTTTTTTATTTTTTTTTTCATTTATTTTATATTATCTGAATTTTAAATATTTGATTATCATTATTTTCATCACAATTTTCTAATGTCATTGTTTCTCCGTTTACACACTTATTCTTATTTCTATTTATTATCAAATCTTTTGATAAATAATATTGAAATTGTTGATTTTTATTATTTTCATCACACTTTTGCATATACAATTTTGTATTTTCACCTCCTCCGTCGTCTATACATAAATTATCCTTGTTCGGATTACGTAATAACTTTCCGTTCATATACACAAATTGTTGATTTCCATTTTTTTTATCACATTCTCCTAAATATAATTTACGAGACCCATCCCCTGAAACAGCTCCACCGTCATCTATACATTTTCCTTTTTTATTTTTAACCATAAATTTTATAAAAGGAAAATTATTAGATGTTTCACCCAATTCTAATAAATCAAATGTTTGATTATTATTTTTATTATTACACTCTCCTAAATACACTTTACTACCTCCATCAACTGTACCACCACCATCATCCATGCACAAGTTTTTATTTACATTTTTTAATTGTTTTTCTAAATAATTATATTTATAATGTTGACTTACATCTGCGTAATTACATGCGACACTAAAACCATTATCTCCTAAGCACAAATTACTTTTCATTTTATTTCTAATTAAAAACCTATTCGTATTGCTGTCCACAAATACTTGTTCGAATTGCTGATTAAAATTATTTGGGTTACACGTCCAAATATGAGCTTGGGTTTCATTAATATTTATACCACCACCATCATCTAAACATAAATTATTTTTATTCGGATTTCGTATCATTATGCCCTTCCCTGTTTTATATTCTTTATATTCAGTTTCAGTTATAGGTTGTGTTGTTGGTTGTGTTATCGATTGTGTTATCGGTTGTGTTGTTGGTTGTGTTGTTGGTTGTGTTGTTGGTTGTGTTGTTGTTTGTGTTGTTGGTTGTGGTGTTGGTTGTGTTGTTGGTTGTGTTGTTGTCTGCTGTGTTGTCGTCGGCTGTGTTGTAGGCTGTGTTGTTGGTTGTGTTGTCGCCTGTGTTGTCTTTACATATTTAAATATTACTAAAAATAATATAGATAATGTTATTAAAGACGAAAACGCAACTATTAATTTTGTAGTTGAATCTGTCATTTCTGATTATACGAAATAAAAAAGTTCAAAAAAATGATTTTTTTTAATTTTATAAATTAAATTAAATGAATGTCAATACTTTAAATAAGTTTACTTTTAATACATTGTATGGAAAAGATAAATCTAATAAAACTAAAGAATGGAAAATTATGGTTCGTGAAAAAGAAGATAAAAGTGCTTATATAACTTTCTGGTATGGTTATATAAATAGTAAAAAAGTTGAATGTAATGTTGATATTTATAGTGGAAAAAATATTGGTAAAAAAAATGAAACTACACCCTTCACACAAGCTTATTTAGAAGCGCAATCAAGATGGAAGCGCAAAAAAAATGAAGGTTATAAGGAAAGTTTAGACGAATTAGAGCAATCACCTCCACCATCTCCTATGCTCGCACACGAATATAAAAAACACTATAAAAAGATATCATTTCCTTGTTATATACAACCAAAATTAGATGGATACAGAATGTTATTCGACCCTGATACTAAAAAAATAACGTCTAGAACTGGAAAAGAATTTACAAGTTTATATGAAACAGAATTGTATAAAGAATTAGTTTCATCCAATTTAAACTTTATTTTAGATGGTGAATTATATATACATTCCCCCTCATTTAACTTTGAAAAATTTGGTATTCTTCGTAAACAAAAAATTACAAAAGAAGAAGATATACTTCTTATTAATAAAATTGAATATCATATTTATGATGTTATTCTTGCACAACCTTTTGAAAAACGAAATGAATTTTTAAATAATTTTATGACTCAAAAATTCAATAAACTTAAACTTGTGGATACTTATATCTGCAATAGTTATGAAGACATTGAAAAATACCATTCTCTTTTTTTAGAAAAAAAATACGAAGGTTCTATGATAAGAACAAACGGTATTTATATTGAAAAATTTCGTTCATATGACCTTTTAAAAAAAAAAGATTTTGATGACCAAGAATTTGTTATTAAAGATTTCGCATATGAAATACAAGATAATAAAAAATTAATTATATGGACATGCGACTCTGGTTCTGGTAATAAAACTTTTAATATAAGACCAAAAGGCACTTTTGATGAACGAGAGTATCTTTATTATAATGCACAACAATTTATTGGATGTAAAATATGGATAAAATTTTTTGGATTTACAGAAGATGGTTTGCCGCGATTCCCTACTACATATAGAGATTCTTATAAAGAATACATACGTGACCAAATTTTTTAAAATTTAAATGCTAATCCAACCCATCCTCTAACTCTATTTCCATTAAAAGATATATCTTTATATTCATAAGCTATATTTTTATGTGTTTGTTTTATCCATTTTTCTATTTCTTTCTTGTATTTAGATGACATTCTAGACGGCAATTTCTTTGATGTATATGCCTCTGTTATTTCACCTAATGATATTGCTCTTTGAGGGTTGTATTCTAAATTTTCTGATAACCATGCAAAGAAATCATTGTTCTCGTCTCTATATTCATTTGTCTTCATTTGTATTTCCTGAGGTTCCTTTACATTTTCTTTATAATAATAGTCTATTAGAATATTCATAAAAGTTTGTCTCCATTCCAATTCCTGTCTCATTTTTGATGGTAATGTTCTATCTATTTTATACTCGTTTGCTTCCTTTGGATAATCAACAAATCTTGATAAAAATTCTATAACACGTATCCTTCTCCATAATGCTGTATCTTCTCCCTTTATTTCTGGTAATTCATTGCACGCTAAAAATAATTTTGCTTCCATTATAAATGAAGTAGAACCTTGATATAATCCTCTTGCAACTATTTCTTCACTACCGGTTAATTCTTTTAATAATCCTATATTTATTTTTTCACCATCTTCTGGTTCACTTAAAAACGCAAATCTTTTATTAATTAATTTTATTTTTTCAGAATTTGTTTCATTAGCATTATTACGCTTTCGTGTTAGTAATGTTACTTCTACCTTGTCTCCGAAATCACCCATTGCCAAATTCATTAAATTCAATAATTGACTCTTCCCGTTTGCTCCATCTCCTATAAACATCAAAAAATGCGTATTTGGTATGTCACCGTTTAAACATTCGCTTAATTTTTTTAATACATATTCACGAACACCTTTATTAGGCAGTACAGAAATAATAAAATCCCACACGACTTTGCTGTTTGGTATTGTTGTATATTCATAACCAACTGTATAATTTATATAATCATCCTTAGTTGTTGTTCTAAATTTATTTTGTAATAAATCATATACACCATTTGTAAACGGAATAAGATGTTTCTTACTATTTAATAATGTTATGAATTTCTCATCGTTATAAAATATTTTTGCACCTCTTATTATATCATCTTGAAATCCTGGACGATGCAATTTATTTATTAATGATTTTATATTTTTTGATAAATTATCATTTTTCAATTCATTTTCATAGTATAAATTTATTTTATCAAACAATTTTGATAAATCCATTATTTGTTTCTTCATTTCTATGTTATCATCATCGTTTTTCCAATATATACTATTAAAATAATACCATGAACCCTTTGAATATACGAAATTTTTGTCTATTGCATGCAATAGTTTAGATATCATTGTTATTTTATGTCCATCTAATATTTGATTTAATATATTTGTTATTTCCTTATTATTAAAAATTTTCAAATCTAATTTAATATCACAACTAAACTCATCTGTATTATTGTAAATATTTATTATATTATTAATAGTACCATTATTTGTATAATTTATCCAAAAATTTTTTAAATGAAAATATTCTGGATTTAATGGAATTATATGATTCTTTGGAAAAATTGTTGAACATATTTTACATTTTAAACAATATCCATTGTCGCTAATTTGATGTTCTACATTACATTCTGGACATTTTCCTTTAATTAATCTTATTAAATCTCTATTTTCTACATTACTCTTGAATATCATTTCTGAGCTATCAAATATTACATCTAATATTTTGTCATCATAATTTTCTGTTATATATTCTCTACATTCTTCTTTTGCTTTTTCTATCAATTCCATTTCCATTAATGTCATTTTCAACTTTCTTTTTACAATTTCGTATATTTCTTTAGGGTATTTATCAATTTTAATTTCATTATATTTTTTATCTTCGCATTCCGAATCATGGCATTTTTGTTTTGCACTTATTGTGTCTATTACTATATATTGGTTATTTGATTTATGTTCGTCATTTCTAAATTTACAATATTTTAGAGATAATGATATAACTATACAATTATTCTTTTTATCTATGATAATGTCTCTTATTATTTTTTCTGAAATATTATATTCCTTTCTTATAAATTTTTTTATGATTTCTTTTTCATTCTGTGAGAAATCCAATATTACTTCATTTGTTTCCGTTAATGTTGTGATTGTAATACTTGATTTAATTATCTCATAATTTTCTGAATGATAACATAAAAATGTCTCCAAATCGCGGAATATATCACTCCTTTCATTTCTTTTTAAAAATCTTTTTTCACCCCCTTTTGTAGAATGTATTGTTCTAAATAAACCTTCTCTGTATACAGAAATGTCTATAACTTTATCATCTCTCTTCTTAACTATTTTTTTTAAAGCGTATACATTATTTAATAAAAGTTCCTTTTCATCTTTATATAATCTAAAAACACAATGATAAGATTTTTTCTCTTCGTTATGAGATTCAAGAATTATTTTTTTTATCTTTACATTTTCTATTGTGTTTTGTTGTATATACCCTTTAACAATCTCATAACATTCATTTATAATTAATTCAGGATTTTCAAATAATTCTTCGTTTTTATTTCTATATATTTCTATATCAAAAAAAAATGGAATAGGCGACTCGGATGGTATAAATTCATAAAAATTCCTCTTTTCTTCTTCTGTCTCTAATATAATTTTTAATAACTTTTCATAATTTTCTGTTATATAATATTCTATACATCCTCTGTTATATATAATTTCATTTTCTGTTTTTTTACTTAATGCCTCTTCTTTTTTATAATAAATAGTCATTACTTCTTTTAAATCAGTAATAAATTATTTTCTTAAAAATATTTTAAAACTTTTATTTATTTTATAAATTGTTTTATTGAGAAAGACGCTTGCTTGCACTCTTCTTTTCAGCGCGTTTAGTAGCAGAACGCTTGCTTGCACTCTTCTTTTCAGCACGTTTAGTAGCAGAACGCTTGCTTGCACTCTTCTTTTCAGCACGTTTAGTAGCAGAACGCTTGCTTGCAC
>JACCDR010706274.1_pt1 | contig 27147 bp, 23 predicted proteins | sample 7446431 | NCBI WGS metagenome assembly JACCDR01 (sample SAMN15323443, study PRJNA562643) | freshwater metagenome | isolation source: river surface water | place: USA:Blue River Watershed | collected 2017-08-17 | reverse complement strand
GCTACAATCGAGGTGATGGCGAATAGTAGCGGGAGGGATGCAGTGGCAGAGATAAAAGAGCGATTGAGCATCGTTGATGTGGTTGGTCAGCATGTAAAGCTTAATCGGGCAGGGAAGTCACTCACCGGCCTCTGCCCCTTCCACAAAGAGAAGACCCCGAGCTTCCACGTGAGTGTAGACCGCGGGAGCTACCACTGCTTCGGTTGTGGTGAGGGCGGCGACATCTTCTCATTCATCGAGAAGGTGGAGGGGCTTGATTTCAAGGCAGCGCTTAAACAGCTCGCCGAGCGCGCGGGAGTGACGCTCGAGCAGTATACGCTCGAGCGGGGCGAGGATGGCGCTAAGAAAGAGCGCTTGCGCGAGGCGATGCAGCGCGCGCTGCAGTGGTACACCGAACAGCTCACGGGTAGTGCGGCGCTCGCATATGCCAAGAAGCGCGGCCTCACCGAAGAGTCGATTAAAAGATGGGGGATCGGGTATGCGCCTGAGGGTTGGCGTGGCTTGCTCGAGACGCTTGCGCTCGGCGGCTTTAAGACCGAGGAGCTCTTGGCTGCAGGGCTTATCAAGGAGGCCGACGGCAAGCCGGGTACGTATTACGACCGCTTTCGTAACAGGCTGATGTTCCCGATCTACGACGCGACCGGTAAGGTAGTCGCCTTCACAGGTCGCGCGCTCGCGGCCGACGAGCTGGCCAAGTATCTCAATAGTCCGGAGACACCGCTCTACCATAAGTCTGAGGTGCTCTACGGTATGGACAAGGCGAGAGATGCGATACGCGTACGAGGGTTCACGCTACTTGTTGAGGGCCAGATGGATGTGATCCATGCGCATCAAGCTGGCTTTGAGAATGCGGTGGCGCTCTCGGGTACTGCCTTGACCACACGACACCTAGCGCTTATGAAGCGCTACAGCGAGAACTTGATGCTGGTGCTTGATGCCGACACCGCAGGTCTCTCCGCGACCGCCAAGTCGGCGCAGCTCGCGCTCCGCGAGGGTGTGCGGGTGAAGGCGGTGCGGCTCCCGCTCGGTAAAGACCCAGCAGATCTGCTGCAAGAAGACGCGAAGGACTTTGCAGCCCGGGTCAAACAGGCTAAGCCAGTGGTTGAGTTTTTCCTCCAGGTGTTGGGAGAGCAAGAGAGTGATCCGCACCGGCTCTTACGGAGAGCCGAGCAAGTAGTCTTGCCGCTTATTCGTGCCATACAGAGCCCCATGGAGCGCGAACACTTCGTGCAGGCAGCGGCCCGCGCGCTCTCGCTCTCTTCTGAGGCAGTACGCGAGTCGCTCGCACGACTCCCTACCGAGGCAGATACCACACCTCCTGTGGAAGTGTCGGCACCGCGTACGCGCTCGCTGCGAGCGAGTCGAGAGGAGCAACTCCTGGCCATCATACGAGCCTATCCAAAGACTGACCTTGCCGCGCATGTGGAAAAGGAGTACAATCGCATCACTGGAGTTCCGGTACCGTCGCTTGAGTCGCTCCCCGAGTCCGCCTTATTTGAAGCGGAACAACGTCTAGGAGAGCGGCCAACCGAGGTCGACGAGCTGCTACGCGCCTTTGAACAAGCGGTACTCCGCGAGGCGTATGACACCGCAGTTATAGCGTTACGGAGAGCAGAAGCGGGAGGAGACACTGATCTGATAGCAGAAGCTCAGAAGATCTGTGCTGCACTGAGTGAGCGCCTGGCGCGCCTCGGAGCATAATTATTTATTTACACACTACTCGTATGGCAACACCGAAGAAAAAGAAGAAGCTCGCGGTGAAGAAAAGCGTGGTCAAAAAACGCGGAGTGAAGAAGGCGAGCGTGCGCAAGCCGGTGAAGAAGGCTCAGAAGGCGAACAAGACAAAGAAGGTGTCGCGCGCTTCTGCAGCGAAGCCGAAGCAGCTCAATGCCAAGGCCATGACCGCCGAGGCCCTGATCGAGAAGGGTAAGGAGCGCGGGTATGTTACCTACAGCGAAATCTTGAAGTCGTTCCCGCACGTGGAGGAAGATGTAAACTTCCTCGAATCGCTTTACGAACGATTCGCCACTGCCGGTGTCGACGTGCTCGAGGGCGGTATGCTCGAGGACAATGCCGACGAATACCTCGCGACGCGTAATATTAAGGACCGCCACTCGACCAGCTACGACTCGATCCAGATCTATCTCCGCGAGATCGGTCAGTACCCACTCCTTACGGCGAGTGAGGAGCGCGACCTCGCGAAGCGCATTGAGAAGAATGATGCTGAGGCGCGCAACATCCTCGCACGCTCTAACCTCCGTCTCGTGGTCTCGATCGCCAAGAAGTATGTGGGCCGCTCAGCCGACCTCACCCTTCTCGACCTTATTCAAGAGGGTAATCTCGGCCTCTTCCGTGCGGTCGACAAATTTGACTGGAAGAAGGGGTACAAATTCTCAACCTATGCGACCTGGTGGATCCGCCAGGCTATTACCCGTGCCCTGGCTGACCAGTCACGCACGATCCGTATCCCCGTGCACATGGTGGAGACGATTGCGAAGTATAAGCAGGTCTCGCGCCGCCTCGCGCAGGCACTCGGCCGCGACCCGCAGCCCGAGGAGATCGCGGTAGAGATGGGGGTTGAGCCAGAGAAGATATATCAAATAGAGAAGATCAATCAGGACACGCTCTCACTCGAGAATCCGGTTGGCTCAGACGATGATGAGAAGAGTACGCTCGGCGACTTTATCCCGGACGACAAGATCCCCTCGCCGGTGCAGGAGTCGTCAGAACGTATCCTTGGGGAGCATGTGCGTGCGATCTTGAACGATCTCTCGAGCAAGGAGCGTAAGATCCTCGAGATGCGCCACGGGCTCGCTGACGGTATCTACCACACCCTTGAGGAGGTGGGGAAGGAGTTCGGTGTGACGCGCGAGCGTATCCGCCAGATCGAGGCCAAGGCACTCGAGAAGATCCGCACGCACGACAAAGCCCGCCACTTAAAGTCGTACTAACAAAAAGCCCGCCCGAGCGGGCTTTTTGTTATAGAGGAAGTTCGACAAAGAAGGTGCTGCCCGCGCCTTCAGCAGACTCGACCCACACGCGGCCGTGGTGGAGTGTAGCGATTTGCTCGACATACCGGAGCCCAAGGCCGGTGCCGTGCTCGGTGTAGTCCTTCGCATTCTTGGAGCGATAGTAACCGCCAAATATCTTCTTCTGGTCTTGTGCGGGTATGCCGATACCCTCGTCTTTGACACGCAGTATGACCCGCGTTGCAGTCGTCTCTGCACTGAGAGTGATCGTGCCACCGGCCTTTGAATATTTAATCGCGTTACTTATGAGGTTAGCCAAGAGGCGTTTGATTCGTGCGGTATCTCCTGAGATCTGCACACCCTGCACCGAAGGGTCAATTACTAAGCGGAGCGAGGCGGCAGTGAGCGCGGTGGCAAAGCTCTCCGAGAGCTCCTCGATAAGCGGGAGCACAGCTACTGAGGTAAACGCAGGTTGGGTTGCGGCGTTCTCCATCGTCGCAAGATCGAGGAAGTTGTTTACCATAAGGAGGAGCTCACGACTCTGCGACTCTATGGTGCCAACACCCGCCTTTTGCTCAGCGGAGAGGCCGCCTGAGTTCTTAAGTATCCCCTCAGCGAGCCATGACATGCTGGTGAGCGGCGCGCGCAGCTCATGAGAGGCGATCGATACGAGCTCAGCCTTGAAGTCGAGGAGTTTCTGCTCACGCTTGCGGATCAGGTAACCGATCACGAGTAAGAGAATGATGGCGATGCCGATCATGATCGGGATCAGGGTGTACAAATACACGGTCTGATAGTACTGGTCAGCGTTCATGTCCATACCCACGAGCGCGATTACTCGGCCGCTTGCCGGGTCGACCATCGGGGTGAGTGCAGTGAGCCAGGTGCCCCAGCGGTCGCTCGAGATCCCCTCCATGACGGGGGTAGGGTCGTTGTTTAAGAATGGGTCGCGGAAGGGTGTGGTGCCTTCTTCATATACTTGCCCGGGTGGAGAGTAGTCCTCTGAATCAGCGGGCTCTGAGTCAACGTAGAAGAAAGGTTCGCCCTCGCGGTAGCCCGTGATATACACAAACCGTATGTCAGGGTTAGCGGTGCGGATCTTCATCAAACGCTCTTTGAGTGCACTGTACTGCGGGTTCACTAGATCACTTTCCGATCCGGTAAGGCTCGGCAGAGGGCCCGTGTCGAGTGCGTAGGTAACGGTCGTTGCTTGTGCTAGGAGTGTGCGCTCGAGGCTCTCTGAGATTGTCGTGTGTGCCCATACGGCTGCGCCAGTGCTGAGCACAAGGACACACAGCGCGGCGAGGGTGTAGTAGCGGGCGCTGAGTCTCATCGACGCAACGAGCCGGCTCATAGCTATACGCTTACGCTCGAGGGTTTGGTAAGACCAAGTGCCTCTTGTACCTTGGCGACAATGCCCTCAAGCGAGTAATCAGACTTAAGAAGATAGAAGGAGGGTGCGTCCTCAGCGACGCTCTGCATAATCTTCTCGTCGGCGGTAAGGTTGGTGAGGAGTATGACCGGCAGCTGCTTGCCCCAGTCGCCCATGGCCTCGCGGATCTCCTTAAGTACCACGGTGCCGTCCATACGAGGCAGCGAGATGTCGAGGAGAATAAGATCAGGGTGGTGCGCGAGGGTTGCTGCAATACCCTCGGGGCCGTCAGCCGCACGTACGACAGTGAAGTCTTGTGAAAGTCGCTCAGAGAGCGACTGGGTAAGGGTGGCGTCATCTTCGATGAGCAGGATCTTTTTACTTGGCATATGCGGGTAGTGTAGCATGCGCACTTTCACGTATGATAGGGGTATGCAGAAGCGTGCGGTCACCACAAAGGTCAAAAAGGCGCCCATCGCGCACTGGAGCTACTCCTCGCTGGTCGCCTTCTTGCGCAACCCGCTCGCCTGGCACAAGCGCTATGTACATAAGATCTACGACACCCCCTCGAGCCCTGCGGGTGTGGTGGGTCGCGCAGCGCATATCGCACTCCAGCACTTCTACAGCGGGGCGCGCAAGGATGCGGCGACCAAGATCGGCCTGGACTACCTGCGAAGCGTGCCCGACTTCGAGATCAATTTTGGCGTTGCGAAGAGTAAACGGGCACAGAAGGCCAAGCGCCTCCTTATGGAGAAGGAATACTTGCAAGGCGTCGCGCATTACCTGGCGCGCGCGCCGCGGCATACAGTGCTCGGGGTCGAAGTCTCAGGAGTAGTCTCGGTGCCGGGCCTCGCGTTGCCGCTCAAAGCCATTGCAGATTTGGTAGTAGAGTCGCGTACCCATCCAGGGCATATCGATATTGTGGACCACAAGTTTGTGGACGCGTTTAGTAAGCGGCGTGCCGAGAAGCCACTCTTCATACTCCAAGCGCTGTTTAACTACTATGTTGCGCGTGAGCTCTACGGGAGGCCGGTAGCACGCTTTATTGTCTATGAGTGCAAGAAGCGACGTAACGCCGACGGGTCTGCGCCGATGCGCCGGTACGTGCTCACGTATGCTGAGCTCGAGGAGGAGTTCCGGGTGTTCGCGCGCCTCGTTAACGACGCGACACGCGAGATCGCGTCGCGTAAGGTTTTCTTACCCAACCCCTCAGATCTCTTTGAGGGCGACGATTCGTACGAGGTGTATCGGCTTAACCTTACTTCGCCAGAGCCTGCTCAATAAGCAGCTCAATGGCAGCGCTCGTATAGGCACCGTCCATGACTACGGGTGGTTTGTTCGGCGCGAGCAGGATCGAGTAGGGGGTGCCGACGGCGCCCGTATCGAGCGCGTTCTGCCGGTCGGCCGTGATACGTGCGTCGATCTCGCGAGGTACCGCGCTGTAGCAGGTAGCAAAGGCACTCCCGGATACGCCAGCCGCCTGTGCGAGCGAGCCGTACTCTCGGGGGTCGACGGGTTGCTTAGCGAAGAGACTATCGGCAAATTTCCAAAAGACGTCATTGCCGCCGACCTTCGCCACGCACTCCGCAGCCTGCGCGTGTTTGAAGGCGTTGGGGTAGAGCTCGGTGAGCGGGAAGGGGCGGTATACCCATGCGACGTCTCCGTCCACACCTGCGTTCGCGATCACGACCCGCATCGCCTGGTGGAAGTCGCGACAAAAATTGCACTCAAAGTCTGAGTACACAATGATCTGTACCGGTGCGAGTGGGTTGCCCAGTATGTGGTCGCTCGAGCCTACGGGTCGCACGAGCGAGAGGTCGCCCTTGCCGGGAGTCTCTGGTACCGCATCGCCGCGAACGGTGGTGTACACCGCGAAGGCGATCATCACGCCTCCGATAAGTATGGCGATCGGTACGGTGTACGAGGGGCGCATGAGGGTATTATAGCGGGAGCGCGTGGGTGAGTGTAGGGGTAGAACGCTCCGAGTTTTCCCAATGGCTCGTGTCGAGCTTGATGTCGCGTATGGTGCGCAAGTCTTTATATTTGAGTACTCCGTGGGTACGCGCGTAGTCGTAGAGCGCTCGTGTGATCCGCACGTCCTCCACACAGTACTCGCGCACCTTATCGATCTTGCCCTCGCGCCACCACTCGCCGGCTTTAAGGCCGTCGCCGAGCTTGCTCTTGCCGAGCGTGGCGTCGGCGAGTGCCTGGAGGCGGATGCGGCGGCCGAGTACTTGCTGTACCTCGACCAGGAGGTCGAGTGAGGGGAGCTTGGTGAGGTCGCCGGGGTAGTAACGGTTTAAGAGTGGGATGTCGAAGGTGTTCGAATTAAAGCCGATCAGGAGATCGGCTTTTTCAATGATCGGCCAGAGCTTGGGGAGCTCTTCGCGCAGATATGAGGTGTAGGTGTCGCTCTCTGAGTCATGGATCGCCACAACGGTGAGCTCCTGCTCAGCAACATCGACGCGACCACGAATATTTGAGTCTGATATCGACTCGATGTCGAAGGTGATCGCCCGCATGTTACGAACGAGCTTTTATAATAGTGCTCGCGAGATCGCTGGATGAGACGGTCGACTCAGTGCTCTCGGCAAGCGTCTTAAGGCGGAGCGAGCCGCTCGCCGCCTCGTCTTTACCGTACGCGAGGAAGTAGGGGATGCTGCGCTTCACCGCATCTTTGACCTGGTCGCCGAGTGCGCGCTCAGTGAGGTTAACAAAAGTGCGTACGCCAGCGGCACGGAGCTCTTGTGCAAAGGCTTCTGCGGCGGGGATATCCTCGGGAGTGGGGGTACCAATATAAAGCTCGGGGCCGTATGCGGCAGGTGGTGGGGTAAGTTGGTGCGTCTCAAGGAAGTCGGCGAGGGGCACCTCACCGATAGCGAAGCCGACGGCGGGCACCGGCTCAGCACCAAAGAGGCTCATGAGGTTGTCGTACCGGCCGCCGCCGAAGAGGGCGCGTGGGTTCTCGCTGTTGGTATCAAACACCTCAAACACGATCCCTGTGTAATAGTCGAAGCCGCGCGTGATCGTGGGGTCGAAGACGGCGTTCGTAACGCCGCGCGCGCGGAGTGCTGCGACGAACGTGTCCATTGCACCCGTGTCAGTGCCGGCGAGCGGGTCGACGGGTGTGATGGTCGCTCGTATCGCATCGAACTCGCTCTCCGGCATTTTGTCCTTCTTGTCGAGGAGTCGTAGGTAGGCGCGGGTCTGCTCGATGGTGAGCCCAGCCTTTGCACAGGCTTCGTTCAGGAATACGCGAGAGTTTACTCGGATAGTGAAATCCTCGGGCGTAGCGCCGAAGGCCGAGAGGAGCGCATGAGCGAGCGTTATGATCTCGAGGTCGGCCTCACCGGCAGGAAGGCCCACGAGATCAACGTCAACTTGGTAGAACTGGCGCAAACGTCCCTTTTGCGGCCGCTCGTAGCGGAAGCGGTTGCCGATCGAGAACCAGCGGAGCGGAAAGGCGAGCTCGCGGCGCTTAGCGGCCACCATGCGTGCGAGGGTTGGGGTCATCTCGGGGCGGAGTGTTACCCTGCGGTCGCCTCGATCGGTGAAGGTGTAGGTCTGCTCGTTCACAATCTCGTCCGAAGTCTTGCTCTCGTAGAGCTCGGCGCGCTCGAGCGGGGAAGCGTTGTACTCTTCGTACCCCCAGAGCACAAGCGTCTCGCGTAGGGTAGAGAAGAGGGTGTGGAGCCGTGCCCAGTCAGCGGGGTAGAAATCGCGTACGCCCTTGTACGGGTCGGTTGAGAGAGGGTCGCTCATAGGCGCTATTGTACCACCTCGGCTCAGATGAGCAGCATCTTGGGGGGGGGCGGGTTAAACACCGCCCGCCGAATCTTCTTCGGGTACGTATTTCAGGATCAGATCGCGCACACTCTCAGGGTACGGGATACCGGTCATGTAGAACTCGTTGGTGGCGCCGGCACTCTGCACTTTGATCCGCCCGATATGCAGCAAGGAGGCGACCAGGCCATTAACCTCGCTGGTAACGTCTTGGACACGGTTAAGCAGGACGCTCGAGACCTCGCGGTGGAAGTAGCGCTTCTGCTTGATCTCGACGATCCGCTCGTTGGTGAGGATCCAGGTGTTGAGGAAATAGCGGGTGAAGTAGCCCCACGCGCCGGTCCAGACCAGGAGCCACCAGAGGCCGAGCGAGGTGTGGTATGCGCTGCCGCTGAAGAGCTCTGCCCAGGGTGCGAAGATGGGCGTGAGCGAGAGTAGTGGTGCGATGAAGAGTGGTACGAGTGCCAGCACGACGTAGGGGAGAAACCCTGCGGCGAAGAGGAACCAGTGCTTGCGCAGCTGGTGGATGATCTGCTCACCGGGCTCAAGCTCAAAAGCATTCATACATTCATAAGATAAGGAGGCTGGTTACGGCGTAGCCAATACATATAAGCGAGACAATTATATGCACAGCAATGGCGGGGGTCGCGACCGCGGGACTGTGCGAGTATCTGACCCAATGGAATGTCCCGACGAGTGTGTAGATGAGCCAGTATAGGATCACCGCACCGAGTGCCCACGAGAGGAGCGCGCTACCCGAGACCGTGGTAGGGAGCAAGAAGGAGAGGCTCGTGGGTGGGGCGAGAGGGGCGAGTGGCTGCATTACTCGTATGATACTACGAGGAATCGGGGTACTTGATACTGGTCGGTGTGTATCTCGGCATGTAGGCCTCTCACGTCGAATAGCTTTTTTGCCTCCTCTATATTTGAGGTGTCGCACTCGACCCACGCTTGGCCACCCGGTGCGAGATGCATTCTAAGTTCGGCGGCAATACGGCGGATATGGTCGAGCCCGTCAGTACCCGAGCGTAGGGCGAGCGCGGGCTCGTAGTCGGTGACGCTCGCATCGAGTGCGCGATCAGCGGGGACGTAAGGAGGATTGGCAGCGATAATGTCGAACTGCATAGCGCCGAAGGGGGCGAAGAGGTCGCCAATACAGATGTGTGCGCGTGTCTCGTCGAGATTGTTCGCCCTGATATTTTTTAAAATAGTTGCTTCGTGCGCAGGGTCAATCTCGCCGAAGTAGACCTCGGCCTGGGGTAGGTACTTCAGTGCTGCACAGCCTATGGCGCCCGAGCCAGCGCACAGGTCTAGGAACTTCATGGGCTCGCCGGCAGAAGAAAAATCGGTCGCGCTCCGGGCCGCTCGGCCAAGTCTTACAACCGATTTTTCTCCTGCCTGCTCGCCAAGCCTCGCGGAATCCCCCGAAATGACGCCCCCGAGTTGAAGGAGCAGTTGCTCCGTCCACCACTCGGTCTCGGGGCGGGGGATTAAGGGCTGCGAGTCGAGATAGATAGTCAGGCCGAGGAATGGTTGGTCGCCAATCTGGTAGGCAAGGGGTTCATCCGCGCCACTCGCGGCCTCAGTAGGGGGTGCCATGGCCTGAGCGTAGCATAGTCTTGCTACCAAGACACACATTTGACAAGATATACAGCACCTGTTATACTCCTCACAGTGCTGGGAATTCGCCCAGTTGTACAAAGTCCTCTCATAGAGGGAGGCACACAAGCCAAAGCAAGGAGACACACCAATGTCTACGCTCAAGAAACCGGTCCAGATCGCACCGGGTCCCGTGAGGATCCACGCCACGGCGAAGAGCCTGTCCCCCGGACTCCTCTTCGACCCGATGACGGAAAGGATCCTCCTCGGCATCAAGAGCCCGGAGCACCGCCTGCCGAAGGACACGGTCACGCCGCTCGCGGAGATCTGCGAGGCCAAGGTCCCCAGGACCGCGGACGGGAAGTACGGGGTTCCGACCCAGTACCTCTTCTCCTGCCTCATGGGCGGCGGTCGGCATGTGCTTTCGGGCATCGTGCCGAAGCAGAAGATCTCGACGGCCGACTCCTCGCTCCTGCCCGCGATCATCTCCTCGATGGCCGTCAAGGACGGAGATCCCGACGACGACGTGCTCGCCTTCGCCACGTGTTCCGAGATCCGGCCCACCATGATGGCCGGCCGCAACGACGCCGGCAAGGCGACCGTGATCGAGCGCCCGCGCTTCACGCACTGGACGCTCGACCTGGTGGTCGAGGCCGACACGACCGACGTGCACCCCGACCGGATCAAGGAGGTCTTCGAGAAGGCCGGCCGCTTCGTCGGGCTCGGTGCCTGGCGCCCCGCCTGCAAGGGCCGCTTCGGCCGCTTCGTCATCACCGACTGGCAGGTCGAGGCGATCGAGGCGGCCATCGCGGCCTAGCCGCTCGAGCTGCAACGGCTCTGGCATCACGGGCGGGCGGTACCTCGGTACTGCCCGCCCGAACTTCTTCACTCGTGCACGTTTTGTAAGGTTTCGCAGTCTGAAGTAATGCAATCCTGTCTGCCGTGTGGCTGCGCTCGGTCTCGAGCGGTCTTCCTGAAAAGGGAGGCCGCTTTTCCGTTTCTATATAGTGTGTTATAATTAACATTGATGGTATAGCCACGTGACGCCACGTAGCGTCGAGCACGGCTAAGTAGCGCGTGGTCGCGTCCTGTTCTGAGCGGCTCCTCTTTCGAGAGGAGCCGCTTTACCTTTTCGACGTCCGTGCTACTATTGCGCTTAGTCCAGGCAACGCTAAGCTTCGCCGGGTAACGTGACCTCGCGCTGCGTTTCGTAGGGTTACGTGTCGTGCTGAGCGGTCTTCCTGAAAAGGGAGACCGCTTTACTTTTATGGACAGCATGATATAAAAGAGTTAGTGACCCCGTGTTGCTTGGCCCAGTATGGCAGGCTCCGGCATAGCTGAGCGCGTTCCCGTTGCGTTCTCCACTGAGCAGCCTTCCTGAAAAGGGAGGCTGCTTTACTTTTTGTAACTGCGTGATATAGTCATTGCAGACCAGCGGATAGCTGGCAGTCCACTATGGAGGGTTCTTTTCATGTCTACAGCAACGAAACTGCATGGGGAGAGTGGGGCAGCCTTTGCGCTGCTCGCCAAACACTTTCCCCAGACGCGCTACGCGCGGATGCTTCCCAACCAGGAGGCGGCGCTTCAGACGCTGGCCGACCGCGGCCTGCGCTCTACCACGCTCGAGCTGCCCACGGGCTCGGGCAAGACCGCCATCGGGTACACCTACCTGAGGGCACTCGCTAGTGAGCGAGTTGGCTCCTACGTCTACGTCGTGCCTACCAAGGCGCTCGTCGACCAGGTCCGGCTCCTGCACCCCGACATGGAGGTGGTGTATGGTCGTAGTGAGTACGAATGTCTCTACTACGACGACGGCACCACGGCCGACCAGGTCCCGTGTGCGACGCTCTGCGCTGCAGGGTGTCCGCACGACGTCGACCCGGAGACGGGCGAGACGGCAGACCCAGACGCAGAGCCCTGCCCCTACAAGAGGGCCAAGTTCGACGCACGCAAGGGCGGTGAGAAGGGTAAGATCGTCGTCACCACGATGGCGTTCTACCTCTTCAATCAGCTCTTTCAGCGTACCTTCGGCGAGGACGGCCCGGCTGGGCTCGTCGTCGACGAGGCGCACCGCTTGGCGGATCTGGTTCGCGGCATGCTCACCTACAAGATCACCGACCAATCGCTCTTGCGTGCGGTCGCAGTGCTCCTGCGGGTGGGAGCTGCGGAGGAGGCCAAGGCACTGCGTCGGTTCGTCGCCACCATGCGGCTCATCATCAAGAAGCGGAAGAACAAGACCCCGCTGCTCGAAGTGGCCGAGATCGAGAAATTGATCGAGGCGCTCGAGGTGATCGAGCAGCGCAAGGTGATGCGGCGGCTCGCGCAGGCGGTCAAGTCGGGCGAGATCAGTGCCACTGACGAGCGCGAGACGCTGCGGGAGGTGGAGCTCGTCTTGCGAGACGTGTACCACTACCTGCACACGCTCTCGTTTGCATTGCCCGGAGAGGAGCGCAAGAATCCGCTCAACTTCGTGTACTGCTACTACGAGAAGGAGCGCATCGAGGATGCGGAGGGGAAGTTCAAAGTCCACTACCGACTCTTCATTCGCTCCTACTACGTCGCAGGGTTGATCAAGACGATCCTCTCGTCGCGTACGCTTGCGTATTCGGCGACGATCGGCGACCCGAAGATCTTCGGTTACGAGAGTGGGATCACGGCGTCGTGCTACGAGCTCGGCAGCGAGTTCCCACCCGAGAACACGAGGATCTTCCTGCCCGCAGACGCGCCTGACCTCTCCTCGAGAGGGCAGAAGCGGGGGACCAAGGCGCGCGCGATCCGCAGGATCGCGCAGACGGCCAAGACCTTCGCCAAGAAGGGTCACCGCTCGCTCGTCGTGGTGATGAGCAACGAAGAGAAGGAGCAATTCCTGCTCTGTGCCGAGGAGGAGGGGGTCAGGGCCGTGAGCTACGGCAACGGCACTACCGCTCGGGCAGCCGCGCTCGCGTTCAAAGAGGGCGAGGGCGAGGTGCTTGTCGGTACGGCAGCACACTTCGGCGAAGGGATCGATCTACCCAAGGGCGTGGCCCCAGTGATCTTTTTCCTCCGTCCTGGCTTCCCGCCGCCGAACGATCCGCAGGCGCTCTTCGAGGAGAAGCGCTTCGGTGCGGGGCGGTGGCAGATCTGGAACTGGCGCGTGGTGACCCAAGCCCTCCAGGCCCGGGGTCGCAACGTGCGCAGTGCCGATGATCTGGGCGTGACGTTCTTCGTCTCGAGCCAGTTCAGGCGGTTTGTCCCCGGCGCGCTGCCCAAGTGGCTCTCGCCCGCTCTGCGGGGGAAGCTCACCTGGGATCAGTGCGTCAAGGACGCGCTCGGCCTGCTCGAGTAGTGTTCAATACACGTCCTGTCGCAACGCGAACCAATGCTACGTACCCCCGCGCGTTGTCTCGTGATGTGCCGAACGGAGAGGGGTGCAACCCCTCTCCGTTAAGCTCTTTTGATGGATGAAGCTAGGTTTGGTTCGGTGACGTAGCCTATCGCCACGTACGGTTATGCTACGAGCGGCTTCCTGAAAAGGAAGCCGCTTTTCTTTTATACATAATGTGTTATGATGAGATCGCCCGACGCTGTTGACCAACGTGCTGTCACGTGGTGTCCGGTCTGGCTAGGTCACGTTAGGTTACGTCGCGCACTGTCGAGTTACGAGCGGTCTTCCTGAAAAGGGAGACCGCTTTTCTTTTTGGGAGACTGTGTTATAGTAAAAACTGTTCGGCTACGCCGCGTGAGGCTAGGTCGGGTACTGCCCAGAATCGTCGGGCACCGTTTCGAGCCGCTCTTCTGAGAAGAGGAGCGGCTTTTCTTATTTAAAAAGCGTGCTACAATACACATGACTGTTCTTGCGCCATGTTCGGCTTGGTTACGCCAGGCTTGGTGTGGCATTGTGGGGTTACGTCATCTCGCGCAACGAGCGGCTTCCTGAAGAGGGAGCCGCTATTGCTTTTTAAAAACATCTATGGTATTATATATGTAACACTATCAGAGTGTTGTCCGGCCTAGCGCCACACCGCGCAGCGGAGTGCGCCACGGCTGCGCATGGTTACGTTGTGTACTGTAGGGTTACGTCACGAGCGGCTCTCTGGAAACAGAGAGCCGCTTTTCCTATATGAATAAATACACAAAACGCCCGGCGTGGCGCCGGGCGTTTTGCGAGTGAACAGAAGTCGGGTTAGTAGCCACCGCGGCCATAGCCGCCGTTGCCACCACCGAAACCACCGCGATCGCCACCGCCAAAGCCGCCTTCGCGACGAGGAGGGCGATCACCCTGTGGGCGAGCGAAAGAGACTGAGAGCGTGCGCCCATCCATCTCCTTACCGTCCCAACGGTCGATCGCTGCTTGCGCCTCGGCCTCAGAGGCCATCTCGACGAAGCCGAAACCGCGTGAGCGGCCCGTCATACGATCGCTGATAATGCTGGCAGAAACGACCGTGCCGGCCTCGCTAAAGGCCTTCTTCATATCGTCTTCTGTCGAGCGGTAGGGGATTCCGCCTACGTAGAGCTTGTTCCCCTGAACTGATGCTGGAGTATCCATGCGATTTGTCTAACTGGTTAATTAACCTCACGAAGCTTTTAGACTCTGCGAGTGATCCTTAGTATGCCAGAAAATAGCCCAAAACGCAAGCGTTATGTGGATAAGAAGCGTGCAGACGCAGGTGTGTTGACTAATATTGCAAAGTGATGTATTGTGTTGGCTGCGTTCTGTACCATTAACATTTGGAGGACAAACACGTGAGGACAGTAAAATCGATTGTGATGGGCTGTGCGCTCGGTTGCCTGATGGCACTCGGCTCGGCAGCCCACGCTCAGCAGAATGGAGTGCTACCACCGGCGACCGAACAAGAGATGAAGGAGTTCTACCTCAAGCATCTGCAACCCGTGATCGAAGGGCAGTTCATGCGCGCGTCGCATCCGATTCCCGCGATTCAGGAAAGAATCGTCTCGCAGATGAACCTCATTCACAGGAAGTCGGGCAAGCATGTCGAGTTCTTCGTGGTGTGGGGTTACATCCAAAATGATCGGCCTTGGCTGTACCAGGATGCCAAGGTCAATGCAGACCCGCCGCACGTTCGTGTGAGCGTCGTGGCCTACATGAACCGCTATCGGCGATTGCAGGACATGGGGGTGCAGAATGCGGACGAGGTGCTCAAAGGAGCGCTCGCGATCGGTCTCATGCATGAGCTCGATCATCTGACACTCGATCTCACCAACGGCTTCCCAGAGGAGCCGACCAAGGCCGACATGGTTCAAGCAGAGATCGAGGCTTGGGCGGCGACCGCCGAGTACTCGATCGGCGCGTTCGCAGCTGCGGGTAAGACGCTCGATCCGAGCGACGACGGCGTGTACCAAGGCTGGCTCAAGTCGGGACGATCCGTCTCGAACACCGCATGGATCGACTTCGTCCAAAAGTGGCACGAAGACGGATTCTGACCAAACCGCCCACCAACGGAACAAGAGAACCGTTGGGAGGGCGGTTTTCTTGTTTTCATCCCACTTTCGAGAAGTGGGATGAAGTGCGCCGGAAGACCTTGACAAAGGCGGTGCAAGGCGTACCATGCAGATGTAACTCTACAGGGGTGTAGAGGGGCGCCTTATAAGGTTATTTATACGTATGATTACTTTTCAAATCTCGAAACTCTTGAATAAGGGTTTTGCGTTCGCTGTGTTTGCCGCCGTGGTTGCGGTTGGTCTCCCGATGTCCATGACCTCGGCAGCGACCGACGGTCAACTCTCGGTGCTTATTAATGGTCAGCCGCCTGGTGACTACTGTATCGCTGGTCCGATCACGGTGTCGGGTGCAGGTGTTACGGGTGGACAGGGTTCTACCTGGCACTTGGTTGTTAAGTGGGGTGACGGCAGTCCAGACACCACTAGCGACAATACTCCTGGTCTGATCAAGACCGGTTCAGTCGGTGCAAAGAATAGTGCGTTCACGTATGAGACGTCACACGACTTCGTCTCAGGCTCGACCTCAGGCCTTACGGTGATCCTCTATCACGTACAAGAGTCTGGTCAGGACGGACAAGTTATTGTCATCAACCAGTGCGTCGCGGCTCCTACTGAGGGCGTCGTAGTGCTCGCCAAGCATGTCGTAAATGACAACCTCGTTCAAGCAGGCGAGGCAGACGCTGCTGACTTCACCCTCTCAATCGACGGACAGGAGTTTGAAGGTTCTGAGACGGGCGCTGCGCCAGGCGCGCTCCTTGAGGCAGGTACCTACTCGATCGATGAGAATGATGTTGAGGGGTATGATCGCACGGGCACGGTCTGTGTCGACACTGATACCGATGCTGTGGTCTCTACCGACGGCACCATCACGGTTGTCGCTGGCCATAACTACCTCTGTACGGTAACCAACAATGACTCAGCACCGGTCTACGGTACGCTTGAGATCATCAAGAACGTCACGGGCGGTATTAAGCTCCCCGGCGAGTTCACTCTCCGCGTCTTTAACGACGCTGATGCAGAGGTGGTTACTGCCTTTGGTTCTGCCGAGGGTACGCTCCATGAGCTCCTGGTCGGTGCGTACACGATCACAGAGGATGAGGATCCGCACTACGACGGCGTCTTCAGCGGTGCCTGCGCTTCGGGTGAGGTTACGCTCACTGAGGCAGGTGCAGTATGTACGGTTACCAACACCTTCAAGAACACGGTCCCTACCGCAGCGCCTGATGCGTACTCGGTAGACGAGGATACTGTACTTAACCAGAGTGCTCCGGGCGTGCTTGCAAACGACGCTGATCCAGAGAGCGACGACATGCTCGCGGGCCTTATCGACACCACTGATCACGGTATCTTGGTGCTCAATGCTAACGGCAGCTTCACCTACACCCCTGTTGCCAACTACGTTGGCCCAGACTCCTTCACGTATCAGGCGAGCGACCCATGGGGCGCAAGCGACACGATCACGGTCTCGATCACGGTTAATCCGATCAATGATGCTCCGATTGCACTCGACGACACCGACAGTGGTACTGAGGATACGTCCGTAACAGTGGATGTGCTTGCAAACGACTCTGATGTCGATGGCGACACGCTCGTAGTCTCGACGGTTGATGCGGTGTCTGCACATGGCGGCACGATCGTTGATAATCTCGATGGCACGGTCACCTACACCCCAGCGCTCGACTTCAACGGCGAGGACACCTTCTCGTACACGGTGAGCGATGGAAATGGTGGCACTGACACCGCTACGGTTACGATCGTGGTTGGTGGTGAGAACGATATCCCTGAGGCGACCGCTGATGCGTATGACGTCGACGAGGATGAGGTGCTCGTAGTCACTATGCCCGGCGTGCTTGGTAATGATGACGATGCAGACGGCGACGAGCTCACTGCCGAGCTTGTGGATGGTCCTGCACACGGCACTCTCGAGCTCAATGCTGATGGCAGCTTCACCTACACCCCCGACGCAGACTTCAACGGTACGGACTCATTCACCTACTGCGCCGATGATGGCGAGGTATGCAGCAATACGGTAACGGTTACCATTACGGTTGACCCAGTAAACGATGCGCCGGTGGCAGAGGATGCCGCGCATGGTACGGCGCAGAATCTCCCTGTGGTAGATATGCTCGATGCTACTGATGTGGACGGCGACGATCTCTCATTTGAGATCACGGTTAATCCGGTGAGCGGCGTACTCTCGTTCTTCAATGCCGATACGGGCGCCTTCACGTATCAGCCGAACAACAACTTCGTTGGCGTAGACTTCTTCAAGTTTATGGCGAACGATGGTGAGGTAGATAGCAACGAGGCAACAGTTACCATCACGGTTACCGAGTCTCCGGAGAACACGCTCCCGCTCTGTAGCGATGGTGAGGACAACGACAACGACACGCTTGTCGATCTTGAGGACCCAGACTGCGAGGACTTCATCCCACACCTCACGCTCGTGAAGGAGGTTGCAGGAGGCGATGCGTCAGCAGAGGATTGGATCTTGAACGCGACCGCAGATGGCGATCAAGAGCCGACCTTGAGTGGTGCGGGTAGCGTCGCTGGCGATGTTGCGCCTGACACCTACACGCTCACTGAGAGTGGCGAGGTAGAGCGCTATGCAGCCTCGCTCTGGAGCTGTGTTAAGAACGACAGCGAGGTCGCGACCGAGGCAAACACGATCACGCTTGCGATCGGTGATGAGGTGATCTGTACGATTACGAACACCTTCTCTCCGTACACCTCAGATGTCTCCGTGGTTAAGTCGGTAAGCAATACAGCACCTACGAACGGCCAGAGCATCACCTACACGATTGTGGCCTCAAACGCTGGCCCTGATGCGGCAGCTAATGTGGTGGTCACTGACCTCCTGCCAGCAGGAGTGAGCTACGTCTCCGACGACAGTGCGGGTGCGTATGCAACCTCGACTGGGCAGTGGGAGGTGGGTGATCTTGAGAATGGTGAGAGCAAGACGCTCACTATCGTGGTGACGGTAACGACCGGCACGGGCGAGGTGGTCACTAACACCGCATCGATCACGAACGATCATGCCGACAATGACAGCGAGGACAACACCTCGAGCGCAACCTTTACCACCCCAGAAGACGAGAGTCGCGGTGGCGGCGGCGGTGGCGGGTTCCGCACACCACGCGGTGAGGTGCTTGGCGCAGTGCTGGGCGAGAGCTGTGGTCTCTACATGGATCAGTACCTGAAGCGCAACAATCCTAAGAACAATCCTGCGCAGGTCACTAAGCTCCAGGAGTTCTTGGTGAAGTACAGCTACGGCACCTTCGCACCGACTGGATTCTTCGGTCCTTTGACCGAGGCAGCGGTGAAGGCCTTCCAGGCTAAGTACGCGACCGAGATCTTGACCCCGTGGGGCATTAACGCACCAACAGGTCTCGCGTACCTCACGACCATTCGTCAGATCAACTTGATCGAGTGTCCTGAGCTTATGCTCGCTATGCCGGTACTCGTCGACTGGAACAAGAACCCAGCCGTTCAGTAACACCCCTTAGTAACAACAAAACAACCCCGCCTCTGGCGGGGTTGTTTTGTTATGGTATAGTTATAGAGACATGGAGCCTGAAGAGACCACGCTTGAGAGGGTTGAAGAAGAAGCGGTCTATCTGCTGGGTGGTGTAGTGGGCGTCCTCTCGTTTATTATCGTCGCCACCTTTAGTCTCTCGGTGATCGATCGCTACTTGGTCGGCTCACCGCAGCTTGCGGCAGTGGTTTCTGCGGTGCTCGTCGACCTTACAAATGAGGACCGTGCGGCCAACGCTGTGGGCGGCCTTACCGTGAACCCGCTCCTTACCGCGGCGGCGCAGGCCAAGGCCAATGACATGGCGGCGAAGGGCTACTTCGCCCATGTTGACCCGAGTGATCCGACCCGTAACTCCTGGGTGTGGTTTCGTGAGGCGGGGTACCGCTTCTCCTATGCGGGCGAGAACTTGGCTGTAGACTTCTCCGACTCACCCGATGTGCAGCGCGCGTGGATGAACTCACCGACGCATCGCCGCAATATCCTCGACGGGCATTTTACTGAAATTGGTATTGCGACCGCGCGCGGTACTTACAAGGGCCGTTCAACCACCTTTGTGGTGCAGATGTTTGGCACTCCCTCTGAGGGCCCCTCACGCGTGATCACGCTCGCCTCACCAGCCGTGGCCACCGAGCCAGCGCTCGCAACCGTGCAGGGAGCAGTGGCGAGTACGGCGCCCAAGGCCGCAGCGACCTCAGCACCTATCACTAAGCCGCTCGCACAAGCAGCTACGACTTCGACCACCACCACACAAGCAACGCTCGTCCTCGGTGTGGGGGCAGAGGGCTTCTCAGAGCCAGCGCCTACACTCTCGAGTTGGTGGCATCGGGTGATCGCCTCACCTAAAACTACCCTCCGCTCGGTGTACTACGCACTCGGGCTCATCGTCATCGTGCTGCTTGCTTACGTGACCGGCCTCGAGGTGCATAAGCGTCATATGCGCCATGTCATAGCAGCAAGCTCACTCTTTGTGCTCATGGCCGCACTCTTGGTGGTGGCTGAGTTCTTCATCTTCACCACACCGCGCATCGCGGCGCTCTCACTCTAAGCTATCGGACGCCCGATACCAGCCCCGGTACGAGCGAAATGATCATCGAGAGGGCCAGCAGAGAGACAATAATAATCGCAAAAAATCGTTTCATCCCCCGAGCATACCAAATCTTATACTAGTGGGCTAGTGCACGTTTTCGGTGATCATGTCGCGCTTTATGTCTTCAAACGTTCCACCCACTTTCTTGCCAGGGTTAAAAATATTCTGCGGGTCGAAGAGGTCTTTGACCTGTGCAAAGAGGGCCACCATCTCTGCGCCGAAGAGTTGGGTGAGGTAGGGGGTGCGGATAATGCCGTCATTATGCTCGCCGGTGGTGGTGCCGCCCTCTGCGATCACGAGGTCGTAGACCTTGGGGGCGAGCGCAAGGATCACCTCGCGGCTCTTAGGGTTCGTGAGGTCCATGAGCGGGATCAGGTGGAAGTTCCCGTTGCCCACGTGGCCTGCGATCGTGTAGACCATATGTTCTTTATACGTATCGAGGAGTTTATAGAGCTTGGGGAGGAACGTTGGGTAGCACTGAGGCGGCACGACGAAGTCGTCGATAAAAGGTGCCGGGTAACGATTCTTAAGATTCTTACGAAGGAGGGAGAAACTCTCGCGGCGCACGATCCAGTACTTCTCTGACTCCTTCTCGTCCTTCTCGATCTTGGTCTCGAGGTGGAGGTCGTCGAGCACAGAACGGAGCGCGTCGGCCTTGAGGTCTGCTTCGTTTAGCGTGTCCTCAGCAAACTCAACCATGAGTACAAGCTCGGGGACGCCGTTAGCCGCTACCATCGCCGCCTCAGGGAGGAAGTCGACCCCAAGCCGTGCCGCCTTGGCGAAGCCCATCTGAGAGAGTATCTGCGGGAGGAACTGTACGGCGAGCTCGAAGGTGTGTTTGTCGTAGGACTCAAAGGATTCGGGCTCGAAGGGGAGCACTCTACGCACGATCTCGGGCAGGAGCGCGAGATCATTTAGGAATATCACCAGCATGGCGCGATGCTCCTTAGGGGTAACGAGTTTCAATTTAGCTTTGGTCCAGAGTGCGAGTGTGCCTTGTGAGCCGGTGATAAGTTTGGCGAGATTGGTCGCGCCCGTGCGGTGGTCGCGGATACTCCAGAGCGCGTAGCCGGCAGCATTTTTCGACACTTTTGGCCGATGTGCCTCGATCAGCTTGGCGTTCTCAGTGAGGAGGGTGTCCACCTCGCGGTAGATCTGGCCCTCGAGGTTCTTAAGCTTCTTCTTTTCCTCAACTTCCTCAGGCGAGAGTGATTTGAAGGTGGCGAGCGAGCCGTCAGCGAGCACGACCTCGAGCTCATCGACGTAGCGCTCGGTCTGGCCGTAGCGGAGCGTGCGCTCACCAGCAGAGTTGTTTGAGACGATCCCGCCCATGGCAGCGAGCTCGCGGCTCGCGGGGTAGGAGGGGAGTATGAGATTTTTCTTCAGGGTCTCCTTTTCAAAATCACGATAATACACCCCTGGCTCAGTGTAGGCGCAATCTGCCCCCACCGGGCCGACGTGGTTCATGTATTTGGTAAAGCCGACCACGATGCTCGTGGTGAGCGAGCCGCCCGACATGCAGGTGCCCGCCGCGCGCGCGGTGAGGGAGACCTCTGCGCCCGCTGCGCGGGCGCGTGCCACCTCGACCACGAGTGCTTGTACGTCCGCGGTGTCTTTGGGGTAGGCCACCAGCTGAGGGATCCGTGTAAAGAGTGATGCATCGCGCGAGAGCTTGAGGCAGGTTACCGCATCATCAGTAACCTCACCTTTGATCGCGCGCGCGAGTGGCTCCTTGAGTGGCGAAGAACTCATGCACGTAGTATACGGCACGTGGGGAAAGCGGAACTCGACATTCCCCGAGTAGCGTATGATGCCAAGGTATGGAATCGCGACATCACATGGCGCTCGCACTCGTGCTTATGATCACGGTGCTCTATGTCTGGCAGGTGTAGTATGGAGGGTATGACCGAAGAACAGGTGCAGAGTGAGGCGCTCGAGCGTCTTGAGCATATCGAGGAGGATCTCGACGAGATCAGAGAGCGCACTCCCAGTCGTCGCAAGGCATTTGTGTATGGCGTATGGCATGGCATCGGGGCACTTGTGGGAGGTATTGTGGGCCTCACGCTTATCGGCTGGCTCCTTACTTTCTTGGGAGTCTTGCCCGGCGTAGGAGAGTTGGTGCCGTATCTGCAGCAGATGGTAGACAATGCGCAGATGTCGTCGCAGCGGTAGTGCGGCTGGCTTGCATAAGCTCCGAGAGGGTATAGCATACAAGCAGGTTAGCTCTCGTATTTTTTCAGGTTGGGTGCGGCCGTGTCACGAGGCATTTCGACTCCTTTTGCCTCCCGTCGGCCTGCACCCGGGTCCTGCGCCGACATTCCCCCTGTTGGCGCAGGACCTCTTTTTGTACAAAGAAACGAAAGACCCCACACAATGGGAGATCGGATGAGATCTTCCGTCGGATGGGGTCGGGTTGCAGCTCGATGCTGCGTGGTTAGCTCGCCAGCAGATGACCGCTGTCGATATGGCTCAGGAACATTTCTTCGAGTAGTGTCACGCCGCAGGAGCTGCGATGCTTCACCGACTTGGAGAAGCCACGTTCGTGCAGCATATTGATCTTCTCAAGATACTGACAGCTACAGAGAACGAAGATCATGTCTCGTGACGCGAAGCCAGCCGTCGAGAGCCGATCAAGCAGCTCAGGCGTACCAGGCATATCGAGATACACCACGATTCGCTCGACACTCTCTCGCACAACGAGAAAGTCTTGCCAGAGCTGTTCGATCTCAGCTTCGACGACGGTCGGTGAAAGGCTCTTGAGGGGTTGGGTTGGTTGCGCTATAAAGGCGCGTTGCCGTTTGCCTTCATGCCAGTCGTTCTTTTCGCCTAGTATGAACGGGGTCGTGGTCAGAAATGCAGTCGATACTCCGTATGGCACGTCTACTCAGCTCCTTGGGTTTGTCTAGAAGAACAAACGTTCCGCCGAGGCGGAACGATGGGACTATTCTGACATGTATTATGCTGGTGGTCAACGTCTCTTGATCAAGAGACGTTGGTTGTTTGATACAATGCGCGCATGACCCAGGGCGAGGCACTCACGATTTTAAAAACAGGAGCAAACATCTTCCTCACGGGCGAGCCCGGCAGTGGCAAGACTCATACCGTAAATGAGTACGTTCGTTGGCTGCGCGCGAGCGGGATCGAGCCGTCGATCACCGCGGCCACGGGTATCGCGGCGACGCATGTGGGCGGCATGACCCTCCACTCGTGGAGTGGGATCGGGATCAGCGAGTCGCTCTCGCGGGCCGATGTCGACCGTATTGCCGGCAAGGAGCACATCGCCAAGCGTATTGCTAAGGCTAAGGTGCTGATCATCGAAGAGATCTCGATGCTCGCGGCGCACACCTTTGAGATGGCAGACGCGGTGTGCCGTGAGGTGCGGCGTGTCGACGAGCCCTTTGGCGGGCTTACGGTTATCCTGGTGGGCGATTTCTTCCAGCTCCCGCCAGTGTCGCGAGGGGGCGAGGTACAATTCGCGTATCAGTCAAAGACCTGGCGCGACCTCCACCTACTCACGTGCTATCTCACTGAGCAGTTCCGCCAAGACGACACGGATTTCCTCGAGGTGCTCTCGGCGATACGTCGTGGTGAGGTCGAGGAGCTGCACTACGAGCACCTCGAGGCGCGGCGCCTCTCGGGTGGTGAGGTGCCCGCCGACGCTCCTAAACTTTTTTCCCATAATGCTGATGTTGATCGCTTAAATACGGCCGAGCTTGCCAAGCTCCCGGGCAAGACGCGTGCGTTCCATATGCAGAGTAAAGGTAAGGACACGCTGGTCGAGGGCCTCAAGCGCGGGTGCCTCTCGCCTGAGGTGCTCGAGCTTAAGGAGGGTGCGGTGGTGATGTTTACCAAGAACTCGCCGCAAGGGAAGTTTGTGAACGGCACCCTCGGTGTGGTGGTGGGGTGGGGTGCCGACAGTTTGCCGATCGTTAAGACCGCAGAGGGCAAGCAGGTTACTGCTGAGCCGATGGAGTGGCAGCTCGAGGAGCAGGGGAAGGTTAAGGCCAGTGTCTCGCAAGTGCCGCTCCGTCTCGCGTATGCGATGACCGTACACAAGAGCCAGGGTATGAGTATGGATGCGGCAGTGATCGATCTCTCTAAGGCGTTTGAGTATGGCCAGGGGTACGTGGCGCTCTCGCGCGTGCGCCGGCTTGCTGGGGTGCACCTCTTGGGTATTAATCAGCGCGCACTCGAGGTGCACCCCGAGATCCTCGAGAAGGATCGGGAATTCCGCGCGGCGTCAGACGCCGCGCGCGAGGCCTTCGAAGCGATGGGTGTGGCCGAGCAGACCGAGATGCAGAAGAAGTTTGTGAAGGCGATGGGCGGCGCATGGGCTACGGGTAAGAAGAAGAGCGGTAGCACTAAGACCACGAGCCTTCCCGGTCGGCTCGCTGAGACGTTGCAGACGGTGCGCGATAGCCGTTCACTCAGTGAGGCTGCCAAGGAGCGTGGACTTGCGGTCTCCACCGGCGTGACGCATCTCGAGGAGCTCGCCGAGCTCGGCGAGCTTATGCGCAGCGACTTTATACACCTCTTGCCCGAGGAAGTGCTCGACGAGATCCACGAGGCGCTCGCGAGTGCGACTGGCGACAAGCTCTCGCCGGTCTTCCATGCCCTCGGAGGACGCCATAGTTTTGAGGCGATACGGCTCACTCGCCTCGCGCGCAAATAAGCGATATACTCTCTCATATGCTTATTACCGTATGTATCGCCAAGCTGCACCGCGTGACGGTTACCGATGCCGACCTTAATTATGTCGGCTCGATCACGATCGACCAGGCACTTCTCGAGGCCGCTGGGCTCGTGCCGGGTCAAGTGGTGAATATTAATAACTGTTCAAACGCCACCTCATGGCGCACGTACATACTCGCTGGGGAGAAGGGCAAGGGAGAAATTATTTTGAACGGCCCGCCCGCACGTTTGTTCCAAAAGGGCGACAAGGTAATCATCTATGCCGAGGCATGGGTAGAGCCGCAGGAGGCGACGAAGATCAGTCCGACCGTCGTATTTGTCGACGAGCAGAATCAAGTAACCGAGGTTAAGAAAGGCGATCGACCGTAAGGTTGCAGTGGCCCAGACTTGGGCGTACGCTTGAGTTCAGAGAAGCTCTATACCAGAGTCTTCAGAAGACCTTTGCAAGGAGTGGCAGATGAAGAAGGCAGATATCTTGAACCATCCTGTGGTGGCGGCGCTTAACCCCGCCGGCAAACAGTTCGTCAAGGCGCGCCGCCTCTCGGCGGCGCTGAACCCGTTCCTCACCTCGCATGAGATCGAGATCTACGCGCTCGTGGCGTTCGGGACCTTCCCGCACATCAAGAGCGTCGCGGCACTCGGGATGATGCTCGAGGATTTCAAGAACGGAGTGTACCACGGCAAGCACACCATCGTCGTGCCCTCGAGCGGGAACACGGCGCACGCGGTGGTCCGGCTCGCCCCGGCGTTCGGCTTCCGCAAGGTGGTCGTCGTTGTGGCCTCAGACGTGCCCGAGAGCAAGAAGGGGATCATCTCTGCGCTCTCGAGCACCATCGACCTCGAGGTGCTCGAGGTTGGTAGGGGGCAGAGTGCCGACAGGCGTGCCCTGGAGGAGGCGGGTAAGGAGGGGTATGTGCTCCTCGATCAGTACAAGCACCTGGGTAACCTGCGGGCGCACGCGCGCTACACGGGTCCGGGTATCCTCCATCACATGAACAAGCAGCTCGCGTTCGTGGCGATCGCCATGGGCTCGGGTGGCACGGCGGCGGGTGTCGGGAGCTTCCTCAAGCAGGAGCGGCCCTCGGCACAAGTGCTCGGAGTGCGGCCCAAGCTTGGGGAGCGCGTGCCGGGCACGCGCGACGCGGCCCGCATGGCTGAGGTGGTAACCCTCCCCTGGCAGGAGATGGTCGGTACGGTGGTCGAGGTCGGTCGTCGCAGGTCCTTCGAGGCGATGCGGCGGCTCTGGATCGAGATCGAGCCCCAGCCGGGGCCCTCGTCGGGTCTCGCATACGAGGGACTCCTCGAGCACCTGCGGAGCCTCGGTGATAAGGAGCTCGAGGCGCTGCGAGGTAAGCGGGCTGCCTTCCTCTGCCCAGATGATGGCCGATTCTACAGCGAGAGAATCGGCGGTGAGCTCGATCCCGACCAGGGCGCGCTCTGACCAAGGGCCCCCGGCAGCGCAGCGCTGCCGGGGGCTTGATTTTTCTCCAAAAGCATCGTATTATCCAAACCTATGCATGAGGCCGCCGTACAGGCGATTTTGACCCAACCGACCGTGTCGATCATCGACCTGGTCGACACGCTTATCACCCAAGCGCACGAGCGTGGTGCCTCAGACATCCACCTCGATCCCGCTAAGGACTCGCTCCGTATCCGGCTGCGCATCGACGGGGTCCTTACTGAGGCTTGTAAGCTCCCCAAGAACATTCACTCTGAGATTATCTCCCGGGTGAAGATCCTCTCCGGTATGCGCACCGACGAGCACCAGGTTACGCAGGACGGGCGCTTCCGTCACCAGTTCCCGAATGGTCAGACGCTCGACATGCGCGTCTCTATTGCCCCGACCTATCATGGGGAGAACCTGGTGCTTCGCCTTCTTGCCGACAATGCGGCCAACTACACGCTCGAGATGCTCGGCTTCACCGAGGCGGATCAGAAGAAGATCCTCACGGCGATCAAGCGCCCGCACGGCATGATCCTCTCGACTGGCCCTACCGGTAGCGGTAAGACCACCACCCTCTACACGGTGATCAAGATGCTTAATAATCCGGGTGTATCGATCATTACCATCGAAGACCCGATCGAGTATGCGATCGATCATATCGAGCAGATCCAGGTCAACGCGCCCGCAGGGCTCACCTTCGCGAGCGGCCTCCGCTCGATCCTCCGTCAAGACCCAAACATCATCATGGTGGGCGAGATCCGCGACACTGAGACGGCGGGCATTGCGGTCAACACCGCGCTCACGGGCCACCTCCTGCTCTCGACCCTCCACACCAACGACGCGGCGACCACGCTCCCGCGCATGCTCGACATGGGGATCGACCCGTACCTCGTGGCCTCGACTATTAATATTGCGATCGGCCAGCGCCTCGTGCGCAAGATCTGTAAGGAGTGCAAGGCTGAGCACGTCATCACCGCGAACGAGGCCGAGGCGCTCGCGGTTATTCCACTCAATGAGCCAGTTAAGGAGGGCGAGGTAGTACAGCGCGGCAAGGGTTGTGATGCCTGTGGTGGCTCGGGCTATACGGGGCGGCTCTGTATCAGCGAGGTGCTCGTGGCTGATAATGCGATCCGCGAGGCGATTATGCGCAAGGCGCCGGCCTCAGAGCTCCGAAAGCTTGCTATAAAGGGTGGTATGACCACCATGCTCGAAGACGGCTTCGCCAAG
>JACCDR011073462.1_pt1 | contig 27157 bp, 22 predicted proteins | sample 7446431 | NCBI WGS metagenome assembly JACCDR01 (sample SAMN15323443, study PRJNA562643) | freshwater metagenome | isolation source: river surface water | place: USA:Blue River Watershed | collected 2017-08-17 | reverse complement strand
GCCTGGGGGCACCCGCCTGGGCGAGCGCAAGGCCAACGCCCTGGAACACCCGGCGCGACCGGCGATCGGGACAACGGCGCCTGCCAAGGGGTTGCCGCCTCACCAGTCTGCGCAGGAAACCAAGGCCGGACCGCCTGCTGCAACGAAGGCCGACGCCGAGAAGGCCCCTCACCAGCCACCCCCCGCAGCCCTCGAACCCTTGCCGGATTTCGCCCAGTACCTGGCGGCCTGCCTGCTGGCGCAGGAGGACGGGCTGGCGTGGCAGGCCTTCCGCCAGCTTGGTGAGGGCTGGCGTGGCACGGCTGCGGCCGACGATGCGCCCCCCACGCCCTTGCCGGCCCCGGTGCTGGACGGCTTCTTCCGGGCCTGGGTGGGCGAGATGGCGCGCACCCCTTCGCCCGAGTCGCGCGAGCGGCTGTTCGTCGCGCTGCGGGGCCTGCTCGGCGGGTCGGCGTCCACGGCGCATGACGTGGCGCCGCTGGTCCGCCACCTGGCGGCCGTGCCCCTGGACCGCCTGCCGGCCCTGGCCCACGACATCCTGGCCGTCCTGGACCGCGAGGATGGCCTGTTCAACCTGCCGGCGGCCGTCGCGCAAGCCCGCACCGCGCTGGCGCCGGCGCAGCGGCCCGCCCTGGCGGTGTTGGCCTGCGTGCATGCCGTGTTGCTGGGGGTGGGCACGATGCGCACCGAGGACTGGGACGCCTTCCTGGCGGCCTACCCCGAAGCGCAGGTGCCCGAGGCCCGCCTGGGCGCCCGCATGGCCATCGACCCCATGGCCGCCTTCGAGGGCGAGACCTTCACCCCCGAACAGCGCCTCGAACTGCTGGACGCCGTGTACGCCATTCCCGGCCTGGTCACCGAGCCCTTCATCCAGGGCAGCTTCGCCACGGCCTGGGGCGTGGAGGTCACGCCCGCGCTGCGGCTGCGGCTGCTGGACCAGCTGATGCAGCTGGGCAAGGCCTGGGTGCAGCCAGGGCATGCGCGGGTGGGGCGCACCATCCTGGACGCCGACTACCGCTATGCCGACCAGCCCATGCCCACGCCGGTGCTGGAGCAGGTCGGCCGGTGGTACGCGGCAACGCTGGCGCGCGCCGACTGGGACACGCCGCAGCAGTGCCAGGACTTCCTGGCCGGTGAGCAGCGGGCGGTGCTGCGCATGCCCGTGGCGGATCCGAAGGCCCGGGAGGCGCTGCTGGCCATCCTGGCCGCACCGCAGGCGCAGGCTGAGGGCCAGGCCCATGCCCAGGCCCAGGCGCAAACGCAGGCACCCGTCCGGCGCGCGGATGGCAAGGTCGAAACCAAGTCACGCACCACGCAGGAAGCCCGCTCCCTCGACGACGACGAGTCCTGAGTCCCCGGCGCCGCCCGGGGCGGGCCTCAGTCCTGGGCCAGCAGCTGCGCCGCTGCCTGCGCCATGCTGGCGGGGCTGCGGTCGGCCACGGCTTGCACCATGGCTTGCGGGTATTGCGTGAAGTTGCGGCGGATGGACGCGGCGTACATGGGGTCGTAGTGCTGCACCAGCAGCTCGCGCACCACCTCCGGCGTGCGGCCGCTGCGGGCCCGCTCCTGCCAGCCGCCCACCACGGCATGCCCGCGCAACTCGGTGAGCGTGGCCAGGCGGTCGCAGAAGAAGTCCGGGTCCTTCACGAACCAGTCGTAGTCCTCCATCAGCAGCGCCACGCGCTCCTCGTCGTCCAGGCGCAGGTCGATGCAGGGGCTGGCGCGCATGGCCAGGATCAGCGCCTCGGGCACCGACACGTTGCCCACCTTCTTGCTCTCGCTCTCCACGTAGACCGGGCGCGCGGGGTCGAAGCCGCGCAGCGCCTGCCACACCAGCGTGTCATAGCGCTTCTGCGTGGGCTGCTTCTGGCCCGGCACCAGCCCCAGCACCGAGCTGCGGTGCTGGGCCAGGCCCTCCAGGTCGAGCACCTGCGCCCCCTGCTCGCGCAGGGCGTGCAGCAGCCGCGTCTTGCCCGAGCCGGTGGGTCCACAGACCACGCGGTACCGCAGGGTGGGGGCGATGCGGGGAATGTCCTCCAGCACCGCGGTGCGGAAGGCCTTGTAGCCGCCCTCGACCAGGTGCACCCGAAAGCCGATCTGGTCCAGCACCAGCGACAGCGAGCCGCTGCGCTTGCCGCCGCGCCAGCAGTACACCAGGGGCTTCCAGTCCTTGGGCTTGTCCAGCACCTCGCGCGCGATGTGGCGGGCGATGTTGGCGGACACCAGCCCGGCACCGCGCTTGCGCGCCTCGAAGGGGCTGACCTGCTTGTACAGGGTGCCCACGATGGCGCGCTCCTCGTTGTTCAGGGAGGGCCAGTTGACGGCCCCGGGCAGGTGGTCCTCGGCGTATTCGTCTTCGCTGCGCGCGTCGATGATGGCGCTGAACTCGCCCAGTCGGGCAATGGCCTCGGCGGCCGGAAGGGTCTGGACGGTCACTTGGCAGTCAGGAGTTTCTTGAGCTGCGGCCACACCGTGGCCAGCATCAGGGGTTGGGCCTGCTCGGTCGGGTGGATCCGGTCAGGCTGGAAATAACGGGCGGCGTCGGGCCCCTCGGCAAAGGCCTCCAGGAAGAAGGGCACGGCCGCGGCGCGCTGCTCCTGGGCCACCTGGGTGAACAGCGCCGAGAAGCGCTCGCCGTAGTCACGGCCGTAGTTGGGTGGCAGGCGCATGCCCACCAGGAGCACGCGCGCGCCGGCCTTGCGCGCGGCCTGCGTCATGGTGGTGAGGTTGTCCTTGGTGGCCGGCAGCGGCAGCCCGCGCAGGGCGTCGTTGCCGCCCAGCTCGATCACCACATGGGTGGGCTTGTGCTGCGCCAGCAGGGCGGGCAGGCGCGAACGGCCACCGGCGGTGGTCTCGCCGCTGATGCTGGCGTTGACCACCCGGGCGGGGATTTTCTCCTGCGCCAGACGGGCTTCCAGCAGGGCCACCCAGCCGGTGCCGCGTTTGAGGCCATACTCCGCGCTGAGCGAATCGCCCAGCACCAGCAGCACCGGCGTGGCGGCGCGGGCCGGCCCCGTGGCCAGTGCCGCGCCCGCCAGCAGCAACGCCGCCGGGACCATCCGTCGAGTGAAACAGGGAAATTGCATGTCCGAACCCATCATCGCCGTCGAGCACGTCTACAAATCCGTCACCGACTCGACCGGCACGCTCGACATTCTCCGTGATATCGACTTCACCCTCGCGCCCCGGGAGACGGTGGCCATCGTCGGCGCCTCCGGCTCGGGCAAGAGCACGCTGCTGTCCATCATCGCCGGCCTGGACACCCCCACGCGCGGCACGGTCAAGCTGGCCGGGCAGGACCTGTTCGCGCTGGACGAGGACGAACGCGCCCAGGTGCGCGCCCGCGGCATCGGCTTCGTGTTCCAGAGCTTCCAGCTGCTGGGTAACCTCACGGCGCTGGAGAACGTGATGCTGCCGCTGGAGCTGGCCGGCCGCCGCGACGCCCGCGCCGCCGCCACCGAGATGCTGGGCCGCGTCGGCCTGGGCGCGCGGCTGGGGCACTACCCGCGCGTGCTGTCCGGCGGCGAGCAGCAGCGCGTGGCCCTGGCCCGGGCCTTCGTGGTGCAGCCGGCCGCGCTGCTGGCCGACGAGCCCACCGGCAGCCTGGACTTCGCCACCGGCGAGACGGTGATGCAGCTGATGCTGGACCTCAACCGCGAGCAGGGCACGACCCTGGTACTGGTCACCCACGACCGCGGGATCGCGGCGCGCTGCGACCGGCGCATCACCATCGATGCGGGCCGGGTGGTGCCCGGCTGAACGTCAGCCGACGTGCCGCAGCAGCCGCTGGGCCACCTGCCGGAACTCCTCCCGCGCTGCCGGCGCGTCGATGTGGGCGCACAGCGCCGTGACCAGCGTGTCGTTGTCACAGCGGGTGTCCAGCTGCTGGCGCAGCAGCACACGGGCCATGGGGCCAAGGTGGCGGCACAGCGCCTGCTCCAGCGCCACCAGGGCAGCGGGCGTGGAGGGGCGGCTGCTGCCGGGCCAGGACGGCGAGGAGGCCTCGCCCACGCGCCAGCCGGCGGCCGCCTGCGCGCCCGGGGCCGAGGCGGCGTCGTCGGGGCCGCCGTCGGGCCGTGACACCGGCCGTCCCACGGGCCGCGACACCGGCTCCACCACGGCATGGACCTCGTGGACCCGCCCGTGCTTGTCCGGCCGGGGGCCGATGTAGCGGAACATGCGGGCCGTGTCGTCGGTGATGCGGCTGATCACGTCGTGGTAGGCCCGCGAGGCCAGCACCTGACCGGGCCGCGCCAGGGTCATGATGCGCTGGGCCACGTTGATGCCGTCGCCGATGACGTTGGTGTGCTGGTTCACGTCCGTCACCACGCGCACCGGCCCCAGGTTCAGGCCCATGCGCACGGCCATCTGCGGCCCGCAGTGCTGCGTCAGCAATTCGCGGATGCGCAGGGCGGCATGCAGCGCCTCCTCCGGGTCCCCCAGGAAGCACAGGGCCGCGCCGTCGCCCGTGTCGATGGCCAGGCGACCCTCGGGCGGCGCCTCGCGCAGGGTGCGCGTGACCAGCTCGTTCAGGCGCCGCTTGATCGCCACCTGGTCGTCCACCGAGCGGGCGGAATAGCCCACCAGGTCCATGAACAGGATGGTGCACAGCAGGGTGCGGCGGCTGGAGGCATCGAAGGCGTCATCACCGCCGGGCGTGGCGGCGGGCGCGCCGAAGCGGTGGGGGTCCACCGGCACGGTGCGCGCCTCGCCCAGGAGGGCCTCGCGCAGCTGGGCGACGGACTGCGGGCGGTGCTGGGGCTCGGGCCGCAGCGCCCAGTCGATGGCGCGCAGCAGCGCCGCGCCGAAGGCACCGCCATCGCCTGCGCGCAGGGCCGGCACCAGCGGGTCCGCCTGGACGCGCGCCGCGGCCTCCAGCGGGCGCTGGCCGGTGACCATCCAGTACATCACCGCCCCCAGGGAGTAGATGTCCGTCCAGGGCCCCTGGACGCCCTGGGCGTGGTACTGCTCGAAGGGGGAGAAGCCGGGGCTGACGATGTTGGTCAGCTCGCCCTGCGGCGTGAGGCGGCGGGCTGCGCCGAAGTCCAGCAGCACGGGCGCGCCGCCTTCGCGTACGTAGATGTTGTCCGGCTTGATGTCCCGGTGCAGGAAGCCGGCCGCGTGCACGGCCGCCACGCCGTCCAGCAGCGGCAGCAGGATGGCCAGCAGGGACTCCTGCGACAGCGCGCCCTGGCGCGGCAGCCAGCGCTTGAGCGGCAGGCCCTGCTCGTACTCCATGACGATGCAGGCCGTGCCGTTGGCGCGGAAGTAGCGCAGCACGCGCACGATGTGCGGGTGGCGGAAGGTGGCCAGGGCCCGCGCCTCCTCGACGAAGCGCTGCAGGCCCTGCTGGAAGCGGCGCAGGGCCTCCACGTCGCCGCTGCGCGGCAGCACACGGCCGTCCGGTCCGCGCGTGAGCAGGTCGGCCGGGAAGTACTCCTTGATGGCGACCGGCAGGTCCAGGTGGGCGTCACGGGCCAGGTAGGTGATGCCGAAGCCGCCGCCCCCCAGCACGCGCTGGACCTCGTACTCCTGGAGCCGGGTGCCCGGGGCCAGCGCGGCGCCGTCTGGCGGCGGCGCCGCGCCATCACCCGCAGCGGCACCCCCGCCGGAGGGGCTGTGGCCGGTGCTCATCGGGGATCCTTGCGGCGGGTGCGGCTCATAGGCGCGATTCGATGCTCAGCATCTGCATGGCTTTCTCCAGGCTGCGGCGCATGCGGTTGAACGAGCTGCCGAGGATGGCGATCTCGTCCTCCCCGCGCTCGGTCAGTTCGGGCTCGGTGAAGTCGCCGGTGCTGATGCGGTCGGCCGCCACGGACATGCGCCGGATCGGCCGCAGGATCAGCCAGCCCAGCATGAGGTTGAGCGCCGCGAAGACGGCGATGAACACCGCCGCCAGCGAGAACATGAAGGTGGTGTAGGCCCGGTGGGCCTGCGCCAGGGGCACGGCCATGGGGACGCTGACGATCTGTGCGCCCACGATCTCGCCCTGGCGCCAGCCGAAGCCATTGGATTCACCGTAGATCCGCACCATGCTGGGCGGGGCGGCCGCCGGTGTGCTGTGGCACTGCAGGCAGGCCGGGTTGCTCACCTGGATCGGCTTGGCGATGAACAGGCTGCGGCCGTTGGCCGACTGGCGCTCGGCGATCTGCTCGTCCAGGTCCGGGTACTGGCGAAAGCGCTGCACCACGTCGGCCTCCCAGTCGGCGGTGCGGTTGCGCGGGTTGGTGGGGTTGAGGGTGGCTTCCTTGTAGCTGTAGTCGGTGTAGCGCTTGCGCAGGGTGTTGATGGCCTCGGTGGCGGCGAAGGCGGGGACGGACTGGGGCAGGAACACCTCGGCCATCTGCGTGATCAGGTGGGGGCGGATGTGGTCCACCGTGTAGGCACGCACCGAGGTGGCCGCCTCCAGCATCAGGCGGGCCTCGCGCACGACTTCCTGGCGGGCGTTGTCCTGAAGCAGCTGCTGCGAGATGGCGCCCGCGGCGGCGAAGCCGGCCAGGAACACCACGATCAACACGAGGTTGAACTTAAGGCGTAATCCCATCGTATTAACTCCCTGCGGTTTGGCGCGGATTCTAGGCCTTGGCAAGGAATATTCCACCCCCGTGTCACGGCCGCGCTGAGGTAACGGCGTGGGCCGGATAATCGGGGCGATGTCAGCTCCCAAAGTCCTGTTCGGGTTCCACGCCGTTGGCGTGCGGATCAAGACCTCGCCCGCCTCGGTGCTCGAGGTGGTTTACGACGCCTCCCGGCGTGATGCGCGCATGCGCCAGTTCCTCGATCGCGCCCGCGAGGCGGGCGTGCGCCTGGTGGAGGCGGACGGCCTGCGCGTGGCCAAGCTGGCCGGCGGCCACGGCCACCAGGGCGTGGCCGCGCGCGTGAACCCGGTGGAGGCGGCCACCTCGCTGGACGACCTGCTGGACGCGCTGGAGGCGCGCGGCGAGCCGCCGCTGCTGCTGGTGCTCGACGGCGTGACCGACCCGCACAACCTGGGCGCCTGCCTGCGCGTGGCCGACGGCGCGGGCGCGCACGCGGTGATCGCGCCCAAGGACCATGCGGTGGGCGTCAATGCCACCGTGGCCAAGGTGGCCAGCGGCGCGGCCGAGACCGTGCCGTACTTCATGGTGACCAACCTGGCGCGCACCCTGGGCGAGCTGCAGGAACGCAACATCTGGTGCATCGGCACCAGCGGCGATGCGGACAAGACCATTTACCAGGTGGACCTGAAGGGCCCCGTGGCCCTGGTGCTGGGTGCCGAGGGCCCGGGCATGCGCCAGCTCACGCGCAAGACCTGCGACGAGCTGGTGTCCATTCCCATGTGCGGCGCGGTGGAGAGCCTGAACGTCTCCGTGGCCAGCGGCGTGTGCCTGTACGAGGCGCGCCGGCAGCGCCTCTGAGGACCCGCTGCGCGGGCGGCCGGCTCAGACCAGCCCGAACCCGCCTGCCAGCGCCCCGGCCGCCAGCAGCCACAGCAGGTGGATGCGGGTGCGCCAGCACAGGATCATGGCGCCCACGCTCAGCAGCCACACCGGCCAGTGGGACAGTTCGTAGCGGCCGCCGGTGCTCAGGATCCAGCCCGTGGACATCATCAGCGCGATGACGATGGGCGTCATGCCCATCTTGAAGGCGCGCACCCCGCGCAGGTCGCGGTTGCGGTGGCCCCATTGCGCGGCCAGGTAGGTGAGGGTGGAGCTGGGGCCCATCATGCCCACCAGGGTCAGGAACATGCCCAGCGCCGCGCCCGGCCAGCCCGCGGCATTCAGCCCGGCATTCCAGCCCAGCAGGCCGACGAAGAGCACGTTCGGGCCTGGCGCGACCTGCGCGATGGCCACGGACGAGGTGAACTGGGCATCCGTCATCCAGGGGTTCTGGTCGACGAGGTAGCGGTGCATGTCCGGGGTCATGGCGATGGCGCCGCCGACGGACAGCAGGGACAGGGACAGGAAATGGGTGAACAGGCCCAGCCAGTCGGTGGACGCCAGGGCCTGGAGGGAGGCGTTCATGGGCGCGCTCCCAGCTTGCGCCACGTCAGCACGCAGGCCAGCCCGCCCAGGCCCAGGAGGACCCAGGCCAGCGGCAGGCGCAGGAAGACGATGCCCGCGAAGGCCAGCACGGCGAAGGCGATGCCCGCGGGCAGGCCCAGGGGATGGCGCAGCAGCGCCGGGGCCAGCTTGAGGCCGGTGGCGGCGATCAGGCCGGCGGCCACGGCCCCCATGCCGCGCAGGGCACCGGCCACTTGCGGCACGTCGTTGTAGCGCACGTAGAACAGCGTCAGTGCCAGCACGATGCACATCGGCACGGCCAGCATCCCCGCCACGGCGACGATGGCGCCGCGCAGGCCGAACCAGCGGCTGCCCAGCATGATGGACAGGTTGATCACGTTGGGGCCGGGCATGATCTGGGCGACGGCCCATTCCTCGACGAACTCCTCGCGGGTCATCCAGCGCCGGCGTTCCACGACCTCGCGCTGGACGATGACCAGCACGCCGCCGAAGCCCTGCAGGGCCAGCGTGGTGAAGGCGACAAACAGTTCGGCCAGCGAGCGCGGGCGGGGGGAGAGGTCGTCAGCGGGAGCGTTCACGCCCCGATTATCAATGGCTGTGCCGGGCGACCCGCCGCGGTGCCAGCCGCGCCCATAAAAAATCCCCCGGGTGCCTCGCCCCAGGGGATGAAGTGCCGGGGGAAGAAACTTGAAAAAAACCCGGCATGGGGTTGGAGGGGCGGGGCTGCCGCAGGTTCCCCTGGGAATACGTCACACAAGCGCCGACTCGATGGGCATGAGCTGTGGCTGGCGGCCGCAAAACCGGGTGCGCTGCGTAGGATGACTCCGACACCTTCCGTGTCTGCTCTTCCCACAGAAAGCGAGTCCATGTCGGATCTGTCCATGCGCACCCCCAACCCGAACCGCAGCGAATTCACCGAAGACGAAGCCCCGGCCGGCAGCCTGTGGCGGGCCATCCGCAAGGCCGCCAGCCGCCTGTCCGACTGGTTCGTGATCCAGTCCACGGCGGTCAAGGTGCTGGTCGTCGGGCTGGCCCTGCTGATTCCCGCCACCGGCCTGTATTCGCTGGCACTGTGGCACCGCCACGCCCAGGTGGCCGAGCAGGTGCAGGCCATGGCCGGCCAGGGCGGCCCCGAGGGGCTGTGGACGCTCAATGACCGCCTGCCTGTCGTGTTTGGCAGCGGCTCGGTGCTGGGCTTCCTGGACAAGGCGCCGGTGGAGCGCATCACCGTGGTGTACCAGCCGCTGCTGTGGAACGTGTCCGAGCGCATCATCCTGGTGGAGTCGCAGGGGCGCCAGCACGCCTACTACCCCTCGGACATGGAGACCAAAATCTTCGCCGACAAGGCGGTGACCGCACCCTGGGGCAGCAAGCTGGCCTTCGTGCCGCGCGCCGAGCTCAGCGCCGCCAGCCTGGCCATGGTCGAACGCCTGGATCAGCGCTTTGCGGGTGCCCGTCCGCAGTCCGAGAAGGATGCGTGGAAGGCCGGCGTGAGCGGCGTGCTCTCGGGCGCGCTGACCCTGGGGCTGCTGGGTTTCCTGTTCTTCCAGCTGCGCGGCCAGCACAAGGCGCTGAAGTTCATCGAGCCGGCGCAGGTGCAAGGCTCCATCGACGACCTGGTGGGCATGGACGACATCAAGGCCGAAGTGGCCCAGATCAAGGACCAGTACCAGCGCCGCGCCGAGTACGCCGAGTACGGCATCAACAAGCCGTTCAACGTGATGTTCAGCGGCCCTGCGGGCACCGGCAAGACCAAGCTGGCCAGCTACCTGGCCAAGGAGCTGCAGCTGCCCATCCTGTTCCACTCCGCGGTGAACCTGGAGACGGGCTACGTGGGCGGCGGCGCCAACACCCTGGGCCGCATCGTCTCCATGGCCAAGCGGCGCCAGCGCTGCATCGTGTTCCTGGACGAGGCGCAGGACCTGTTCATGAAGCGCGGCGGCCACCGCAAGTTTGACGACGACACCCAGAACATGCTGCTGGCGGTGCTGGACGGCGTGCGCACCAAGAACGACGCCGAGATCATCTGGATCGTGGCCTCCAACTTCAACAGCGAGTCCATGCAGATGGACGAGGCCATGCTGCGCCGCTTCCAGATGAAGGTGGACTTCCGCCTGCCGAACAAGGAGGAGCGTTCCTCCATCATCGGCCACTACCTGTCGCAGCGCGCGGACAAGGTCGAGCCCGACCTGGACCTGCGCCACCTGGTGGAGATCACCGAGGGCCGCAGCCCGGCGGACCTGGAGACCATCGTGAACCAGGCGGGCATCAGCGCGGTGCAGGCCGGCGAGATGATCGGCACCGAGACCCTGATGCATGCCGCCGAACGGGTGCTGGTGGGTAACGTGAACACCAACACCACCAAGGAGCGTGAGCGCGACCGCCGCATCATCGCCGTGCACGAGTGGGGCCACTTCCTGGTGGACTTCGAGCAGGAGCGCAAGCGCTGCGAGGGCGACTGGGAGCGGATCCAGGCCGACATGAAGACGCTGAAGATCTCGCTCAAGGCCAACCCGCGCAACAACGCGCTGGGCTTCGTGTTCCACAAGCAGGGCGCCAACCTGCTCAAGACCAAGGCCGACATCGAGCACGACGTGCGCGTGCTGCTGGGGGGCATGGCCAACGAGGAGCTGTTCTTCGGCGAGGAGGGCACCACCAACGGCGCGCACAACGACATCACGCGGGTGACCCGGCTGCTGCACCATGCGGTGGGGGAAATGGGCATGTACCGCAAGACGCGCCTGAACTTCGGTGCGCTCGCCGAGGCCGGCAACCGCGGCGCCGTCGACGAGGAGACCCGCCTCATCATGGAAGCCCAGAGTGAGCGCCTCTATGGCGAGACCAAGGACCTGCTGGCCCGCCAGAAGCCGCTGACCGAGCACCTGTCGCGCAAGCTGATGGACGCGGGCGAGATGAGCCTGAAGGAGGCCCTGGCCGAGATCCGCCGCTTCGAGGCGGCGTGCCAGGGGTTCAATACGCGGATGGGGATCGTGCTGCCGGCCTGAACCGGGTCACCGTGACGCTCGAAGCCCGGCGCTGTCGATGGAGGTCCATCGGCTGCCGGGCTTTGTCGCCTGCCGCAGGCCGGCGTTCAGAGCTTCGCCAGCCGCTCCAGCGCCGCCTTCAGCGTCTCGTCCTTCTTCGCAAAGCAGAACCGCACCACCCGCTGGTCGAAGCCGTCGCCGTAGAAGGCGGACAGCGGGATCGCCGCCACGCCCACCTCGCGGGTGAGCCACTGGCAGAAATCGCTCTCGGACAGGTCGCTCACCGCCGAGATGTCCACGCACTGGAAGTACGTGCCCTCGCCAGGCAGCATCTTGAAGCGCGTCTTCGCCAGCCCCTCGCGGAACAGGTCCCGCTTGCGCTGGTAGAAGGCGGGCAGCTCCAGGTAGGGCTTGGGGTCGGCCATGTAGGCCGCCAGCCCGTGCTGCACCGGCGTGTTCACCGTGAACACGTTGAACTGGTGCACCTTGCGGAACTCGGCGGACAGCGGCGCGGGGGCGGCCACATAGCCCACCTTCCAGCCGGTCACGTGGTAGGTCTTGCCGAAGCTGGAAACGATGAAGCTGCGCGCGGCCAGCCCGGGGAAGCGGGCGGCGCTGTGGTGCGGCTTGCCGTCGAACACCATGTGCTCGTAGACCTCGTCGCTGATCACCAGCACGTCGGTCGGGGCCAGCAGGTCCTGCAGCTGCAGCATCTCCTCGCGCGTCCACACCATGCCGCTGGGGTTGTGCGGGGAGTTGATGAGGATGGCCCGCGTGCGCGGCGACAGCGCCTGCGCGATGCGGCCAAAATCCGGGCGGAAGCTGCCGGGCGTGAGCGGCACGCGCACCACGGTGCCGCCGGCCAGCTCGATGTTGGGCACGTAGCTGTCGTAGCACGGCTCCAGCACGATCACCTCGTCGCCCGGGCGCACCACGGCCAGGATGATGGTGATGATGGCCTGCGTGGCGCCGGCGGTGATGGTGATCTCGGTGGCCGGGTCATAGCGGCGGCCGTACAGCGCCTCGACCTTGGCCGACACGGCCTCGCGCAGGGCGGGCACGCCCGTCATCGGCGGGTACTGGTTCAGGCCCCGGCGCATGGCGTCGTTCACCGCGTCCAGCAGGCGCGGGTCGCAATCGAAATCGGGGAAGCCCTGGCCCAGGTTCACGGCCTGGTGCTCGGTCGCCAGGGCCGACATCACCGTGAAGATGGTCGTGCCCACGGCGGGCAGCTTGGTTTGCAGGACCGGGGTGCGGGCGATGGCGCTAGAGGTCATAGTCGTTCACATGGCCGGACATGGCCTTGGCGATGAGGTTGCGGTCGAGCCGGTCGGACAGCAGCTCGGCGAATTCGTAGACGAAGTTGCGCAGGTAGGCACCGCGCTTGAAGGCCACCCGCGCCACGTTCTGCCCCAGCAGCGTCCCCAGCGGGCGCGCCACCAGGTCGGCATTGCTGCCGTCGTCGCGCACCGCCATCTCGGCCACGATGCCGATGCCCAGGCCCAGGCGCACATAGGTCTTGATCACGTCGGAGTCGATGGCTTCCAGCGCGATGCGCGGCGAGAGCTTCTTGGCGGCAAACGCCGCATCGATGCGCGTGCGGCCGGTGAAGGACGGGTGGTAGGTGATGATCGGCTCGGCCGCGAGGTCCTCCAGCGTGATGCGCTCCTTGCCGGCCAGCGGGTGGCCCGCCGGCATCACCAGCACGTGCTGCCACTCGTAGCAGGGCAGGGTGACCATGCCCGGGTAGTCCGACAGCGACTCCGTGGCGATGCCGATCTCGGCCACCTCGTCCATCACCATCCGCGCCACCTGGTCCGGCGAGCCCTGGTGCAGGCTCACGTTCACCTTGGGGTAGGCCTCCCGCAGCTTGGCCACCGGCACCGGCAGCACGTAGCGCGCCTGCGTGTGGGTGGTGGCGATGGACAGCGTGCCGCTGTCCTGGGCACTGAACTGTTCGCCGATGCGCTTGAGGTTGCCCACCTCGCGCATGATCAACTCGATGCTCTGGAGCACGTGCTGCCCCGGCTCGGTGATGCGCTTGAGGCGCTTGCCGTGGCGGGCGAAGATCTCCACCCCCAGCTCCTCCTCCAGCTCGATGATCGCCTTGGACACCCCCGGCTGCGAGGTATGCAGGGCCTTGGCCGCCTCGGTCAGGTTCAGGTTGCGGCGCGCCGCCTCCTGGACGAATCGGAACTGGTGAAGGTTCATATCGAATTTCTACTAAAGCAGAAATTCATTATGCCAAGAAACCTCTATGCCGCAGGGGTGAGCGCGATGTCCGCCAGCAGGTCCAGCAGGCGGGCGTTCTCCCCGACGGGGGGCTGCAGCTGCCAGGCGATGCCGGGATGCGCGGCCCGCAGGCCGTCCACCAGCGCGGGCAGGTCCTCGCGCACATGGCGGCCCGCGCCCAGGAACATGGGCACGATGGTGATGGCCTGCACGCCCTGCGCGGCGAGGTCGGCCGCCACGGTGGGCAGGTCGGGCTCGGTGAGCTCCAGGTAGGCGCAGCGGGCCACCACCGGGCCGTCCTGGCCGTTGCGGGCCGCCACGCGGGCTGCCACGGATTCCATGGGCAGGCGCCACAGGGGGTCGCGCGAACCGTGGGCGAACAGGATCACGCCTTGCTTGGGAGAGGTCATCGTCTCAATACCAGCCAGCCAAAGGCCCCCAGCGACATCACGGTGTAGATCAGCCCCGGCGCCGCCGCCGTGAGCCAGGGCCACCAGTTGCGCAGGTTGCCGATGTAGCCGAACACGTTGTTCAACAGGAAGAAGCTGATCCCGATCAGAACGCCGCCGAACACGAAGGCGGTGATGCTGCCGGAGCGGAAATGCAGGTAGGCGAAGGGCAGGGCGAGCACCACCATCACCAGGCAGGACAGGGGATAGAACACCTTGCGCCAGAACTCGATCTCGTAGCGCTGCGAGGTCTGCCCGTTGGCCTCCAGGTGGCGGATGTACTGGAACAGGTCGATGGTGCGCATGCGCTCGGGCTTGAGCAGGGCCACGGACACCATCTCGGGCGTGATGCCCGTGGGCCACTCGACGCGCGGGTTGCGCAGCGTGGCGGCCGCCGCCTGGCCGGAGGGCGTGGCGCGGAACTCGGTGCGCTCGGTGTCCAGCAGGACCCAGGCGTCCTCGGCGAACTCGGCGCTGCGCGCCTGCGTCACGGCCACCAGGAAGCCGCGGTCGTCGCCCTCGAAGATGCGCACGCCCTGCGGGCTGCCGTCCGGCGACAGCGCGCTCACGTTCACGGTGAAGGTGCGTTCGGCCTGGCGCTCCTTGAGCCAGGCGCCGGTCTGGCCCACCGACAGCTTGCCCTGCAGCCTGGCCTTGAGCAGCTGCCCGGTGCGGTCAGCCAGCGGCGCCAAGTAATCGCCGGTCACGAAGGTCAGCACGGTGAACGCCGCCCCCAGCACCATCAGCGAGCGCAGCGCCCGCCCCGGGCCCAGGCCCGAGGTGCGCAGGATGGTGTACTCCGAGCTCTGGGCCAGCCTCGCCATCACGAAGATGGTGCCAATGAGCACCGCGATGGGCAGCAGCTCGTACAGGTGGCTGGGCACCATCAGCAGCACATAGGCCAGGGCCTGCGTCAGCCGGTAGGGCGTGCCGCCCTTGCCCACGTTGGGCAGTTCGTCGACGAAGTCGAAGAAGAAGAACAGCGCCAGGAAGCCCAGGGCCACGAAGGCCACGGCGGCCAGCACCTCGCGGTAGATCAGGCGGCGGATGGTGACCATCAGGCAGCCCCCTGTCCCGTCACGGCGGCCGCCGGCCGGGCGGCGCGCGCTGGCCACAGCCGCCAGTTGTTGTGCTGCTTGGCCAGCCAGGCCAGGGAGGCCAGCAGCACGCCGCCATGCAGCACGGCCATGAACGGCAGGGCCTGGAAGCGCCCGCTGGCCACCCAGCTCTGGCCGATGTTCAGCAGGTTGTAGTACAGGACGAAGGCGAACAGCGCGAACAGCATGTTGCCGCTGCGGGTAGCGCGCGGGTTCACGCTGGACACCGTGATGGCGATGATCACGAAATTGAGCGTGGCCAGCACCAGGCCGATGCGCCAGGACAGCTCGCCCATGTACAGCGGCGTGCGCTCACGCAGCAGCTTGAGCGTGTCCACGGCCCGGGACGGGGCATCGCCGCCGTGGGCGAGCGCGGCGGCGCCCACGCGGTTGCCCAGCTCCTCGAACTCGGTCACCTTCAGCTCCCCGGGCCGGTCGGCGCGGCGCTCCATGCGCTGGCCGTTGGACAGCAGCAGGAACTGGCTGTCGCCCTGCGTGACCACCTGGCCCTCCCGGGCCGAGGTGACCGTCTCGCGGCCCTTCTCGGAGGTGGCGATGAACACGTTGCGGCCGGACTTGTTGTCCGGCGAGTCCTTGTCCAGGAAGAACACCCGGGTGCCGCTGGCCGACTCCTGGAACTGGCCGGGCGAGACACGCTCCAGGTCGCCCCGGCTGCCGTAGCGTTCCTTGAGCGCGCCGATCTGCTGGTTGGCCCAGGGCCAGCCCACCAGGCCCAGCAGGGCGACGACCAGCAGCACCGGCCAGGCGAACATCAGCAGCGGCCGGATCAGGGCGGATAGGCCGCGGCCTGCGGCGAACCAGATCACCATCTCGCTGTCGCGGTACATGCGCGAGAGCGTGCCCACGATGGCGATGAACAGGGACAGCGTGAGGATGGGGGGCAGGTAGCCCAGCACGGTGTACCCCATCACCATCATCACCTCCTGCGGGTTCACGCTGCCCTTGCTGGCCTGGCTGAGGGTGCGGATCAGGGTCATCGTCATGACGATCGTGATCAGCACCACCAGGGTCGCGCCAAAGCTGCGGGCGAGCTCCTTGCGGAGGGAGGAATGGAATAACATCAGCGCGCGACAGCCGCGATGGGCGGCCCCAGAAGCAACACAAAAGCGGATTATGGACTTTGAACTGAAGACCCTGGACGCGCCGCGCGCGTCTGCCGAGAAATGCGATGCCCTGGTGGTGCTGGTGCCGGAGGGGTTCGGCCCCGGCAAGGACCCGGTCTGCGCGCTGGTGGCCGACGCGGTCAAGTCCGGTGCCTTCGAGCCCAAGCCCGGCAAGTCCCTGGCTGCCTGGCGCCCCGAGGGCGTGGCCGCGGCCCGCGTGATACTGGCCGGCGTGGGCGATGGCAGCGCCCGCCGGGTGCAGTCTGCCGTGGCCTCGGCCGTGGCCAGCCTGCGCGGCGCGCCCGTGAAGAAGCTGGCCGTGCTGCTGCCCGCCGGCGCGGATGCCCGCGCCGTGCGCGCCGCGGTCAGCGCCGTGAGCGAGGCCAGCTACGTCTACGTCTCCACCAAGAGCAAGCCCGAAGGCCGCGCCATCGCCAAGGTGGTGATCGGTGTGGCCGATGCGGGGGCCGTCAAGGCCGATTTCGCCGCCGCCCGCGGCGCCGCCCACGGCATCGAATTCGCCCGCGAGCTGGGCAACCTGCCGCCCAACCTGGCCACGCCCACCCGCCTGGGTGAGGAGGCCCGCAAGCTGGCCAAGCTCGGCGGCTTCCAGGTCCAGGTGCTGGGCCCCAAGGAAGTTGCCAAGCTGGGCATGGGCTCCTTCATGGCCGTGGCCCAGGGCTCCGAAGAGCCGCTGCGCTTCATCGTCCTGAAGTACCAGGGCGCGGCGGCCTCCGAGGCGCCGGTGGTCCTGGTGGGCAAGGGCATCACCTTCGACAGCGGCGGCATCTCCATCAAGCCCGCCGCCGAGATGGACGAGATGAAGTTCGACATGGGCGGCGCCGCCAGCGTCCTGGGCACCTTCCGCGCCCTGGCCGACCTGAAGCCCAAGGTCAACGTCATCGGCCTGATCCCCAGCTGCGAGAACCTGCCCAGCGGCCGAGCGTTCAAGCCAGGGGACGTGGTCACCAGCATGAGCGGGCAGACCATCGAGGTCCTGAACACCGACGCCGAGGGCCGCCTGATCCTGTGCGACGCGCTCACCTATGCCGAGCGCTTCAAGCCGCGCGCGGTGGTGGACATCGCCACGCTCACCGGCGCCTGCGTGATCGCGCTGGGCGCGGTGCGCACCGGCCTGTTCGCCTCGGACGACGCGCTGGCCCAGGCCCTGTCGGACGCCGGCGAGCAGGCCCTGGACCTGTGCTGGCGCCTGCCGCTGGACGACGAGTACGGCGAGGGCCTGAAGACCAACTTCGCCGACGTGGCCAACGTGGCGGGCCGCCCCGGTGGCTCCATCACCGCCGCCAAGTTCCTGCAGCGATTCGCCGGGGCCTACCCCTGGGCGCACCTGGACATCGCCGGAACGGCCTGGAAGGGTGGGGCGGCCAAGGGCGCCACCGGCCGGCCCGTGGGGCTGCTGGTGCAGTGGCTGCTGTCGCAGCAGGGCGGTGGCCGCGGTGAGGGGGCCAAGGCTGCCAAGCCGGCGCGTCGCCAGGCGGCCCGGGCCCGATGACCGACATCGCTTTCCACGTCAACCTCGCCGACCCCGTGGCCTACGCCTGCCGGTTGCTGCGCAAGGCCAGTGCCAGCGGCGCGCAGGTGGTGGTGGTGGGCGAGCCGGCGCAGCTGCGCGAGCTCGACCAGGCCCTATGGACCTTTTCCCCCCAGGACTTCGTGCCCCACGCCGTGGCCGGTGCCACGCCGGCGCCGGTGCTGGCGCGCACGCCCATCGTGCTGGCGCCCGAGGCCGCCGCCGTGGCGCACCGGCAGGTGCTGGTGAACCTCGCGTCCGGGGTGCCGGCAGGCTTCGAGGGCTTCGAGCGCCTGATCGAGCTCGTGGGCAACGACCCCGAGCCGCTGGACAGCGCCCGCGTGCGCTGGAAGCACTACCTGGGCAGTGGCCACACGCCCCGCAAGATCGACCAGAAGGATGTCGCGGCCTGAACCCGTGCCGCGCCAGGAGACCTCATGACCACTCCCGAGAACCCGCGCGTGCCCCCGCGTTTCGTCCCCACGCTGACCGAAGTGGTGCAGCCGGGCCCCGCCGAGGTGCTGGAGCCCGGCGCCGGCCCCATGGCGCCGGCCCTGCTGGTGACCGAGGACCAGCTGGTCCAGCGCGTGATGCGCCAGGTCCAGCAGGGCCTGGACCAGCGCCTGCGCGAAGCCGTGGCGCAGGTGGTGCTGGAGCACACCCGCAGCCTGGGACCGGCGATCGCGGTTGAGGTCGAAAGTGTTGTTCGCAGCCTGGTGGCGGACGCGTTGGCCGAAGGACGGGCGCGCTAAATCCCGGACGACCATGTTTCCCCTGTGTTGCGGGCGTGAAATTTGCGTTATGTTCCGCAGGTTGCGGCCGATAGAGGCCCAACCCTTTCACCACTTTGGAGGTTTCCTGATATGCAAATCAAAATGAAGCTGACTGTCGCCGCCGCCCTGGCCGCCGTTGCCGGCATGGCATCCGCCCAGGACGTGCAGGTCGTCAAGATCGGCCACGTCGGCCCCGTCTCCGGCGCCCAGGCCCACTATGGCAAGGACAACGAAAACGGCGTGCGCATGGCCATCGAGGACCTGAACGCGCAGAACCTCACCATCGGTGGCAAGCGCGTGCGCTTCGAGATCCAGGCCGAGGACGATGCCGCCGACCCGAAGCAGGGTACCGCTGCCGCCCAGAAACTGTGCGACGCCAAGGTTGCCGGCGTGGTCGGCCACCTGAACTCCGGCACCACCATTCCCGCCTCCAAGGTCTACAACGACTGCGGCATCCCGCACGTCACCGGCGCGGCCACCAACCCCAACCTGACCCGCCCGGGCTACAAGACCACCTACCGCATCATCGCCAACGACAACGCCCTGGGCGCTGGCCTGGCCTTCTACGCCGCTGATGCACTCAAGCTCAAGCGCGTGGCCATCGTTGACGACCGCACGGCCTACGGCCAGGGTGTGGCCGAGGTGTTCAAGCGCACCGCCGCCTCCAAGGGCATCCAGGTCGTGGACGAGCAGTTCACCACCGACAAGGCCACCGACTTCATGGCCATCCTGACCGCCATCAAGGCCAAGAACCCCGACGGCATCTTCTACGGCGGCATGGATCCCCAGGCCGGCCCCATGCTGCGCCAGATGGAGCAACTGGGCATGGCCAACGTCAAGTTCTTCGGCGGCGACGGCATCTGCACCTCCGAGATCGCCAAGCTGGCCGGTGGCGCCAAGACCCTGACCAACGTGGTCTGCGCCGAAGGCGGCGCCTCGCTGGCCAAGATGCCTGGCGGCGACGCCTGGAAGAAGCGCTACGACGCCAAGTACCCGAACCAGTTCCAGGTGTACAGCCCGTACACCTACGACGCCACGTTCGTGCTGGTCGACGCCATGAAGCGCGCCAACTCGGTCGACCCCAAGGTCTACACCCCCAAGCTGATCGAGACCAACTTCAAGGGCATCACCGCCAACATCGCCTTCGAGCCCAACGGCGAGCTGAAGAACCCGGCCATGACCCTGTACGTCTACAAGGACGGCAAGAAGACCCCGCTGAACTAAGCAGGTTCTTTTGCACGGAAGAGGCCGCCTTCGGGCGGCCTTTTTCTTGCCCCTCCTGCCCCCGGTTCGCGCCCGTTTGTCGCAACTTGTCGTAGGCACGCGCCTACGGTCCGTATGGAGCCTGGTTCGCACGCGGATCAGTAAGTGCGGGTCATTGTTCCTGCCGAGGCAAGGCCCTAGGCTGGCGCGCGTCATGGAACCTGCCACCCAGCCCCAGCCTCAGCCCCAGCGACCACGGCCCCTGGTCATCGCCCCGGCCCGGGACCACATGCTGCGCCGGGTGCTCACGGCGCTGGAGCGGCTGAAGAATGGCGACGCCAGCGTGCGCCTGCCCTCCGACTGGCCGGGCCTGCATGGCCAGCTCGCCGCCGCCTTCAACGAGGTGGTGGTGGACCTGGTGCAGCCCACGCGCGAGGTGGCCCGCGTCATCACGGCCGTGGCGCGCGGCGACCTCACGCGCTCCATGCCGCTGGAGGTGGACGGCCGGCCGCTGCGCGGCGAGTTCCTCAAGACGGCCACTGTCATCAACCGCATGGTCCAGCAGCTGGGCACCTTCGCCGTCGAGGTGACCCGCGTGGCGCGCGAAGTAGGCAGCGAGGGCAAGCTCGGCGGCCAGGCCGACGTGCAAGGCGTGGCCGGCACCTGGAAGGACCTCACGGACAACGTGAACTCCATGGCCTCCAACCTCACCGCCCAGGTGCGCAACATCGCGGATGTGACCAAGGCGGTGGCGGCCGGCGACCTGTCGCGCAAGATCACGGTGGACGTGCAGGGCGAGATCCTGGGCCTGAAGAACACCATCAACACCATGGTCGACCAGCTGCGCGGCTTCGCCTCCGAGGTCACCCGCGTGGCGCGCGAGGTGGGGGCGGAGGGCAAGCTCGGCGGCCAGGCCGATGTGCCTGGCGCCGCGGGCACCTGGAAGGGATTGACGGAGAACGTCAACCAGCTGGCCGCCAACCTCACGACGCAGGTGCGCGCCATCGCGGAAGTCGCCACCGCCGTCACGCAGGGCGACCTGACCCGCAGCATCACGGTGGAGGCGCGCGGCGAGGTGGCGGCGCTCAAGGACACCATCAACGAGATGATCCGCAACCTGCGGGACACCACGGAGGTGAACAACCAGCAGGACTGGCTCAAGACCAACCTGGCCAAGTTCTCGCGCGTGCTCCAGGGCCAGAAGGACCTGCAGGCCGTGGGCCGCGTGATCCTGTCCGAGCTGGCGCCCGTGGTGGGCGCGCAGCGCGCCGCCTTCTACGTGATGCATCCGGGCGCGCCCGGCGCGCCGCGCCTGCGCCTGACCGCCAGCTACGCTGCCGACGGCCCCGGCCGCGGCGGCCAGGAACTGGCGGTGGGCGAGGGCCTGGTGGGCCAGTGCGCCGCCGACCGCCGAAAGATCCTGCTGTCGGCGGGCATCCCCGAGTCCCTGCGCATCGTCACGGGTACGACCGAGCTGGCCCCGCGCAGCGTGCTGGTGCTGCCGGTGGTCTTCGAGGGCGAGGTGCGCGGCGTGGTGGAACTGGCCTCCGTGCAGTGCTTCAACCCCACCCACCTGGACTTCCTCGACCAGCTGGCCGAGTCCATCGCCATCGTCATCAACACCATCGAGGCCAACATGCGCACCGAGGGCCTGCTCACGCAGTCGCAGTCCCTGGCGCAGGAGCTGCAAAGCCGCCAGCGCGAGCTGCAGCAGACGAACGAGGCCCTCCAGGACAAGGCCCGCCTGCTGGCCCACCAGAACGAGGAAGTCGAGCGCAAGAACCGCGAGGTCGAACAGGCCCGCCAGGCGCTGGAGGAAAAGGCCAAGCAGCTGGCCCTGACCTCCAAGTACAAGAGCGAGTTCCTCGCCAACATGTCGCACGAGCTGCGCACGCCGCTGAACTCGCTCCTGATCCTGTCCGACCAGCTGTCCAAGAACCCCGAGGGCAACCTCAGCCTGCGGCAGGTGGAGTTCGCCAAGACCATCCACTCCTCGGGCAACGACCTGCTCATGCTGATCAACGACATCCTGGACCTGTCCAAGATCGAGTCCGGCACGGTGGCCGTGGAGGTGAGCGAGCTGCGCCTGCTGGACCTGCAGCGGTATGTGGAGCGCACCTTCCGCCACGTGGCCGAGGCCAAGGGCCTGGAGTTCATCATCGACAGCAGCCTGCGCGCCTCGGTGTCCATGCTCACGGATGCCAAGCGCCTGCAGCAGATCCTCAAGAACCTGCTGTCCAATGCCTTCAAGTTCACCCACCACGGGCAGGTGCGCCTGTCCATCGGCCCGGCCACCGAGGGCTGGAGCCGCGACCACGAGGAGCTGCGCCGCGCGCGCCGGGTCATCGCGTTCTCGGTCTCGGATACCGGCATCGGCATCTCGCAGGGCAAGCAGCAGATCATCTTCGAGGCCTTCCAGCAGGCCGACGGCTCCACCAGCCGCAAGTACGGCGGCACCGGCCTGGGCCTGGCGATCAGCCGCGAGCTGTCCCGGCTGCTGGGGGGCGAGATCCGCCTGGAGAGCACGCCGCGCCGGGGCAGTACCTTCACCCTGTACCTGCCGCTGCACTACCCGCAGACGCGGGGCACGCGCCGCACCAGTTCGCTGCAGGAGGGGCGCACGCCCCCGCCGCCGCGCAAGCCGCTGTCGGCGCGTTCGCCGCGTGCGCCGCGCGCCACGCCGCCGGTGGCGCCCGTGCCTGGCGTCGACGACGAGCGCGCCCTGGCCGGCCACCGCGCCCTCATCGTCGACGACGACATGCGCAACATCTTCGCCCTGGCGACGGTGCTCGAGGAGCACGGCATGGACATCGTCTGGGCCGACAACGGCCACGACGCCATCGAGCGCGTCAAGGCCGACCCGCGCATCGGCGTGGTGCTGATGGACATCATGATGCCGGAGCTCGACGGCCTGGCCACCATGCGCGAGATCCGCCGCCTGCCGCACGGGCGGGAGCTGCCCATGGTCGCCGTCACCGCCAAGGCCATGAAGGGCGACCGCGACAAGTGCCTGGAAGCCGGCGCCCGCGACTACCTGGCCAAGCCCGTCGACACGCAGGACCTGCTGGCCGTCCTGCGCAACTGCCTGATCCCCTCCAACCCGGGAGCGAACGCATGATCGCGCCGTCTGCCAACATCCTCATCGTCGACGACATGCCGGACAAGCACGTCGTCTTCCGCAGCATCCTGGAGGACCTGGGCGAGAACATCGTCAGCGCCCGGTCCGGGCGCGAGGCCCTGGCCCAGGTGCTGGACCACGAGTTCGCGGTGATCCTGCTCGATGTGAACATGCCCGACATCGACGGCCTGGAGACCGCCAGCCTGATCCGCCACCACAAGCGCTCGGCCCAGACGCCCATCGTCTTCATCACGGCCTATGTCGACGAGCTGCAGGCCCGCAAGGGCTACGCCCTCGGGGCGGTGGATTACATCCCCTCGCCGGTGGTGCCCGAGGTGCTGCGCTCCAAGGTCCGCGTGTTCGTGGAGCTGCACCGCATGAACCGCCAGCTGCAGCTGCGCGCCGCCGAGCGCGAGGCCCTGGCCAGGGAGCAGGCCGCCCGTGCCGCCGCCGAGCAGGCCGTGGCGCGGGCCGACTACCTGGCCCAGGCCAGCCAGGAGCTCTCGCGCTCGCTGGACCTGCGGCAGACGCGTGCCGCCCTGCTGCGGGTGGCCGTGCCCCGGCTGGCCGAGCGGGCCGAGCTGGTCGATGCGGACGGTTTGCCGGCGGCTGGCGCAGCCTGGCCGCCGGCGCTGCGCGAGGTGGTGGCCCGGGCGCTGCGCGAGGGGGAGGCGGGCCATTGGCCGTGCGAGGAGGGCGGGGCCCGGGGCACAAGCCTGCCCACGGGGAGCGGGGAGGGCGCCGTGGTGCTGCCCCTGGGCCCGGCCGAGCGGCAGGCCGGCGCCTTGCTGCTGCGCGGGCCGGCCGGGCAATTTGACGCGGCCCGGCTGGCGCTGGCGCGTGAAGTGGCCAGCCGCGCCGCCATCGCCATGGAGAATGCCCGCCTGTACTCGGCCGTGCGGGTGGCGGACCGGCGCAAGAACGAGTTCCTGGCCATGCTGGCGCACGAGCTGCGCAACCCGCTGGCTCCCATCCGCAATGCGGTGCACATCATGCAAGGCCCGGAGGTGGACCCGCACACCTTGGCCTGGGGGCGCGACGTGATCAGCCGGCAGGCCGAGCACATGGCACGGCTGATCGATGACCTGCTGGACGTCTCGCGCATCGTGCAGGGCAAGGTGGTGGTCAAGCCCGAGCGGCTGGCGCTGGCCGCGGTGGTGGAGCGCACCGTCGAGGCCTGCGGCCCGCGGGTGGCCGCGCGCGGGCAGGTGCTGGCGGTGGACCTGCCGCCGCACCCGGTGATGCTGCAGGGGGATGTGGTGCGGCTGTCGCAGGTGCTGGCGAACCTGGTCCACAACGCCAGCAAGTTTTCGCCGCCGCAGGCCACGCTGCACCTTGCGGCGGCCTTCGAGGCGGGGGAGGTGGTGATCCGGGTGCGCGATTCCGGGTGCGGCATCGAGCCGGGGTTCCTGCCGCACATCTTCGAGCTGTTCGTGCAAGGCGACCAGTCGCTGGACCGGTCGCAGGGCGGGCTGGGCATCGGGCTGACGCTGGTGCGCCACCTCGTGGAACTGCACGACGGGCGGGTGGAAGCCTTCAGCGAGGGAGCAGGGCAGGGTACGGAGGTGGTGGTGTGGCTGCCGGCCTTCCTCGAGCCCGCCCTGGCGCCTGCCCCGGACCCTGCCATCGAGCCCCCGAACGGGCTGGTGCCCGCGCAGCCCGCGCTGCCGCCGGACGTGCAGGCGGTCCCGGGCCGACGGGCGCGCCGGGTCCTCGTGGTCGATGACCTGGCGGCCTCGGCCGACACGCTGACGCTGCTGCTGGAAATGGAGGGCTTCGAGGTACGGGTGGCCGGCGAGGGCCGGTCGGCCCTGGCCATTGCCCGGGCGTTCCGGCCCGATGTCGTGCTGCTGGACATCGGCCTGCCGGGCATGAGCGGCTTCGAGGTGGCGGGCAGCCTGCGCGAGGAGCCGGCCACGCGCGAGGCGCTGCTGGTGGCGCTGACGGGCTATGGCGAGGCCGAGAGCCGCGCGCGCTCGGCGCAGGCGGGCTTCGACGTGCACCTGGTCAAGCCGGCGGACGTCGAGTGCCTGCTGGCACTGCTGGCCGATCCGCAGGCCGCCCGACAAAAAGTTCAGGGGGCCGCGGAAACCTGACCAAGCCCTGCTACAATCGAGGGCTTCACGGAGAGGTGGATGAGCGGTTTAAGTCGCACGCCTGGAAAGCGTGTGTGGGTTAATAGCCCACCGCGGGTTCGAATCCCGCCCTCTCCGCCAGTGAACAAGCAAGAACGCGCCTTCGGGCGCGTTTTTCGTTTCTACCCACCCATTCACCCACCAACGCCGTGCCGGATTGACCTGCTTGGCGTGGATGGATGTCAGGCGCCTCTTTGGGTCCTGGGGGCGGGCCGCCCTGCGTACTTGGGCCGCGATTGAGGCGGCCAGGGTCTCAGTCGCAGGTGGGCTTGGATGGCATATCGAATGCCATGCCACCTAACGCGGCGTTGTATTGGATGTAGCGTTGGGCTCGCTCACGTGTGTTGGCCGTCATCGCTTCGATCTGAAATGCCAGCTGGCGTGGAACGGGTGATTTCGGCTCGAAGGCTACGCGTACACAATCCATGGCTGCGGAGTCACGCTCGGCCGCCGCTCGGGCGGCCTCCTTGTCGGCGCTATCCACAAGCAGCATTTCTTGCATGGTTCGCGCCATTTTCGTTACCGCCTCTTTTTGCTTTTCGTTGAACGACTGCTTGTTGATCCAACGGTTGATGTCGTCTCGCACGCCATCGCTATTGAGATCGGGGCCGGCGATGCTACTGGAACGATCCAACAAATCAGCAGCCTGTAACTGCGCCAAGTTCGACGCCGTTGATGGGGGTGTCGATGCTGCTCCAGCAGGAAGCGCCGGTCCAGCGTTTGGTGTGGCACTTGTAGCGGCAGGAAGTGAGGTCGGAATCGGAAGTTGCGTCTCGTCGCCACCACCGCACCCAGTCAAGGCTATTGACACCCACAGGGAGTAGATGGGATGTTTCATCATCGCCCTTTCACTTGTTAGATAGTTCAGCACTGATCGCGCTTCGGACCTGACCGAAGGCCGCCCTGCTTGAATCCCAGTAGGTTTCGAGAAAGCTGTGCCCGAGCTCATCGCGCAATGATCCAGGCATGACAACGTTTGCGCCGGGCGTAGAACTCGGCGTGAAGAAGCTGAGGCCCGCTATTACCTTGTCAATATCAGCCAGTACGTACCTTCCAAAAAGTGTGGTGGTGGGTGGCGCTACGTGGATGAAAGATAGACTTGGATATTCATCGCTCTCATGATCGCGGGCGGAATTGGGGTAGTGTTTATTAATGGCGTCCGCAAAAAGATTGCCCTGGGAATGGGCCACGATCACGGTCGAAATGCGTGGAGATCGGCCTAAAACTTCCAGATGGTTCCGAAGATCGTCCTCTGTCGTCGATCGGTTGGCGAGGCTGGTGCTGAGTTGCAGCACTCCATTGAAAACTGCAGCCTGCAAATCCCCCAGCAGCGAACCGAAACTCGAAAACAGGTTTTCCGTGGTGGATTGCGGTTGTCGATGGCGGCCGGACATCAGGTCCCAAAAAATTTCCCACCGATTTCTCAGCGCCTCAACCAGCTGGTGTTGTATATTTTTCAGATTATGTTCGGTGCGCCAGCGTAATTTATGAGTTCTTTTGACACCGGCGGGTCGAGCATTAGTCCGACCGTCAGGTTTCCATAATACTCGCCGTATTGAAGCCCGCTATTTTCGGAAAACGCCAACCTGCAATACAGATCGTCAATCGCGGTTCGCCGAGAAACCCAGCAAACATTCGTGGCCCCTGCGTTTTTTTCGATTGAAGCGCCAGCGGCGTCTTTACGGGAATTGCTGTACTTCTCCGCAATCTCGTGCAATCGGTTGGGCCCATAACGATGCTTCTGATCGGCATAGCAGACTGTTGTCGCTTGTGCAGCGCAGACCGGGAGCAGCAGTGCGAGGGCCAGCGCCCCGCAGCGACGTGTGTCCATCGGCAGTACTCCATAAGTGATGCCAAGGTACTACTTTACCGTGGTCGGTTCACGGACGCCATAGGCGGCGGGCTGCTGTGGACCCCGGGTGCAGTACCTGAACGCGTACTGCGCGGCAATTGCGGCCAGAACCCGCAGGAAACGGTGAACGCGCAAAAACTCGCCTTCGCGCGCGTTTTTCCTTTCCGGCCGATCCTCGCATTCACCTGACCACCGGGTTGCCCCTGGGCCGAGGGCTCAGTTAGTTTCCGGTCATGGAAAAACTGTGGCAATGGTTCTCGCGCGCCCCGAGCCCTGCGCAACAGGGCGCAACCGCGGGGGGAGGGCCTCGCAACCCACGGACCCCGGCGCCAGGCTCTGACATGCCGGCGCCCATCCATTGGTCGCCGTACGCCTGGCTCCAACCCGACCGTCCCAACCCCGCCCTGGTGCGGCAGCCGGCCGGTCCTCATGATCCACCGCCGCCGTACCCGCAAACGCCAGCGCACCGCCAGATGCCCGACCTGTCCCTGCGCAAGCGCCTCGTACGCCTGCCCACCGGGGACGATGCCTTGCTCATCGGTGACGGATCCGCCAGTCCCACCCCCTCGCTGAGCAGCACCCGGCGTCAGTCCAGCACGTCTTCCTCCTCCCTGTCGATGGCCCCGTCCTCCGTGCGCCGCAACCTGGACCACGAG
>JACCDR011520808.1_pt1 | contig 27175 bp, 32 predicted proteins | sample 7446431 | NCBI WGS metagenome assembly JACCDR01 (sample SAMN15323443, study PRJNA562643) | freshwater metagenome | isolation source: river surface water | place: USA:Blue River Watershed | collected 2017-08-17 | reverse complement strand
CCACCCGTTGTTATTTAGAAACCCGCGCGGGTGGCGAAATTGGTAGACGCACCAGGTTTAGGTCCTGACGTCCGCAAGGATGTGCGGGTTCGAGTCCCGCCCCGCGCACCACTTGATTCATAGCAAGCGGCCAATAGGCCGCTGCTGAGTTTGCCAAATTAGGAGAAAAACATGGCTGTGACCGTTGAAACTTTGGAAAAGCTGGAACGCAAAATCACGTTGAGCTTGCCTTTGGATGTGATTACCAAAGAAGTGGACGTGCGTTTGAAGCGCGTGGCGCGCCAAGTCAAGATTGACGGTTTCCGTCCAGGCAAAGTGCCGATGAACATCGTGGCCCAGCGCTACGGTTATTCCACACAGTTTGAAGTGATGAACGACAAAGTGGGTGAGGCGTTTGCTGTGGCAACCAATGAAGCCAAATTGCGCGTGGCAGGTCAACCTCGCATCACCGAAAAAGAAGGTGCACCTGAAGGTCAAATGCAATTCGAAGCCATCTTCGAGGTGTACCCAGAAGTGAAATTTGCCGACATGGGCAGCGTTGAAGTTGAAACAGTGTCGTCCGAAGTGACAGACGCTGCCATCGACAAAACCATCGACATCTTGCGTAAGCAACGTCGTACATTCGCCCAACGTGGCTTGGACGGTGCAGCGGCTGACGGCGATCGCGTGACCATCGACTTCGAAGGCAAAATCGACGGCGAGCCTTTCCAAGGCGGCAAAGCTGAAGACTTCCAGTTCTTGCTCGGCGAAGGCCAAATGCTCAAAGAATTTGAAGACGCAGTGCGTGGCATGAAGTCTGGCGAAAGCAAAACATTCCCATTGAACTTTCCTGCCGATTACCACGGCAAAGAAGTTGCAGGTAAACAGTCTGATTTCTTGGTCACTTTGAAGAAAGTGGAAGCCGCTCATTTGCCAGAAGTCACTGACGAATTGGCTAAGTCTTTGGGCGTGGCTGAAGCCACAGTGGCTGGCTTGCGCGCTGACATCAAGAAAAACTTGGAACGCGAAGTCAAGTTCCGTTTGTTGGGCCGTAACAAGCAAGCCGCTTTGGATGCTGTGGCCACCAAGGCTGAACTCGATTTGCCCAACGCCAGCGTGCAAGCTGAGTTGGAGCGCATGGTTGAAGGTGCTCGCGCTGACCTCAAGCAACGTGGCATCAAAGACGCTGACAAAGCCCCAATTCCTGATGACATCTTCCGTCCACAAGCTGAAAAGCGTGTGCGTATGGGCTTGGTGGTGGCCGACTTGGTTCGTGCCAACAACTTGCAAGCGACACCAGAGCAGATCAAAGCGCACATCGAAGAGTTGGCCTCTAGCTACGAAAAGCCAGCCGACGTGGTGCGTTGGTACTACAGCGACATGAGCCGTTTGGGTGAAGTTGAAGCCATCGTCATTGAAAACAACGTGACTGACTTCATCTTGTCTAAAGCCAAGGTGAACGCCAAGGCCATTTCATTCGATGAGTTGATGGGCCAAGCCTAATCAGTTCCCACAAGGAAAACAACATGAGCGCACTGGATACACAAGCCTTGGGCATGGTCCCCATGGTGATTGAGCAGTCGGGCCGCGGCGAGCGGTCTTACGACATCTATTCACGTTTGCTCAAAGAGCGCGTGATCTTTTTGGTGGGTGAGGTTAACGACCAAACCGCCAACTTGGTAGTGGCTCAGTTGTTGTTCTTGGAGAGCGAAAACCCAGACAAGGACATTTCGCTCTACATCAATTCCCCTGGCGGTTCGGTGAGTGCGGGTATGTCGATTTACGACACCATGAACTTCATCAAGCCCCACGTGTCGACACTGTGTATCGGTATGGCTGCCAGTATGGGCGCGTTCTTGTTGGCCGCTGGCGAGAAGGGTAAGCGTTTTTCGTTGCCCAACTCCAAGGTCATGATTCACCAGCCTTTGGGCGGTACACGCGGCCAAGCCACAGAGATCGAAATTCATGCTCGCGAAATCTTGAAGACGCGCGAGCAACTGAACAAGATCTTGGCAGAGCGCACGGGCCAACCGCTGGAAAAAATCCAGCGCGATACCGAACGCGATTACTATCTGAGTGCTGATGAGGCCAAAGAGTATGGTTTGGTCGATCAAGTGATCAGCAAGCGCGGCTAAACGACACATCTCAGACAAGTACCTCATGGTTGATAAAAAAAGCCCTTCTGGCGAAAAAACGCTGTACTGTACCTTCTGCGGTAAGAGCCAGCACGAAGTCAAAAAGCTGATCGCAGGCCCATCGGTCTTTATTTGCGACGAGTGCATTGACTTGTGCAATGAAATCATCCGTGACGAATTGCCCGGCCTAGAAGCTGCCAAAGAAAACGGCAGCGATCTCCCAACGCCAGCTGAAATCAAAGCGAATCTCGACAACTACGTGATTGGTCAAGAGCCTGCCAAGCGCACGCTGGCTGTGGCGGTGTACAACCACTACAAACGCTTGAAGCACAAAGAGTCGTCCAAGAAAGACGATGTGGAGCTGACCAAAAGCAACATCTTGTTGATCGGTCCTACAGGCTCAGGTAAAACCTTGCTGGCCCAAACTATGGCGCGCATGTTGAATGTGCCTTTCGTCATGGCCGATGCCACTACGTTGACCGAAGCCGGTTATGTGGGTGAAGACGTCGAGAACATCATTCAAAAGCTGCTCCAAAGCTGCGACTATGACGTTGAGCGTGCCCAGCGCGGCATTGTGTACATCGATGAGATCGACAAGATTTCTCGCAAGTCTGACAACCCTTCCATCACGCGTGATGTGTCGGGTGAGGGCGTGCAGCAGGCCTTGCTCAAGCTGATTGAAGGCACGATGGCGAGCATTCCACCTCAAGGTGGTCGCAAGCATCCCAATCAAGATTTCTTGCAAATCGACACGACCAACATCTTGTTCATTTGCGGTGGTGCGTTTGCAGGGCTTGAAAAAGTCATTGAAAACCGCACGGCAGCCTCTGGCATCGGTTTTGGTGCGACCGTCAAGAGCAAGGAAACACGAAGCTTGTCAGAGGTGTTTGGCGAGGTTGAGCCGGCTGACATCATCAAGTTCGGTTTGATTCCCGAACTGGTGGGTCGTATGCCTGTGGTGGCGACATTGGCTGAGTTGACTGAGGATGCTTTGGTGCAAATCTTGACCGAGCCTAAAAACGCTTTGGTCAAGCAATACAGCAAGCTGCTGGCCATGGAAGGTGCCGAGTTGGAAATTCGCCCTGCAGCCTTGCGTGCGATCGCTAAAAAGGCCTTGGCACGTAAAACAGGTGCGCGTGGTTTGCGCTCTATCCTTGAACAATCGCTGATCGACACCATGTACGAATTACCCAATTCAACCAATGTAGAGAAGGTGGTGGTTGAAGAGGCCACCATCGAAGAAAACAAACCGCCTTTGTTGGTGTACCGAGAGGCCGCCAAAAAGGCTTGATGAATGAACTCGGGGACAGCGCAATCAAGCCTGTCCCTTTTTTACTGGAAGGCTGACCATGTCTGGACAACCACCGCTACCCGCTACTCCGATTGAATTGCCACTGTTGCCTTTGCGTGACGTGGTTGTATTTCCTCACATGGTGATCCCACTCTTTGTGGGGCGTCCGAAAAGTATCAAAGCGCTCGAAGCAGCGATGGCGGCAGAGCGCCGCATCATGTTGGTGGCCCAAAAAGCAGCAGCCAAAGATGAGCCAGCCGTCACAGATATGTTCGAAGTCGGCTGTGTCTCGACGATTTTGCAAATGCTCAAGCTACCCGATGGCACTGTCAAAGTGTTGGTCGAAGGTCAGCAACGTGCCAAGGTCGATGGTATTGAAGATGGTGAGTCACATTTCACGGCCCATGTCACACCCATTGAAGTGTTGCCTGCAGAGTCGGGTAGCGAGGTCGAAGCCTTGCGCCGTGCGGTCATGCAGCAGTTTGACCAATACGTCAAACTGAACAAAAAAATTCCACCAGAAATTTTGACGTCAATTGCCAGCATCGATGATCCAGGTCGCTTGGCGGACACCATTGCTGCACATTTGCCCTTGAAGCTGGAAAGCAAACAAGTGGTGCTCGATTTGTCACCCGTGCGCGAGCGTTTATCCAACTTGTTTGAACAAATTGAGCGTGAAGTTGAGATCCTTAACGTCGATAAGAAGATCCGTGGTCGCGTCAAGCGCCAGATGGAAAAAAATCAACGCGATTTCTACCTGAACGAGCAAGTCAAAGCCATCCAAAAAGAGCTGGGCGAAGGCGAAGAGGGCGCGGACATTGAAGAGATCGAGAAAAAGATCAAAACCGCTCGCATGCCTCAAGAGGCACGCAAAAAGGCAGAGGCCGAGCTGAAGAAGCTCAAGCTCATGTCACCCATGTCGGCAGAAGCCACAGTGGTGCGCAACTTCCTCGATGTGTTGGTAGGCTTGCCTTGGCACAAGAAAACCAAAATCAAACATGATTTGGCCAATGCCGAAGATGTGCTCAATGCAGATCACTTTGGTTTGGAAAAAGTCAAAGACCGTATCCTGGAATACCTTGCTGTGCAGCAACGCGTCGACAAAGTGAAGGCCCCGATTCTTTGCTTGGTGGGTCCTCCCGGTGTGGGTAAAACCTCGCTCGGTCAATCGATTGCGAAGGCGACCGGGCGTAAGTACGTGCGTATGGCCTTGGGCGGTATGCGTGATGAGGCCGAAATTCGTGGTCACCGCCGCACCTATATTGGCGCGATGCCTGGCAAGGTTTTGCAAAGCCTGACCAAGGTTGGCACACGCAACCCCTTGTTCTTGCTTGACGAGATTGACAAGCTCGGCATGGACTCGCGTGGCGACCCCTCTAGCGCGTTGCTTGAGGTATTGGACCCCGAGCAAAACAACAAATTTGCTGACCACTATGTGGAGGTCGATTACGACCTAAGCGATGTGATGTTTGTGGCCACCTCAAACTCGATGAACATCCCACCAGCTTTGCTGGACCGCATGGAAGTCATTCGCTTGTCGGGCTACACCGAAGACGAGAAAACACACATTGCCACCAAGTATTTGCTGCCTAAGCAAATGAAAAACAATGGCGTGAAGCCTGAAGAGTTGTCGGTGGATGAGGCTGCTGTGCGAGACATCGTGCGCTATTACACGCGTGAAGCAGGCGTGCGTTCACTTGAGCGCGAAATGTCCAAGATTTGCCGCAAGGTGGTCAAGGCGTTGTTACTCAAACAAATGACGCCACAAGTCAAAGTGACGGCAGATAACTTGCCTGACTTCCTTGGTGTGCGCAAATTCACCTATGGACGTGCAGAAGCAGAAAACCAAGTGGGTCAAGTGGTGGGTTTGGCATGGACCGAAGTGGGGGGCGACTTGCTCACCATTGAAGCAGCGATCATGACTGGCAAAGGCACCATCACACGTACAGGGTCACTGGGTGATGTGATGAAAGAGTCGGTAGAGGCCGCGCGTACGGTGGTCCGTAGCCGTGCACGTCACCTCGGCATTTCTGAAGACATGCTCGAAAAACGCGACATCCACATTCACGTGCCAGATGGCGCAACGCCCAAAGATGGTCCGAGCGCAGGTGCCGCGATGACGACGGCGTTGGTTTCCGCGCTGACAGGTATTCCTGTGCGCGCAGATGTCGCCATGACGGGTGAGATCACGCTGCGTGGCGAGGTAACTGCCATTGGTGGTTTGAAAGAAAAGCTGCTCGCAGCGCTTCGTGGCGGCATCAAAACTGTGTTGATTCCAGAGGAAAACGTCAAGGACTTACAGGAGATTCCAGAAAACGTGAAGAACGGTTTGGAAATCGTGCCTGTGCGTTGGGTGGATAAAGTGCTTGAAATTGCACTTGAAAAAATGCCTACACCGTTGCCGGATGAGGTGCCTTCGGTCGCCTCCTCTGCTACTGCATCAACAGATGCTAAAACGGAGGCGGTGAAGCACTAAGATTTTTCTGGCGTCTGCGTAAAGCTATAAAAAATGCGCTAGAATATGAGTCTTACGCGGGAATAGCTCAGTTGGTAGAGCGCAACCTTGCCAAGGTTGAGGTCGCGAGTTCGAGCCTCGTTTCCCGCTCCAAATTCGATAAGGGAAGCACACCATGCTTCCCTTTTTCGTCAAGTCATGGCGCGATAGCAAAGCGGTTATGCACCGGATTGCAAATCCGTTTAGCCCAGTTCGACTCTGGGTCGCGCCTCCAGTGCAATGCACGTACTCCTCCAAGAGTACGTGCATTTTTTTTGTTTGCACACTTGGCACACTCTCAGCACACTTTTGACGTTGCAAAACACTTGCGACATGCTGTGCAAAAAACCTGCTTTTTGTTAAACCGTGTATGCAGGTAAAGAGCATCACATACACATTTAAAGGCATCACCAGTAGCACGCTGCCTACTGTGTTGCCACAGTGGCATAGCCCTGCACAGGTCACTGTCTCGCCACAGCAACAAGCGGAAGTCAGTTCCGCTATTGTTTATTTGCGGGATGGCGAAGTCATTTTGTACAAGCGTAAACGCAGCAAGGTGTGGCAATGCAAGTACAAGCTGTTTACTGGCACTTGGGTGCGTGTCAGCACACGCAAGACAAACAAGGGCTATGCAGAGCAGGTCGCTTGCAACTTGTATGACGAAGCACGGTACAGGGAGCGTATGGGCTTGGCACCTGTGCAAAAGACCTTTGCAGAGATTGCACGGATTACGGTCGATGACCTTAAGCGTGACTTAGCGGCAGGTACTGGCAAAAAGATTTACATGGACTATTGCAGGGCAATTGAAGGGTACTTGGTGCCATTTTTTGGGGAGCGCCACCTGCAAAACATCAAGCACGAGAACATTGCTGAGTTTGAACGCTGGCGTAACGAGAAGATGGGTAGACAGCCTAAATCAAGCACCTTGATGAACTTTGCAAGTGCCTTCAGTCGCGTTTGTACAACAGCAATACAACGTGGCTGGATTAGTGATCGAGTGCCACTGCCAAAGCTGTCAAGAAAGGGGGAAAAGGGTAGTGTGCGCCCAGCCTTTACAGCTGAAGAAATTGCCAAGCTGCGTGCATTTATGCCGAGTTGGGAAACGCGGGGTAGCTATGACTTTGACAAGTTGCAACGCCCATTGCTTTGTGACTATGTGGAGTTTTTATTGCTAACTGGCATGCGACATGGCACTGAAGCAATGAACTTGGAGTGGCGGCATTGCGAGTGGTACGAGTACGACAAGGTCAGGTACTTGCGTGTGCGTGTGAGTGGCAAGACTGGCGAACGCTATTTGATTGCCAAACATGAAGCAGCGCCTGTACTGCAACGACTACACAGCAGACAGCAGGATGTTTGTGGCTTGGACTTTGAGCGAGTGTTGGGACACAGCAGCAAGTACATCTTCCGCAATGCAATTGGATTGCGTCCACGCACGTTTAACGGCATGTTTGAGAAGCTGACGCGAGAGAGTGGGCTGATGTACAACGCAGCGGATGAAAAACGCACCTTGTACAGCCTGCGCCACACCTACGCTACGCTTGAACTGCTGGCAGGTACTGATATTCACACACTCAGCAAACAAATGGGTAATTCGGCGGCAATGATTGAACGGCACTACAGCAAGTTGACTGCTACTATGGCGGCAGATAAACTGGCCTGAGATAAGAAATAATTTTTATGCCGAAGTACGTACTTGTGAAAAAGAAAGGCTTTATTCCGCCTGTTGAAAAGCGAGTGTGTAAAACATGTTTAGAGAGTTTTCCTTTAAACAGAGATTACTTTGGAAATACGCCGAACGGCAACTATCGTTGGCAATGTCGTAGTTGCATGCGTAATCATGTAAAAAACTATTCAACAAAAAATCCAGATGCAGCAAAAACTCGATCAATTGTTAGGAAAGAGCGTGAAGCTGGTGGCCGAGAAATAAGTGTTGATGATGTTAATTATTTGATGAATAGATACAGCCGACGTTGTGCGTATTGCGATGTCGCATTAGGTAGCGATTTTCATGTCGATCATGTGTTGCCTGTAGCAAAAGGCGGTAGTAACGAATTAAACAATTTGGCAGTATGTTGTCCTAAATGCAACTTGGCAAAACATGCCAAGACAGTACAAGAGTTTTATGCATGGATGGAGCTTAGGAAAATTAAATATAGATTGCCAAAGTTGGTATGAAAATTATGCAGATACAAAGAAAATATGTGATTGCACTGTTGTTGGCATTTGGGGGACTGATTGTTTGGATAGCTAAATCGAACATGTCAGCTTACGAGTATCAAGAAGATGCAGAGGATGCGGCAAGCACAATTCTTAGTGTTTACTTAGAAGAGGGAATGTCGGGGCTAATTGCTTTAAGCAAAGAGTGCTACGAGCATGACAAGATAAAACCCCAAGTTTGCTTTGCAAACGATGTTGCATCAAAAGTTTGGGATAAAGGTGTTACAGCTGCGATGAAGTTGCCAGCGGAAGAGTACTTTGAAGATGAAAAAATCATTCAAAGGCTGCTAGCCCGTGATCAAGGCAAGATGTTCACTAAAGCAGATGCCGTTGCTTACATCCCAAAAATTGAAGCTGTTGTTGAAGAACGGTTAGTTATTGAATGGAACTTGCAGAAGCACAAGTTGGATGCCACGGAGTAAAAACTCTTAGCTAATCGCAGTCAATGTATTGGGTGTTGACGCAGACGGCGTTTTATCTGCCACTGTCCAAGTTGTGCATCAAAGCACGGCGCAGTGTTTGCAAATCCAGTTTGTGCGTCTTTAAGCCTTCTGTTTCACGTAGTGCCCACGCAGTAATCAGCACAACATTGCGATTCTTTTCATCCATGTGCTTTAGCAGTTCGCTGATTGTGTCAATCACTACATCAGCGTCAGTGCGAACGCTTGCAATGCGTTTACTCATGAACTCATTGGCATCAATGCCAAGCCAATCGACCAGCACAATTAACTTGGCAACTTCGGGGATAGCAAGTCCACATAGCCACTTACGTGCAGTCTCACGTGTCACAGCCGTCATGCCAACAGCTCTAAAGTTGAATTGATTAGCTAGCGAGTTGGCTGTGGGAATGCGTCCAAACTTATGCAGCAATGCGAAATTCAAAGCTTTGCTAAAACGAGCCTTAGCATCGTCAAGGTTTATGTTTTGCGTGAGCTTTGTTTTGCCGCCTGCCATTTAGAAATGCACGGTTAGTTTGTGTGCAAGAAATTTTGTGCATTTCAAAGTTGTATTTGCCACGTTGAAATTGCACTTAAAAATGTTATGTGCAACTTGCCCGTGCTGTCGACCTTTATTCTCAAATTAGCATGCTTCGATTGCCAGCAAGCTGTTAGGAGAAATAATGTTTTGCTCAAAGTGCGGTGCCACAAATAATGATGACGCAAAGTTCTGTGCTGCTTGTGGAGTGGCATTGAATGCACCGAGTGTGCAAGCAACAGAGGGTGTGGCAGTCGCTGCCAATACAGCAGCACTAAGTGACAAGGAGCTTGGCCTTTACTTGACGCCCGAGTTCATCAATTCCGCAGAATTTGAAAAGATGCATGGAGAGAAGACGGATTACTACCGCCAAGCATTTCTCCGCATATACGAAGTTGCAAAGCAAGGACGCTTTGAGTATGGGGATATGCGTGTTGCAAGTGGATTCAACTTATGGGCAGGTTTGTTAACGCCTGTGTGGCTAGCTTATCGCGGTGTTTACAAATGGGCTTGGTTTTATGTGTTCCTTGAAGCATTGCAATTTGGTCCGTTTACATCACCAATGAATCAGTTAATTTCGTTCGTTGTGAACTTGGCAATAGTGGGATGTTTTGGTAACTACTGGTACTACAAGTCCTTGAACGCCAAGCTTGCAGTTCAAGAAGAGGGCAAGAGTGTGGTTGCTAGCAGGATGGCGGATGCAATTGTTATGTTGATTGCAACAGTTGCTATTCCTTATGCGTTTTACACGTGGCTTGAAATGCTGTTTTGAAAGTTGTTGATATGAATAAACTATTTTTTCTTCCAGTATTGTTGTTAGTGGGTCTTGCTGGTTGCAATGACAAACGAACGTCTGCCCAACAAACTTTCGACAAAGATGTTCTTGCGTTGTCTGCGGCAGTATGGGCTAAGGGTGATATGACAAGAAAGTCTGCAGATGCTGCAAACGTTGCTGAACAAAAGCTCAGTGCGTACAAAGGGCAGAAGCTAGAAAAATGGTCATGTACAAAAACTGGAATGAGTTGTACAACCAGTGACAAAAAGCTTAGTTACAACATTAATTTATACCCTGACAAGTTCATCAGCATCAGTGCTTATGAAGGTGACACAATCACATTTACTGGTGAAGTAAAGAGGATTGATACGGGGATTGGTAGTGCCACAGTTTGGGTTACTGTGAACGCGGAAGCTGACGTGGCTGTTGCGAAGAAATAAAGTTTTGGAATTAGAAATCGTGCAAACATGTGGGATTTAGACGACAGAATTGCTGCGGCGTTTAAAACGGTTTTATAGCTGCTGCACGTGGAGTAAGCTACTAGGCCTGCTGGAGCATTGCGTTTGCAGCTTGTAGGGCTGATTTGAGGTGTTGCTGTGCATTTGCATGCAGCAAATGGTCGCAAATTTTTACTGCTGAAAACAAACTGTGGGTATGCAACAGTTTGACCCCATGCAACTAAGTTTTTTTACAGGCACAACCGCGTATCACATACATTCCCCACGTGTAGTGCTTACAGATGGTGCAAAGTACCTTGCTGAGCATGCACAGGCGTATTGGTTGATAGATGCAATCGCCAGCTACCTGCCATCACTTGTAAATCGCGAACACTTTGTAGCTGCATCCTTGGCTGTAAAAAATTCATCAGCCGTTTTGCTGCTTACTGATGGAAACTACAAAGAGTTAGCAATTCAGCACATACCGTTCACTGACTTTCCGATGCGTGAAATCACGCTGTTTGCTTGTTGGGGTGATGGCTATTGGGTGTTGATGCTGACTAGCGAGTACTGAGTACGTTCAATAAGACATCGTTAATCTTTAAGAGCCGCACTTTGTTTCCTCGGGTACATGGAATAGAAGGACTGCAAGCGTCCATTTACTTCGTACCCAACACGCATTCTTGGGTTGTCTTTTCTGTGCTCGTATATGTGGCATGAAACACAAAGAAGCTCCCAATTCTCAGGCCTGTCATCATGTTTCAGTCTATTTTTATGATGAACCTCTAAGAACTTTGTGATGAAACGCTCATTACATTTGGCACAATGAAACTTATCTCGCTTGTACTCATTAGCCTTTGTCCTGAAGTCATCGTTATAAACATTTGGCTTCGGGTTTGTTGAGAATCTGTTGTAGTCCATTCCCGTTGTTCTGTTAGTCGTGCTGAATTCATACACATACTCAGAAAACTTGTAATGACGAGCATCACGGTAACGCCCACCTAATGTTTGATTGACTTTTTTCATACAGAGCATGCAAGCTCTGAGGTTGCGTTTTACGGGGCGACTGCTGCCACTGAATAGAGTTAGCGAAAAGTTGTCATCGACTATTGATGATTCTTTCAGTGCGTATCTGTCGTAGAGACTGCCAGATTCAACACGTTGCTGCAAAGTTGAGCACATTGTCATGTGCCATTTTGGCAAGTCTTCAACGTCATAACTTGTTGTTCGAATTGTGTGGATGTAGGCTGCACCCCAAAGACCATTGATTTCAAAGAATCCAGTTTCAGGATTCTCCCAAGCACGCAAATCATCAACTTCAATTTCGACGGTGCCAGCTGTCAGAACGATTTGCTTTTTGGTGACTTCAATTTTTGTATCAGCTTCCGATGGCAACATACCTCTAGCAAGAGGCTTGGATGGAATCTTGAACTTCTCCATCATCGCGACAAGTAGGTCAATGCCTGAAGTAAGTTTCATTACTTCTCCACTATGTCAATTTGCCACTCTTTACGCTTTTTAGCTGTTGGAGCTTGCTTCGGATCGCGGGGATCGTCAATGATTACCTTGAACTCAACCCTTTGATTCTCTGGCGCAGATGGGTTGTCAATCCTTGGCCTGCTCGATGAATAACCATTCGAAACGATGTGCTTTCTGTACCACTCGTAGTCTTTGGCGACAGCAGCGTGAGTTAAGACAAATTGCAATGTGTTTACTGTTCGGGCTTGTGACAGAACCATATTGTTGAAATACGCTTCCTTTTCAGGCGTTAGCGTGTTCCATACAGCACTCGTATGGCCGTCAATGTGAATCTCGTTGATGCGTCCTTTAAATTGGGGCATGTTCATAACTTGCAGATACAAAGGAACAAAGTCATTTAAGTCTGACTTGAATTGCTCTTTAAGGATGGCGGACCCTCTATCAAATTGATTGTCTGGCTTGTTGAATCGAACCGTTCCATCAGTCAAAACTTCTGCATCCCATTTTTTCAATTTTTCTGGACCAATTGTTTTTACAAGTACGTCAGAAAAACTTTCTTGCACCGCAGTTACATCACTTTCAGCAAAATTCGCTAAAAGAATTAAGCTGATAGTTAAGAATGCAATGAAGAACAGGTTTAGGCTGTCAGCGTAGCCAACCCAAACAGGGCTAACTCTATACCCGTCCATTCTTCACCTCATCTTTTGCTTCGTTTGCCATGCTGTAGGCTGACTGAGCCGTTTGTACAGCGTAGGTAAGTATGTTCACAACTTTTTCGGCAAAGATTCGAATTGTTCTATCCAGTTCTTCTTCAACTGCTTTTTCAATTTGGTAGGTATGTTCTTCAATTTTTTGTGCAGATGCAATCAGTTGCTGTGCGTACTCTTGTTGAGATTTTTCCAAGGTTCTGTGCAGTTGATCTTGGTTTTGACGCAGAGTATTTTCAAATTGTCCGCTGCTAGTTCTAAGATGGTTATCAAGCTCTCTTGTTGAATTGCTTAATTTTTCGTAGAGTGCTTGGGCATGTCGATCAACGTTTTGACCGAACGTTTGAACCGAGCCGTTGAGAATTTCACCGAATTTTCTTTCAGTGTTTGTCATCTCTTGATTGAGATTTTTGGAAAGTTCTACAACTTGATAGGCGTTGTTCTGAATAGTTGATGACAACTGGCTACCGCTAGTTGTCATTTCTCGAGCACTAGAGCTTACTGTCGTAACCATCTCGTTTAATTTGTCACCAACGATTCTTGGCATGTCTGCTAGCGACTTCAGTGAAGATTCCATTTGCAGCTGGGCACGCACCATAACCTCATACTGACTTGATAGCGACTGTATGAGTGATTCCAGTCTGTTCGCAGAATCAGTAAAGCTAGTTGTTTGATTCGCAGCTGAAGTTAGAGCCTGTGCAGATCTTTCTAGTTCAGAGACCGCTTGCTTGTTAACGCTTTGCCAGTGTTCTAACTGTTCCTTGTAATTGTTTTGCCAAATAACTAGGTTGTTCACGGCATCATTCAAGCGTTTAAAGTTATCGCCAAGTTGAACGGTTAACTTGTCGTTCAGGGTGACGATGACTTCTTCAATTTGCTTAACCAACCTATCAGCTAGGTCTCGTACAAAACTGTTAAGCGTGGTGTCTAACTTCATAAAGTTGACATCCATTTTTGTTTGATTGGATTCCAATGCCGCAATCAAACGTGCTGTATTTTCATCTTGGTTTTTCTGGTTGACTCTTAGTACATTTGCAAGGTCATCCAAACTTGAAACTTCGTTGCTTTTCTGAACTACGACTTTTGTGGTCGAAAAATACGTGTAAATCATTTTGCAGAACATTGCTGCAACGTTCACAGCTACGGCTCCGACTAAATGATGAACAACTACGGAGAGACTTTCGCGAAAGTTGCCTACTCCAACATTTTGTAAACCGAAAAACATAGCGACACCGCCAAGTGCGATGCCCAACGTGAAGATTTGTTCTTCAGCTTTGTTGACAGGCGCTCCTTGATATGCACGCCATAGTAGAAGCAAGGTGAATGCGATTAAGACGCCAACGAATGCGAGTGCAATTCCTAAGTCAAGTAGGTTAGACATTCTTTTTTTGCTTTCTAATTTCGGAATCAGTTATCAGTTTTTACACTAAATGTACAGCGTATTCGACATGACTTAGCTGCATCAACATCTCTGTAAACAAGGCAGTGGAATAGGGGGTTTACAAATAACACTGTATGCAACTACAGTATTAGTGTTTATGCCAAATTTGCCAGTTTTCTCATCAAATCCAGTGCCCGTTCAGTCCAATCCCATGCTGCTGCATGTTTGCGGATGGGCTGTACCTGCGGGCTTCCCTAGTCCTGCTGCCGATCACGCCCAAAAGCGTATCGACCTAAACAAGCACCTGATTCGCAATGGTGATGCCACTTATGTGTTCAGAGTTGCTGGCGACAGCATGATGGGTATCGGTATCTATGAAGGTGACAGGCTGTTGATTGACAGAAGCATTGAACCTAAACACAACAACATCGTGCTGGCTGTGTTGAACAGCGAGTTCACCGTTAAACGTTTGTACAAGCGTGGCGGCGTGGTCAAGCTAATCGCGGAAAACCCACTCTATCCACCTATCGTTATCAAAGAGGCTGATGACTTTACGGTGTGGGGTGTTGTGACCTACAACCTGCACAAGCTGCTGTGACCATGACAAGGCAGATTGCACTGGTGGACTGCAACAACTTTTATGTGAGTTGTGAACGTCTGTTTCGACCCGACCTAAAGCACACGCCCATAGTGGTTTTATCCAATAACGATGGCTGTGTTGTGTCGAGAAGCAATGAAGCGAAGGCAATCGGCATACGCATGGGACAGCCGTGGTTCGAATGCAAGCAGCTAGCCGAAGAGCATGGTGTGTTGGCGTTGAGCAGCAACTACGCCTTGTATGCCGACTTGTCCAATCGCGTCATGAGCATATTGGCAGACTTTGCACCACGCACAGAGGTCTACAGCATTGACGAGTGCTTTGTTGATTTGACTGGCATGAGCAAGCTACGTGAGACAAACTACTTGATGCGTGAACGTGTTTTGCAGTGGACGGGATTGCCTGTTTGTGTTGGGGTTGGACCCACAAAGACGTTAGCAAAGCTAGCCAACCACATTGCTAAAAAGCATCCGCGAAGTCGTGGCGTGTTCAACTACAACGACTTGACCGACGAGCAGCAAACGCGATTGCTTGGACAAATAAATGTTGGTGAAGTGTGGGGTGTTGGTCGCAAGTTGACCAAGCGCCTTGCAGAGCATGGCATCAACACAGTACATGACCTGCGTGTAGCACATGCACCCACACTGCGTGCGGAGTTTGGCGTAGTCATGGAAAAGACGCAACGTGAATTGCAGGGCGTGGCGTGCATTGAACTTGAAGACCATGTGCCCGACAAGCAGCAAATAGTTCGCAGTCGTTCTTTTGGCAAACCCGTGACAGAGCTGGCAGTGCTGCAAGATGCGTTAAGCGTTTTCACTGCTACTGCATGCGAGAAACTAAGGGCACAAAACGGTCATGCATCCCTAGTGCAAGTTTTTATGCTGACTAATAGGTTTCGTCATGACTTGCCGCAGTACAACCCGAGCATGGCTGTGCCGTTGCCCATGCCAACCAACGACAGCCTTGTTGTGAACAGGTGGGTGCAGCACATTGCAGAACTACTTTGGCGTGATGGCTACAAGTACAAGAAAGCGGGAATTGTGCTCAGTGACATTGCGCCTGTTTCAGTTGTGCAAGCTGACTTGTTAGAACCAGCAAGCACCAGCGACACAAAGCTGATGCGTGCAATTGACGGGCTGAATGCTAGGTTTGGTCGTGGCACAGTCAAGGTTAGTACAGGTGGCATGAGATATGGGTGGGCAATGCGACAAGAACGCAAGTCACCCAACTACACAACTGAGTGGGACGCTGTGCCATGTGTTTAAATATCAGTTGCTAACCTTGCCAAATTGTTGCAGCAGTAGCAGTTGAAAATCTTGTATTCAAAGCTTCAAACTAACAAGCGGGAAAACAAATGCCAATTAAAAAAAATTCCTAATTCAATTGCGATACGTGAATTCGATGATGTTTTGTCGTTTTTCACCACTAGCAAAAAAGGACACTTTGCTAGTGAGTCAAAATTGTTTGATGCAGTAGAGCTCTGCGTTAAATCAGTAAATCATGACTTTGTTGTTTACATGTCAACTTTTCCATCTATAGCTGTACATATAGTTCATGGAAATTCGGATGTTTTGTTAAACAGCAAAGATCAACTGCGTGAACGCATACACAACACTCTTGAAGATCATTTAAAACCCATTTAAATCAGCTCAACGCTGTTGCGAAGTAGCTCATCGTTAACGTCGATATATTTTTGAATTACAGAAATTCCACGGTGTCCTGCAAGTGATGCCAGCACACGAACGCTAATGCCTTTGTTAGCCAAGTTTGTGATGAAGCTACGACGCATAGAGTGACTGCTTGCACCAGCAATTCCTGCATTTCTAAACAACCAGTAAAAGTGCTGCGTCATGCCGCTTGCAGTAAATGCTTTGCGACCAGCTGTAATGAACAAAGGGTGTTTGTGATTAAGTGGTTTACGTAGGTCTAGGTAAGCTTGTAGTTCAGCACGTAGCTTTTGTGGGACAAACACTGTACGTGGATGACGACCTTTTGTTTGGTCAGCTGTAAGTCGGATTTCACTTTTTGCTGTGCCATCTGCATTGCATACGTCTGCGATGCTAAGACTTGCGATTTCGCCGACACGCATGCCTGACCAGTAGCCCGTAAGCAGCATGATGCGATTTCTAGTTGCGAAGCTGCGTGATGCGATGTACGCAAGAACTTGGTCAAGTTCTGCTTGTGTAAGTGTTTTTGCTTGTGCCATGTGTTTCGTCCTTCTTGGTAAATAAAACAGCACGAGCAAGTGTGTTTTCTTTAGTAAAAAGTCGCGACCGAAACCCGATGCACTGGTGGGTTAAAAATTCTTCAATTAAATCAACGTGGTTAATAAAACTGCACTTTTCTTAAGCACTTGTATTTAGCTCGTTTTGGTTGTCGCAGTTCACTAAAAAAAACAAATCACACAGTGTCCTAAAAAAAGCAGAACTAGGCAGACTTAAACTCGGCAAGCAACAACATGAAATTCAATAAAGCAACCATTACAAGTTGTGCTTCGCACAACTGCGTTAAGAAGTTAACTACTACTACGCTACGCTACGTAAGTTAACTTCTTACGCGATTATTTTTAATGGGTAATTGCTATTACATATATGTACAAGTACTATTACTATAAGTTCGTTAGGTTTTTGACCCCTGCAAAGCTAATGTTTATGCGGGTTAGCGAGGTGCGGAATGCTTAGACTGACAGTGGATGGGAAGGTGCTGGATGCCTTGAAGGTCGCTGTGCCCAAGAAAAACAAGGCCAAGGAGCGATTGGAGAAGTACGTCAGCAATCTTGAACAGATCGTTAATTTGGAGATTTTTCGTACACGTCCATTTCAAATGCAGTTCAAGGAGCATTACTGGGCTTCACTTACTGCAATACAGGAACTTGGCGGACAGATTTGGTCGCTGAACAACATAAGAACACATAGATGGCTTGAAGATAACGGACTACAACTCGTTGAACAAGTGAACAAAAATCAAGCCAACAACATTACGGGTGAAATCGCGATCATCAAATTCACCAGCTTAGTTAAGGTGGAAGATGATGAAGATTTGGCTAAGCTTCAGGCAATGACTGATGCAGACCTTGAACAATATCTGTTGTCAATGCCAGCAAACAATCTAGCTGCATATCAAAGTCTTTTAGCGCCTTTTTGGGCAACGCCAGCAAGTCAAGTTAATGCTGACTATGACGTTTTGAATGTCAACATTCCTTCAGTAATCGCCTACATCAAGCGTTTGGTGCGTAGCAAAGTGAGCAACAAGGATAAAACGGAGTTTCTTAAAGCACTTCGGGTGCTTCGCGTTGCACAAATCAACAACAACACTTATTCGCAAAAAAAGAAACTAAGCGAGTTTGGTAGGACCTACTACGAAGGCGTAAGCATTCAAAGTGTGAACAAGAATTTACGAAAAGCAATTCTTGCAAACTGCTACGAATACGATGTGAAATCAAGCGTTGTTGCGTGGAAGCTTGCATTTGCGTATGAGTTGCTTACAAGCGAAGGTAAGGCTTGCTTGGTAGATGAAGAATTCACGGCTATCTATTACTACTTGACTTACAAAAAAGATTACTTCGATGATTTACAGCTGAAGGTGTTTGGCGGCACTATTGGTTTGAGTGACGACAAGCAAAAGGCCATGATTAAAGAGGCAATGACGGCTTTGTCTTTCGGTGGAAAGTTGAATGCACGGTGGAAGAACAGATTTGGTGAAGACGAAGTCAGTTCTGTCATCAAGATATTTGGTAATCAATACATCAATGAACGTTTGAACTTTACAAAGTCCGTCGAAGTTACAGAATTCAACAAACAACAAGCAAGGCTGGATAAGTTCATCATCAAAAAGTTCAAGGCTTTGTATCCGTACCTTGCAACTATGCCTGCGTTACAAACAAATTCGGGAAACATGTCTAGAAGCAAGCTGTTGGCTTGGCTTTATCAAAACGCGGAGACTATCGCTATGGACATTGTGCGTAGCGAGCTAAGAAAAATTAGTGTTGCTGTGCAGGCAAATATTCACGATGCAATTGTTGTTGATCGAAAGTTGAGCGATAGCGATGTGAAATGTATCGAGCAAGCCGTTATTGCCAAGACCAATTTGACGTACTTCTCTTTAGGTGAGACGCACTACGTTTAGCATGAGCAATTAGGCATGGCCTCCATCAAGCTGTGTGCCACGTAGACAAGTTTCAAACCAATCACATTGCTGCTGCATGGCGTGAGACTTGGCTAAAGAGTTGGAGTTATGAAGACCACTGTTTGATGCGTGGTTGGGCTTGATGGATTCCATGCATGTATTTATGTCTTGCCAAACAAAACCATGCATAAACGCAACCAAACTTAGGCTTGTGTGTCCTGTTAGCTAAATACGCTAAAGGAGACTTTGATGCGATACACAGAATTCACAACTGCACACGCAACACTAGAAGGGCGCAGATGGACTGCTGCCGATGACAGCAACCTGCTTGCTTTAGAAATTGGCAAAGCAGACAACATACGTGGCCTGTTTCCGTATGCACAAAACATTCACCTAACCAATGCAGTCAAGCTGATTGCTATGCGACCTGAGTGCAAATGGTTCTTTGATTTCTTGACCACAGAGCTGCATTTGTTAGGTGCAAACGGCGTTAAAGGTTTGTGCTTCTACGTCAACAAGCGTGACGACGAGTTGCAAATTTGGGCACGTGAAGATGTGGGTAAAAGCCACATTTATCCCAGCAAGTTAGCTGTTGAATTTCCCCTAAATTTCGTCACGCTACGTGCTGTGCGTGAAGGCAACTTGTGGCATGTGTCACTGCGCCAAGCCTAGTAGTGTTTTATTTAAAAGCATGTTTTTTTTACAACGCAAGAGTTCCAATAGCCCGCCAAAACGGCGGGTTTCCGGTCGCATGCTGCTCCACTTCGAACACAAAATTACCTGTGCTTTATCAACATTCGAAAGGGAAAGCACATGGCAACGCTCACATCACTCAAGCTGTCCGCAGCACAAAAAAACAGTTCACTCACTGGCGCACAAGTTCGCCGCACAAAAATGCTCAAGGCAATTGGCGAACAAATTGCAATCGCTAAAGCAGTGCAAGCAGGCGCACAGCCAATCATCACCAAGCTGCGTAGCGTTACAACTGAAACGGGCGAACGCACACTAGTTGAAACCAACAAGCGTGTGAAGCAGTGGTGGTTTGCTACAGACAACGGCAAGTTAGCAATCAACTTGCGTTACGGCGCACGCATGCTGGAACTTGCAAAGGGAAAGTTTGCAATCGAAGTTGCAAGCGAAAAAGAGTTGGTGCCAACGCTTGAAGCACTCAAGTCCATTGCAGCAGCTGGCGAGCTGGATGCTGCGATTGAAACTGCTTCTGTCAAATTGCGTGAAGGCTTTGGCAAGTAATGTCGCAATTCGCATTGGCGTACTGTTGCGATGCAGGGCAGGGTGGTGCTAACACTCTGCCCAATCACGCACTCGCAAAAACGTTTGGCACACTTTTTAGAATGCTTGCTACAAAAACTCGTGCTGTTTTTGCACGCCGTGGCAGCAGGTTGGTAAAACTATATGTTTCGATTAACGACAGCGTGTACGTACCGTGTTTGCAAATCCGTTTAGCCCAGTTCGACTCTGGGTCGCGCCTCCAAAAAATCAAGGGCTTACGAGTGATCGTAGGCCCTTTTTATTTGTGACCTGTTGGATGGCACAGGTTTTTACATATTTCAAAGCTCCATCCCGATCCATATTTACCAAGTCTTATAAGGAATGCATTGATTGATGGAAAACTTGTAATGCTCGGGGTAACGATAGCCCGCACCATTTTGTACGTCAACGAAGGATAAGACCCCTAGGCTGGCGATATTGCCGTAGTTGGACCATTCGGCTTTAGAGGGAATGTAGGCCGTGTGTCGACTAAAACTGGGGCTTGTGCAATCAATGATGAGATCACCAAAGCCTTTTTGAATAATCAGGGTGTTGGGGGTGTTCGTTATCCAACTGCCGTGCTCGTTGCGCAAAGTGCATTTTGCGACGGTTGGTACGCCATTGCAATCAGCCTCCAAAGTGATCGCTTGATGCTTACCACTCACCATGGTTGAACATGAGCTCACACCGAGGCTCACCACAGCAATGCACAAGCTTGTCGAAAGAAGGTTTTTCTTGATGGTCATGACTGGCTTATTTATATGAATCATCATGCATCGGCGCGATGATTCATTTCTTGAGCGTTTTTCGCTTCTTAACCGCTGACTTCACTTGCTTTTTGTTTGGAACCACGCCAGAAGATCGATGGGGCAGATTTTTCGAACGATAAGGAGTGGTTTGATGAAATTCCACATTAAAACTTTTGTCGACCACCTCTGGATAGGCGGCATCTGTTTTTTTACAAATTGGCTCTGAGTTGATGGCTCTTAGCGTTTCGCAATCTTCGTCAAACGCGTAGCTGACGACGTGATCGGTAGGGCCTTTTCCAGTTGTCCCCCATACACCGACGCTGGCCGATGTGATGGGGTATTCAGCCAATAGTGCGCACCCCAACAATTGAGTGCTTAAAAATACGAATAGCGTTTGAATGGCAACAGATGTTGACCGTCGCATGGTATTTACAAGGGCTCAGAATTCAGATGTTGCTTACCTTTGTAGAGCACGTACCCAATAAAGTTGATGCTGGCTACAACGGCTAGAAAGCTCAGCCAAAATGCAACTTGCAGATGTTCTTTTTCTAGGGAGAGTTGTGTCTTTACGAGATCTGTTCTTTCGTGCATTTCTCGTCCCTGCTTGCAAATGGTGTGATTAGGGCCATAGCTGCTTGCCGTCTGTTGATTCAGATCTTCACAGTTTCTGACGAGCTTATCTGTGCTTTCATGAATAGATTGTTCGCGCTCAAGCACAGAGTTGATCATGGTGAGCTTCTTCTCATACTGCCAATCTGCAATGAGATAAGCCGGTAGCAAACTGCCGACAAAAAAACAAAATCCAAGCCATTGGGTGTTTGATAGTTTCACGGCTCGTATCCATCAATGAGCATGATTGATCCAGTTGAGTTTTCGGTGCGATGCTTCAGTATCGACTGGTAGGCATCGCTTTTGTACCAAGACTCTGCCGCATCTCGGCTGGGAAACTCAATCACAACAGAGCGGCCTCCTAGTGCAGCTCCTTCTAAGACGGTTGTTTCCCCTCCGCGAACCAGGTATTTGCCGCCAAAGGCGGCAATCGTTGACGGTACTTGCGCTGAATAAACCGCATAGGCTTGTGGATTGGTCACAGTGATGTGACCGACTAGGTATGCTTTTGTTGGCATCGTTACACCTTCCAAGGGTTGTCGCGGCGCTAGGGTTAACGGTAGAAAGCTTCGACTTTGCCTTTGATCTTAATTAGCAAAGGCTTACCTTTTCGGTCTAGTGTTTTGTTGGCGGGTACTTTGATCCAACCTTCGGAGATGCAATACTCTTCGACATCAAACCGCTCTTTGTCATTGAAGCGTATGCCGATGTCGTATTCAAAAACCGCAGCCACATGGTGTGGGCTACGTGGATCGATGGATAAGTGGTCTGGGAGCGCGGGGCGTAGTGATGTATCAGTCATGGGTTGAATTTTCCATGATTTATGAACGGCAGACTGAGAACGAGGTGCGTACTGGTTTCCAAATAAAATACCAAAGAGTTATGACCAAATACTTATTCTTTGTCTGTGCCGTTATCTGGTCTCCATCTATTTGGGCGGGGTGGGTGTTTTTTACCAACAACAACCATGGCTCCAATGATTACTACTACGCACCCATAGAAGACAAAGGGAAGATCAAGGTTTTACGGACGTTCACGCAGTTGCCTGTGGACGCCAAAGTGCCTATGCACACACCTAAAGCCGTGGTGAAAGTGACTTTGTACAACTACTCTTCGGAGCAATCCACATACGAAATTAACTGCCAAGAGCAATCGATTCAGTTGATGGAGCGGATTTTTTACCGTGACATGGTAGGTAAGCAACCATTCATGACTCATCAAGCAAAAGATGGGTTTATTCAGCAGAGTAATTCAGAGTTTGCCAAGCAGTTCATCAAAACACGACTGCACTTTGATGACGTTCGACATTACCGCATGCACGAGGTTGCCTGTCAATAAAAAGGGGACCGCTCTCGGCGGTGAATTGGAGTCCACACGCGCCCTAAAACTTCGGACTGGTGGCGAGAGCGGTCATAAACCTAAGCAACCTTGAACCCTATATATCGGTTCAAGGTGCCGAGGCTTTAGTCGTTTAGCCAATCAAATCGACACGACCGTCCAAGCCCATCACGCCTGTGATGACACTCAGCTTGGGATGGCGCTTTTGCACTTGACGACGGAATTCGTTGAGTGCTTCAGCATGTGACTCAGTTTCGATCTCTTTGTTAGCAACCTTGTCTTCACCAAAGGCTAATTTGGCCGCACCGCAATCGCGGTGGCTGATGCCCACCACGCGCTTGATATGGTGCAACGACACGGTGATATCCAAGTTATCCCAATAAGCTTTATGCCAAGCCGAGAACTTGGGATGGACAGCGCCAATCGGACCGCCTGCAATCACAAACTGGCTGTAGTTGTCGCTGAGTTTTTCGCGACCAATGCCTTGCAGCAGGCCCATGTATTGCCAGCTCAAGGTGGTAAAGCGTGGATCAATGCAGTTGACCAACATCGCTTCGTAGTTGCCGCTAGCAGCGTGGGCTTGGAAGGGCGTCATGCCCATCAAGCCACCAGCCACAGTGGCAGCACCAGCGGCGAGAAAGCCGCGGCGTGAGTGGTTGCCGGCCAATTGAAGCGGGCCGCAGCAGGCGCAGGTAGGTGTCAAGTTGCTCACAGTGGTTTCCTTGTTGTGGTTTAAAAAGAAAGTTAGCGATTGGATTTCGTCACCAAATCGACAAACTTTAGTGGCTTGGATGATTTTTCCAGAATTTATGCGAATTTATCTTTTGGGGCTTGTGCTGATGCTTGCCATCGATAATGGCGCCCGATCATGCCCAATACCTTGCCTGTTTCTCTCCCTTTTCGCGTACTGAGCCTCATCCCTCCGATGACGCAACTCAACACGCCTTATCCGTCGACAGCCTATTTGACTGGGTTTTTACGGTCTCAAGGCGTCGACGCTGTACAGGATGATTTGGCCTTGGCGTTGGTACTGGCACTGTTTACGCCTGTGGGCTTGGCTCGGATGCGCGCTTGCGCTTTGGCTCAGCCTGAGGCTGACCGTACCGCCTGCGTGAATTATTTTTTGGATTACTTTGATCGCTATCAATCCACGATTGAGCCTGTGATTGCGTTCTTGCAAGGGCGTGATTCAACTTTGAGTCACCGCATCGCGGGGCGTGGATTTTTGCCTGAAGGGCCGCGTTTTGCGACGTTGGATGCGTACGGTGATGAGGGGACTGACGACTCGCTGGCTTGGGCTTTCGGTGCCCTGGGCCAACAAGACCGTGCACGTCATTTGGCGACCTTGTATTTGAACGATTTAGCGGATGTGCTGCGTGATGCTGTAGATCACCGATTTGAGTTTGTCCGTTACGCCGAGCAGTTGGCGGGTAGCCAGTCTACGTTCGAGCCTTTAGCCGCAGCCCTGGCTGCTCCATACACCTTGGTTGACCAAACTCTGCACGAGCTGACTTTGGCTGCGATCGCTCAACATGAGCCACGCTTGGTGTTGTTGTCTGTTCCCTTTCCCGGGGCTGTGTATGCGGCGTTTCGTATGGCGCAGACCATCAAGACGCATCATCCACACATTCACATTGGACTGGGTGGTGGTTTTGTGAATACAGAGTTGCGTGAGTTGTCGGAGCCACGCGTGTTTGATTATGTGGACTTCATTAGCCTAGATGCAGGCGAGAGACCTTTGATAACACTGATTGAGCACTTGCAGGGTAAACGAAGTTTGCAGCGCTTGGTGCGTACATTTGTTAGAAACGAAGCAGGGCAGGTGCAGCTCATGAACTGGGCGGAGCCTGATGTGCCGTTTGAGGAGGTTGGTACACCAACCTGGGATGGCTTGCCGCTTGACCGTTATCTGTCGCTGCTAGACATGCTCAACCCCATGCATCGTTTGTGGAGTGATGGTCGTTGGAACAAACTGACCGTGGCGCATGGTTGCTATTGGAAAAAATGCAGCTTTTGCGATGTCAGCCTTGACTACATCTCTCGTTACGAAACGGCTTCGGCGACTACATTGGTTGATCGCATTGTGCAAATCGTGGCGGAAACGGGGCAAACAGGATTTCACTTTGTTGACGAGGCTGCACCACCCAAAGCACTGAAAGCCTTGGCTGAAGAATTGTTGCGGCGTCAGGTGCACATTTCTTGGTGGGGCAACATTCGATTTGAAAAAACCTTTACCCCAGAACTGGCTGAGTTGTTGGCCGAGAGTGGTTGCATTGCCATGTCTGGCGGTCTAGAGGTGGCGTCTGACCGATTGCTAAAACTGATGAACAAAGGGGTTTCCGTCGAGCAAGTGGCGAAGGTGACCAAAGGGTTCTCGGAAGCGGGAATTTTGGTGCATGCTTACTTGATGTACGGATTCCCTACGCAAACCGTGCAAGACACGGTTGATGCATTGGAATACGTGCGTCAACTCTTTGAAAACGGTTGTATTCAAAGTGGCTTCTTCCATCGTTTTGCCTGCACGGTGCATTCGCCTGTGGGCAAGCAGCCTGCCGAATATGGTGTGCAACTCGTGCCATTGGTGAATGTGAGTTTTGCGAAAAACGACATTGCTTTTATAGACCCTACAGGCACTGACCATGACACCTTAGGGCAAGGGCTTAAAAAAGCTATTTATAACTACATGCATGGCATAGGTCTAGAGACCGATGTGCGTGAATGGTTTGAGCTGTCCAAGGGTAAATGCCCTAGACCTACTGTTCATCCTCACAAAATAGCCAAAGCGCTGCAATATTGAAGATTTATAGTGGCTGAGACGAAAATCAGACGATTTTGTGATTAGAATACACGCTTCGGAATTAAACACTCCACGCGGGAATAGCTCAGTTGGTAGAGCGCAACCTTGCCAAGGTTGAGGTCGCGAGTTCGAGCCTCGTTTCCCGCTCCAAATTTCAAAGAGCCCCTGAAACACATGTTGCAGGGGCTTTTTTGTATCTTTCGAAACAACGTCGATGACCCATAGCCATTTGGATGCACCAAGCTCAGAAGAGTTATTTCACTTAACCGACAACGGTTCAGGCGGGTGGCTGCAAACGGCGAAACGACGCTTGAAGTTCCGCGTGCGGTACTGGTTGTGTCAGGCGCAACTTGGTCGCATTCGAGCGTTTTTTCATGCCCATGGCTTGGAGGAGCTCACCCATACTGAGTTACCCGTCATGCTTCGCCCTATGCGACCTTATTTGTGGGGTGGCTTGACGCCGCAGGCTCGAGCGGATGCCATGCTGGCTCATTTTGAATGGCTCATGGCGCGTCATTCGGCGCAATCGGTGATTGATTTTTACAAACGCGGTTCGCACGCGTATTTCACGCAAAGTTACCCTGAGGGGGTTGTCTCAATCGAAATTGAGCCGGGGCGAGGTTTGGGGCGAGAAGGTGAGTTTGAGCTCCATTTGAAGTTCAATGGTGCGGCCGTCATGCGTGCTGCATTCAATATCTTGCCAACCCACATGGTGGGCATGATGGGGTCTGGCTATGTGATGGCGATTGGCAATATGCAGGGGCAGCGGTTTTTGAATCAAGAAATCAAAATCGTGACCCAGAAAATGGAACGCACGCGTCCCCAGAATATTTTGATGACAGCACTTCAAGGTCTTGCATCTGGCTGGCAATTGACTGGGATGGTGGGTGTTTCAGACATGGCTCACGTCTACTCGGGTTATCGAAGCCTGTCTCAACGCGTTGGACAAAGCTACGACAGCCTGTGGGAAGAAATGGGCACCTCTGGGGCGCTTTCCAAAATACATTGGAACTTGCCGATTCAGTGGGTCGCGCGTTCGGAGCAAGAGGTGCCTTCCAATAAGCGCTCACAGTTGCGTCGTAAAAATGAAATTCGTCAAAAGATTTACGATGAGGTGTCTCGCAACAGCGCAGGCTTATGAGCCTGACGCTGCGTTTGTGCCGATTATTTCTTTGGCAAAGTGCCGCCGCTCTTCAGGCATTCGTCTACAGTTTTGAATTCTGTGAATTTTTTTGTTCGCTCATAGCTTGCACTGTTTTTGTCGTGACAAATGCCTGAGTCAGACTTTTTGATAATCGGTTCTGCAGCAGCCGTTGGTTGACCCGCTGCAGGTCGGCCTCCGCTTTTGACACATTCGTCCATAGACGCAAAGCCTGTGAACTTCTTGGTGTTGCCATAAGAGTTGCTATTTTTGTCATGGCAAATGCCTGCATCTGATTTTTTGACAACAGGCTCAGATGCTTCCTTTTTGTCAGCAGCATGAGCCATGCTGAAACCTAGACCTAGTATGGCAACCAAAACGAAATGACGCGCAGTACGATGGGGCATGAAAGTTTCCTATAGATGATTTATGTGTGGAATGTCTTAAGACAAGCTCAAAAAAAACCTCTGCCAATATAGACGAAAAAATATGAGAAATCGGTCATGACTTCCCCAGGTCTCGGGGGTGGTCTGACGTAAAATCTGCCTTCACAACGACACTGCCCGAGTGGTGAAATTGGTAGACACAAGAGACTTAAAATCTCTCGCTTCCGTAAGGGGCGTGCCGGTTCGATTCCGGCCTCGGGCACCATCAATCAAGCACAAGGAAGGAGTTT
>JACCDR010821177.1_pt1 | contig 27194 bp, 29 predicted proteins | sample 7446431 | NCBI WGS metagenome assembly JACCDR01 (sample SAMN15323443, study PRJNA562643) | freshwater metagenome | isolation source: river surface water | place: USA:Blue River Watershed | collected 2017-08-17 | reverse complement strand
GAATCTAAGCAAAATGCGATTTTTTCGAGCTTTGCGATTGAATCGCGCAATGGCTTGAACAGCTCGCTGTTTTCACCATCCGCCGCGCGTATCTCGCTTTGGATGTCTTTAATTCTCAACATCGCCGCCTTTGCATCCGCCGTTGCGCACGGCTTTTTAGTGGTTTGCGGGGCGGGTTGTTCGCAGGAAACGAAGGCCACAACAGCGGCCAAGACAAAAAACTTTTTCATGTGTGCAAATGATTAAGTAGTGAATGAATTAATTGCACTACAAATATACGCACTTTGTACGAAAAACCAATATTTTTTTGAAATTTTTTGTAAAAAAGTGCATTTTTTCGACAAAAAACCCGCGCGGCTACCAAATTACATCAATTTTCGAGGCTGGACGGCGGGCGCTTTCGGCGCTGAATGTAACCACATAGCGAATCGCGTCCATCGCGTGGTTGGCATCGTCTTCGGGTTCTTCAGTGGGGTTGCCGTCCTTGTCTTCCTTCCAGCGATATTCCTTGAGTTCTTGCAGGACGTTTTGCGATTCTTCGGTAACAAACCATTGATAATCTTGCAGCTTTTTGATCCCATGCAGTACCGAACCCGCATATTTTTTCACCCCTCGAATCCCAAAGTATCCGCCCCTGTGGATTTCTTCGATGGATTTGGGTTCGGATGAATCCGCGACGATGCGCGCGTTGGCGGGGATGTTTTGCGCGGCCACCAGCTCGACTTTGCGCCCTACTTTTTTGCCCGCATCGTTGGTAATTTCCTGTATCAGGCCTTCCGAACCCATAATTTTGAGCAGTTGGGTGTTCGTAATACCCGTGCGGTACACGCGTTCGCGCACATAGAGCTGCTTTTCTTTGTGCAAAATGCGCACTTCGATTAGCGCCAATGGATCGCTCGAAAACCCCCAATCGAGGCCAAATTCGCTTTGGCGCTTGACCGCCTCAAAGGTTTCGTTTTTGATAATCGTAGGCGCTTTATACACCAAACCGCCCTCGAACGGGCGCGGGTCTTGCTGATACATAGCGTGAAAAACGCGCGGTTGCGCTTGGCGTTCTTCTTCCAACCGTTCGAGGCCTTTTTGTTCAGGCCAAAGCGCTTCGCCCAATTCGCGCGGGTCGAGATCGTTGCTTTCGCTTACGCGGATCGCGGGCAATACCAGCACATCCCATTGCCCTTTTTTGTTCAAATTTCGCAGGATACGCCCCGCCAAATCGTCTTCGTTCCACCGCGTCATGGTGAGCATAATTTGCGTGTGGTTCAGAACGCGGGTCATCAAAACGCTTGTAAACCAATCCCATAGGCGCGCGCGATACGTCATAGAACCCGCCTCGACCGCGTCTTTAATTGGATCGTCGATAATAGCCACATCCACCGACGAGCCCGTAAGCGCACCGCCCACACCGACCGATTTGTAGTAGCCGCGATGCCCGACGGTCTCGAACATATCGGCGTTTCGGAGGTGTATGCCCATGATTTCATCCCTACTATTTGGGCGTACGGAACTCGCATTTAGATATGTTTCAGGGAATAATTCGTAAAATTTTTCATCGTCGATAATGCGCTGCACTTCGCGGTTGAACGATTGCGCCAATACCGCCGAATACGAACACCCCACGATCTTTAATTTGGGGTTTCGCCCCAACAAGTAGGCGGGCAAATGCCTACTAGTCAATTGACTTTTGCCGTGCTGCGGAGGCATAAAGACCATGAGCCGTTTTATTTTCCCCTCCACAAAATCATCGAGTTTTTTGGCCAAAAGTTCGTGATGCCAATTGGCGCGGTAGTCTTCTTTCGTGTATTGTACAAAGCTCAAAAAATCACGGCGCGCAATTTCTCGTTTGATTTCATCGCGCAAGTCAAGCGGGTGTTCGCTTTGCAGTAGATCGCGCATTGCATCAATCGCCGCGCGCAATTCCGCCGCGTTCGAGGGCTTGGTTGGAATAGGTAGGGGCGATGTTTCGAGCAAATTTTTCATGTGTAGCGCGTTTTGATGGGTTGTTGGAAGATAGTTTACACATCGCTTTGAGGCTTACCAAGCGCTTTCAATCGAGCTTCTTCGGCCTCGATTTTTTTGAGTTCTTTGGTAGAATAATCGTCGAGCAGCTTATACATCTGCTTGAGCAGCGACGTAGGCAGCGGCGCTATTTTGGCTTTGATTTTCGCGCTTACCTTGACGTTTACGTTTACATTCGTGGCGTTCGCTTTGGCCATATTGCGCTGGTATCGCTTATCGCGATTTTGCAGCTCGAATATAATCAATTTAGCGTCTTTTTCGCGCACCGCGCCGTGATACGCAACTAGGTGCAACTGCGTAAGCCCGCCCGCTTCGGCTGCTTTGCACCATTCCGCAAAACCCTTGAAGTCTTCGATAAAGGCCGATTGCTCGAATGCCTTTTCGACTTGCATTCGAGTGTATCCAATCGCGCGGCACGCGGTATTTACGGGCGCACCCGCCGCAAGGGATTCGCGCAGGGCTTCCCATTGTGCGGAGCTTAGATACATCGCTTTTTTGGCCAATACCGTCCCTAATTTTTTGCGTTCTTCCTTTAAAAACGCATTGCGTTCGGCGGGGTCTTCGATAGCATCCGCGCGGCGAACGATCTGCTTCCAACTTTCTTTGAAGGCTGGAGTTTTGGGCGCGGGATGAATGGATGGGTGTTCGATATGCACCACATCGGCGGGTGGAGCAACGGGGCGAAATCGGCGCTTCCAAACCAATAGGCCGCGCACCCGCGTCCGTTTCGACGCATAGGGCGATTTTTGGGCGCGGCGCGCAATGCGAATGCAGTTAGCCGCGTGCGGGGCGATATACTTTCGAGATTGATTTTTCATAGGATTTTACCAAGATTTTGCGGCGTTTTATGCGGGTTGCTCGATAGGCGATTTTTCGCCTATGGTGAAACGTGGCAAAAAAATAATGTTCCACGAATATTTAAGGCATCTTTTGCAGGTATAGCACATCCGAAAACACGGGGCTATTTTGGTCGAGCGTGCGCAAAACCAACCGTTGGGCGGTGTGGGTTTCGACCAAAAACAACAGGCTGGTGTCGGGGCAATGCAGGGTATATAGCCAAGTGTTATCTTCCCACTCTACCGCCTGCCAACCTCCTCGATACACGCGGGCATAGAAGATCGAATAACGCGCGCTATCGCCAAAGATCGCGAACGTGTCGCGATCCAAGCCCAACACGCGCCCAACGCGCCGCGTGCCGTCAAAATTTATCAGCGAATCCACGCGCCACGCGCCCACCTCGAGGCGCGGCGGCCAAACGCGCGGCGGGATGTCGAAATGATCTTTTTTGCAACCCACGAAAAACAGGGAACAAAGCGCGATCAGCGATAAATAGAGCATCGCGATTGCCGCGCGGCGCGGGGAGATGTATATAATTTTGGACATGGTCAGGTTGGTGTTATAGATTAGGAATTTGAACTAGGTTTTTGTTCTTCTCGAAACGGCTTTATGATCGAGTATATAGTGCGCGTAGGCACGTGCAGCGCGTTGGAGATGCGCGTAATCAAAACGCCCGCGCGCTTGCTGTATTGCTTGTAAAACAGCATATACAGCGTAAGCACTAGTAAGTGTCGCAAAATGTCGTCGGGTATCACAGCGCACAAAAACGGGCATAGGCTTTCGCCGTAGGCGGTTTCGTACAATCGAATCAAATCGCCCCGTTCCACCGTGCGCGGGCGAATTTCGTATTTTTTAAGGTCGATTGCTTTGGCATCGCCTTTGGGACGAATACCGCGCGCATTTAGTTCGTTCCACGTCATCATGTCGGGGTTGGATTTATAAGGTGATTCGGGGCGAATGATTCGATGGGTTTATTTTTTCCCTTTTTTGGGAGTTTCGGACGCGCCCTCCGCGTCTTGTGCAGGCAGCAAATTGGCGCTATTTTCTTGCTGATCCGCGCGCTTTGCATCGGCCAACGTCTTTACCGTTTCGGCCAATTTCAAGGCTTCCGCACGGGCTTCGGAGCAATCATAGCAACCGCCGCGAATAAACTCGTTGTAGCGATGCAGCGCGCCCACCATCTTGTCCATCGCTTCGCGGCGTTCGGCGTGGTTGGTGTCTTGAGATACAGGTTTGAGCAAGACGTTGGCGCTGCTTTCGAGATCAAAAAGTTCGTCGCTTGCAGCGAGTTTTTCGAGATTCAGATGTACTAACATGGTGAAGTTGGTTTGAATGATAAAATTGAAATGTAAGGTAAAAAGTAAAACAAATTGTTTGAACCCAAAGCGCTTACAAGGTAAGCGCCTGTTTGGTTTCAATCTGCTTATCGGCTTCAATCGCAACTTTTCGGCTATCTACGACAACCTCGAGGCGATCAAAGCGCGCGTTGGTGGCCTGCAAGTTCGCGGCCAACGCGTTTATGAGTTGGTTTTGTTGCAAAATCGTCTGCGAGAGCAGTTCTATCGCCTTGTTGTTGGCCTCCACGTTGCTTGCCAACGCGGGCGCGGGGATCGGCGTTGGCACACCCGCTACCAAGCCACCATCCGCAAATCGCGGCGCGGTCGATGCGGTATTGAATGGACGGCCACCGCCCGCGACATTGATCGCCTCCAAAACGCCGCGTTTGCCCGCAAATTGGCGGTTGGAGATCGCGCGGAGCAGCCCCCCGTATTGGCGCGTGCTGTTTTTGTTTATCACCACGCGGCTGCCTGTTTCGTCGGTGGCCATAAACTCGCCCCCCTCGACCTCCATCACCCCCGCGCTGGTGGCAAATTTAACCCCACCCTGCGCGTGCGAACGCCCCGACACCATTCCATCCCCGTCGGGGATTTCACCGCCCAACGCGAACGACTGCGATGCGATCAGCGCGATTTGCGCGGCGGTGGTGGCTACAGCAGCGGCGATGCGGATAGCAGTAAGTACGCCCGACGGGTCGGGTGTTTCGGCCAAAATCTTCGTAACAGCCAACGCCCCGTTGATCGCCGCTTCGGTAAGCGCGACCGCCTTTTTGCGTTCGCCCGCCGATTTGTCGATGTCGTCGAGTTCTTTTTGCTTCTTACGCTCGATTTCTGCAATGCGTGCGCTATTGCCCTGTGCGCGCTGCAATTCGCGATCGTAGCGCTCCTCGATCTTTTGCTTTTGGATATTGTCGTTGGCCTCGAATGCAGTCAAAACCGCGCTCGAAAACTGCGAAGTTAAATCCTGAAAGGTCGTAAGCCCTTCTACCAATTCGTCCAATGTGCGTTGGCGCTCCGCGCGGATCGCTTCCTGTGTTTGGGCGTTTAGGTCGATTTCGCGTTGGGCGAGTTCGCCAAGCTGGTCGAGTTCTTCGTTTTGAAGCTCCAACCCCAATTCGATTTTGCGCGCGGCGGCGGCCTCCGATTCGGCCAATCGCGCGGCTTGTGCTTCCTGCTCGATTTGGGCGATTGCCGTAGCGGTTTCCGATTCGGTCAGGATGCCTTCTTCTTGCAGCTTCTTTTGCTGCTCGATTTGGGCGGCGGTTTCCGCGTCGAGGGCGGCGATGCGCTGCTGTAGCTCGAGGTCGATTTGCTGTTTTTCAAAGTCGAGCTGCTCGACTTGTAAGGCCTGCGATTGACGGTAAAACGCCGTGTCCGCTTCCAAAAGCCGCGCATTTTTTTGAAGCTCCAACGCCTCGAGGGATGTGTTATAATCTTCCTGCGCGATCAGGTTGTTGGCCAAAAGCTGGTCTAGGTTCGCTTTGGCCAAGACAAATTCGCCCTCGATTTTGGAGGTGTCTAGCTGCAATTGCAGCGAAAGCGTGCTAACCTGCGTCCCGCGTTTTTCCACCGCGCGCTGTACTTCGTTTAGATCGCTTTGCAGGCTTGCAGCATCAATCGCCCCCAACGCGGCTTTGCGCGCGGCCTCGTTCGATTTTTGCAAATCGCTGATCTGTTTATCCCGTGCCTGCTCGATTAGCGCTGTTTGATCGCCAATTGCTTTTTGGATTTCCGCGTTTACCGCCTCGATACGGGCTTGGATTTCGGCGGGTGTACCAAACTGCGCGCGAATCACCGCGTCCGAACCAGCGGCGTTTTTCAGCTCCTCGAGCGCTTTGATGCGTTCTTCACCTTGTTGCTCGAGCCCCGCGCGGAGCGTTTCGATGTTTAGCCGCGCTTCGAGTTCGATTTGCGCGCGTTCGCGTTCGGCGGTGTTTTGAATCGCGTCGATGCGCAATTTTTCGACCTCGATATTGGCCTCCCGAATCGCCGCGCGGTATTGCTCTTGGCTTTGTAGTTCGCCTTCGATCAGTGCTTTGCGTTCTTCCGCGCGCTGTTTGGCGCGTTCAGATGCGGCTTTGCGTTCTTCTTCGAGCGCTTCCAAGTTTGCGGCGGTGGCGGATTCCAATTGCGGTTTGGCCGCTTCGAGTTGGGCGGTCAAGGCCTTGTTGATGTCGAGGGCGTTGGAAAGCACAGACTTCGTGTTGGCCAACCGCGCACGGGTGGCCGCTTCGTTGGCTTTCTGAATATCCCCCGTTTCGGCCAACGTCTTGTTGAACGCGGCCACCGCCTTTTCAGCGGCCAAAAATTCGCGCCCTAGCTCGTCTTTCCCCAACGCGCCTTCCAATTCCGCGATCTTTGCGCCCAACTCTTTGACGCGTTGGGCACTTTCTAGCAAATCCGCGTTGGTGGCTTTTGAATCGTAGAAAAAGCCCTCCACCGTGCCCGTTTGGATCACTTGTTGGGCATCTTGGAACTCTTGCCGCAACGTGGCCAACGCATCGCGGGTGGTTTCAAATTGCGCGCGGCGGAGGTTCTCCAAGCCCTGTTGCTCGACACCCACAAATTCGCGCACCTGTTGCGTGTTTATCGCGATCACGTTTCCATACTCATCCCACGCCGAAGCCGCAACGGGCACGTCTTTGATGATCTGTTTCGTTACCGCGTCGAGTTCTTCCTGAATCCGCGTATATTCCTCCGTTCCTGGAGTTGCCGTTTCGAGTTCCTTTTGCAGCGCATCGTAGCGATCCACCAGCGGGATGTACGATTTTTGCAGGCTTTCGACTTTGGCTTTTTGATCTTCAAAAGCCTTATTCGCTTGGCGTACATCGCTCAAAGCGGCCTCGACACCATCCCCGAACGTGCGATCAAAGAAGTTTACGACACTCGTAGCGGCGTTTAGTAGCGTAGCTTTGATGTTTGTTCCGATGTTTTCGAGCGAAATGCCCGTGTCGGAAAACACATTGCCCAGCTCCGTTTGCGCTTCCGCCAACGCTTTATTCGCTTGCAATGCGGCTTGTTGTTGGCGCGTAAGGCGGTTGGAGGTGTCGATATAGCTGTTTAGGTCTGTATTGATATTGGTAAGCGAGCGCAAAAAGTCTTCGTTTTGCTTCGTTACTTCCCCGCCAAAGGCGCTTTGGATCACCTTTGCGGCTTCTTCGCTCGATACGCCCGTTTTGTTCAATTCCTGCGCTACCAGCTCGACCGCGTCGGTGGTGGTGATCGCTCCGTTTTGCAAATTTTGAAACAAATTGTTGGTAAAGTCTTCTCCAAACGCGCCTTCCAACGCGCTACGGGCTTCCTCGCTGTTTTGTTTGACCGCCGTCCCAAAGTTCGTAATCAGGCGCGCGCCATCAGCGGAAAATATCCCGCTTTCGGCGCTTTTGGCCGAAACCGCGATCAATTCATTGATCGAAAGACCCGCTTTTTGAGCTTCGGGGGCGAGTTCCTCGAGGTTGGAAAGCAGCGTGCCGTTGGCATCGGCGGCGGAAAGCAAACCCGATTCCAGCGCGCCCAATGTGCCTTGAAAATCGCCGCCCAAATTATCGACCAGCGCCTTCGTGGTGTTCAACACATCGTCGGTTTCTTTGCCAAAGGTCGTTGCAATCGCCTTTGTGTCCGACACGATACCATTCAGCGCATCGCCCGTAACCCCCGAAAAGGCCTGTACTTTGCCCGAAAGCGCGTTGAACTCTTTGGATAGCTGCTCGAGCCCTTGTAGGCCTTTGAACAACAATCCCCCCGCCGCGAACACCGCGAAGGCCGCAACGCCCGCTTTGCCGAATTGCCCCGCTGCATCTGCTCCACCGCCAAAACTCGAGGCCACATTGCCAATCGCCTGACCAGCTCCGCCCAACAAACGCCCCGCCGCTTTTGCAGCGCGCCCCGCCGTGCGCCCCGAGATCCCGCCGCGTCCGATCTTTTCCTGATCGCTCGAAAGCAATTTGATTGCCTTGTTGTTTTCTTCTACCTGCCTGCGTTGTGCGGCCAATTGTTTTACGATCTTGTCGTTTAGTTCTACACTAGCAACCTTCCCATAGGATTCTTCTAGTTCGCGATTAGATCGGATCAGCTTTTCGTTTTCTTCTTTGAGCGATTGCAGGCGCTTTTCGAGTGATTCTTCCGTGCCCACGCGCTCGAATGCGCGCACAATCGAGTTTTCGTAATCGCCCACGTTGCGGGCAAATACGCCCAATTTTGCGTCTTCATCTTTGAGGCGCACATCCAACTCGTTGATGCGTTTGAGCAGCGTACCGCCTATGTCTGCGTTTTTTTCATCCTCCGAAAGCGCTTTGTATTGTTTGCGCAAACGCCCTAGCTCCAAGTTCAGCCGCTCGTAGCTGCCTTCCGCGCTTTTGGATACTTCAAATTCGCGTTGCTGGTCTTTGAGTTCTTTGCGCAAATCGCCCGCCGTGCGCTTCAAACTCGCTTGACTTTCGCGCAATCGCACCAATTTTTTATCGTAGTCTGCGATGCGTTCCGCATCTTTGGCATTGAAGGCAGCATCATACTGTTTCTGCGTGTCGCGCAGTTCTTTCGATAGATTCTTGAGTTCCGCCTCGACCTTGTTTAGTTCGCTTGCGGTTTTTTGTGAACCCGTTAGCTCGAGTTTAAACCCAATAATTTTTTCAGTAGCCATGTGCGGATGAATGGATGGTTAATTGGAATAGTTTTGCAGCGAGATGTTCCACGTCAAATTTTGGTCAAATTGCTGAATTTGCCCCGCGCGGTCGTCGCTTGGATCGACGTACAAAATCGCTTCAAAGGTCGAGGTATCGTCCTTCAAAGGCTTGAATTTCGATTGTTTGTAGGGTACAAAAAAGCCCCGCTTTGTGCCCGTGTCGATAATGCGCAAGCGGCGGAAATCGTCGTTTAAAAACGAAGTCAGGGGCATTTTTGCACGTGTCAAAATCCAATAGTCGGACGCTTGAATGTAGGCATATCGCCAATAAAATTTCGAGGCCTGCCCGCGCACGGTGATCCCCGAAACGGGATATTGTTTGTCTGCGTAACACAGGTTTAGCGGCACGCGCGGCGCTAATTTGGAGATGTACAGCGGTTCATCGGGGAACGTCTGAAACATCACAGGAAATTGAGCAAACAAGGTAGAACCCGCGCCCAAACGCTCGATGCTTACATATACCTGAAAATCCCCACCTGGATTAAGGTCGGCGGCAAAATTTAGGTTTCCATAGTACATTGCGATTCGCGGCTGAATACTGTAATTGTATTCCTCCGTTTCGGCTATAAGAATGTCGAGCGATTGCACCACGCAGGGCAAAACAAGCCCGCTAACAATCGGATTTTGATAGGGCGTACCTGACCGCACATTCAGCAGATCGTAAAAAAATGGGTTGGGCGATTCGGTCGTTTTGTTTTTGCCCGTTGCGGCCATATCCACGCGGCAAAGATCGTATTGCCCACCCGATAATAGCGCCGTGTCCTCCGCGTTTTGCCAAACCGCATCCCCCGAATCACTCGCATAGCGAAACAGCAACGTATCGCCAAAAATGCGCTTTTGCTCGAACGATTGCGCGGCTGCATCTATTGGAAGATCAATTGCTTTTTCGGGTGGAAAATAAAACGGCGTAGCGGTATCGGTGGGATAATAGTCGGTGTTGGCGATGGTGTGGTTTACCCAGCGCGGTTCAAAATAGACTTGCTTTAGCACGGGGTTGAAGAAAAAAGCGAGATCGTATAGGTGCGCAATACCGCGCAGGAAGTCTTTGGCGCTTTTTTCGTGCAAACAGCTCGACACCAAAAGCGGCGCACCATAGGCGTAGCGATCCAACGCCGCGCCGCGCCACCAGCGCCCCGAATCCGCAAGCGCCGATGCACCCGACATTTTAACGCGGATAATCAGCCTTGTAAGCCCATTGTTGGGTTGGAAAAGCAGGGGCTCGGTTTCGTAGTACGGGTTGCTCGGTGTATTGCCGTAATTTTCAATCAAATATTCCACGCCCGTCGGGTTTAGTGCGTCGATGCGAACGCCGATCAGGTCGAACGAATCCGCGCCCGTAACGGGCAAAAAGAACTGAAATTGATACCAGCAATACGTGCCCGCGATACCGTTTGAAGCGTCAAACGCCGTTGCAGTGGTGAACATCCCCGATGGGTCGGAATAGGGCGCGGTCGTATCGTTTGGAAACGAAAGCGTGCCGTTTTGCAGCACGGTTTGCGTGGTGTATGCTCCGCGCAAAAACGCATAGGCGTTCACCGCATCGGCGCGTTTCCAATCATCCCCAACGCCAAAGACATACAGCGCATTGCGGAACGATTCGCTTTGGTACAAGTCGGATGCAATGCGATAACCCAATGCCTTTTCAAAGATTGCTTCGAGGATTCTCCATACGCGCACGTGCGGGCGCAATTGGCGATGGTATGTAAAAAATGAAAATTGATTGCCCAAAACGAAGCGCTCACCCACAGCTCCATAGCCCATTGGCGCGAACACCACAGGGTAAGAATTGGTATCCGTGATGTCCGTCCATGTGGCAATTTGATCGGCCTGCGTGGTGTTTATTGTGCCCAAATCGAGGCCGTTTAGCTTTATTTGCCCCAACGCTACGATAACATCCGTCCCGTTGCCTGATACGATCTCGATGGTGTAGCTATTGGGCGCTTGCGTATTCATCTCGCCCTGCGTAAGAAAGCATTGCCCCAACGCAACCGCTATTCCGTCGATTTCGATGGAGTAGTTAAACAGCGATTGCCGCACACCGCCCAACACGCGCCAATCGTCGGGGTTATCCAAAATTGCGCGATTGCGTTCAGTGGCGGGCAAAACCAAGCGCCGCGCCAACGAATTAGCCGTTACACCCTCCGTGCCAACCAGCCCCGTATCCTCCCAACGATCTACGACCTTTTCTAGCTCGAAGGGGAGGTTTTCGAGCGAAAGAAAATCGACCGTTTGGCCGTTGATTTTGATGTTTACCGATTGCGCCATAGTGCAAATTTATCTTAAATCTAGTAAAAATCAATCCATTTTTCAATTCGAGTGCGATTTTTTTCGGGCAAAATACCCAATCAATTCGCACAAATCAATCAATTTGCCAAAATCGCGGCTAGATGTTCTGCGAGCGATCAATTTGGGCAAATTGCAGTTCAAAATCGTGCACAATCAGCGCACCAGCGGGATCGGATACGGTGAACGAATCGGGGTTTACACGCACCGCGTAGGGGCGCGTAACACCGCGCTCCTCGAGATAGGCAAGTGGTGTGCGCATCAGCTCTTGCAACCAAAATTCTTCGCTTTGCAGCGCTTGGTAGCTGAATCGCAAGGTCTTTTGTGCCGATGGGTTCAGCGATTGCACGCCAAAGCTCGACAAGGTGCGCGCGGCGGGTAATGTGCGTTCAAACGAACCCGCCTGCACTTCGTAGCCCCGCGCCCCGTCTGAAATCGAAATGCTATCAAACATCCCGTACTCATTGACAAAATGTAGGCGGTATCGCTTGCAGTAGTCGCAATGATCGACATAAAACTCGATTTCCTCCGTTGTGGGCGCGTATGTACCGCCCCCCGTGTCTTCTACGCCCTGCACGGTATATTTGAGCGTGGTTTCGTCGATAAACAACTGCGTACCACCCACCCAATTCGGGGCGAGTGTGGAATTGATATTTTCCGCGCCCGCGTGGATTCGGCGGATGCGGGGCGTGTTGCTCGTTGGGCTGATAATGATATAGCCTGTTGTGGTTACGCCCAAATTGTCCGTAACGGATATTTTGACGTGCGTTCCACCATTGGCCGCAAAATAGTATAGATACTCGCTTTCCCACAAGGCCACGACGCGGCGCGCGGGCTTGTTGGTCAAAAAGCGCATCGGCGGATCGCCTGCCGTTGGACGACAAAACGCGGCCATATTCCCCGACGATTCGGCCACAAATTGGGCGGGGATCGGGTAGATCGTATTGGATAGATCGGCAATTAGCGTTGCTTGCAGCGTATTGTTCGTGCCCGACGAATCCCACAACCTAAAAAGCACCTGCACCCCAAATTGTTTCAAAAAATTGGTGTTCGAGGCGCTTGGCGCGGGTACGGCTGCGGATACGTTCCCACCGCCCAACGGGGGCAATATCTCCGTGAAATCGTACAACCCCTGCATCAGCGCTTTGAGATCGGCGCTAAACGCGTAAGTGGTGGAGGATGTCGCGGTGGCCTGCAAATCGACATCCGAACCCGTGAGCACGGTATTGACAACCAGCGATGCGCGCAGGGCGGGCGGTTGGAGGTTCGACGCGGGCGTATGGGTAAGCTCGTATCGAATCGGCTGATACGCGCGAATAAGACCAGCGGGCGGGTTGGGTTGGGACGTGAAGGGCATAATTTATTGAATTTCTTTTTGGATCGAATTGATCGTGGAATAGATAAATGCTTCGAGCCGTTGGCCTGAATCTTCCAATAAGATGCGCTCTATTTCTTCCTGTTCCTGCTCTAAAACAATGTCTTGAAAGCCAATAATCCGCCCGTTTTTGGAATATTTCTTGGAATCGGGGCTTGGATAGCCCGTTTTTTTCCATTTTTGAGCGACGGCGTGCGCGAAGCTGGTGGCCTCCTTGCGATCCCGTTTGATGCGCTTTTGCAGCGCCCAATCGACCAGCGCCTCGATTAGCTTGCTTTTGCCCGCACCCGATCCGCGCGTGTAGGGGATGCGATTGGCAGGAATACCATTATTTAGAAAGCGCCCGTAGAAATTGTACTGCATCACCAACGCGGCGGTGATCCCAACGAGCCGCACATCGTATTCAATCGAACGAATCAGCGCGCCCGTTGCGCGGTGCGATTGCGCCAAAAGCTCCGCGCGCAACTGCTTTTGCAGATGCGCCCCGACGCGCTCCAATGCGCTTTTCGCCAAATCGCCAATTATGATTGCCATACCGCGTTTTTGATGTTTTTTGATGCGTTTTATATTGATTCTCCGAAAGGCGATTTTTCGCCTATGGTGAAACATAGTTATTTTACAATGTTCCACGAATAAAAATGCGGGGAAAGAAGCGCTACGGGCAACATCCGCGATCTGCCAACCGCTCTATTTTTTGGGCGGTATCGAAAGTGGGCGGGGTTAGACATTCTTCAAATCGAACCTCGAATTGCCCCATGATCGCAATTAGGTTGTCTTTGGTTACGCTCGAATACGGCTGCACTTTGATCGACTCGAGTTTGTACAGATACGCGCGCAAATCGCTTTCCAAGACGTTGTACATGCCCGCTGGTGCGGCGGCTACCTGCGTGTCGGGCATAAAGACCACATTGCCCGTTGCAACGATTCGAACGCGCTGCCAACGAGTGAGCATCCCCAAAAATCGAGTGAGCAGCGTTTGCAAATCGCCCTCCACCTCGATATCGTTGCGCTCCGAACACGTGGGCAATCGGTTCGCGCACGGGGTTTGGGCGCTTTGATCCAATAGTGCAAATTGGTAGATCGCGTTGCGCGCATAGAGCCGATTGCGAAACGCCCCCGACACCACTGTATCATTCAGCCAATAAACCAAACGGGGAAATCCTACGGCCAAATCGGACGCTTGCTTGCCCCCTTCTTCCCACACGCGGGAATACACCCAATCGCGGTTGTCCAAAAAGGCATCTTTGCGCAGGGTGTTCGCGCCCATGTCGTCTTCGCTGGTGATCGGAAAGCAGGCGTTTATGCGCTTGCAAACTAGTTCGCGGTTATCGCCGTCGAGTATCGCGGGCATATAGCGACACGTATCCGCGAATATATTGTATAGATCGGTTGGGGTGAAGGTATAGGCCATAGCTGGTGATTATGTGCTTTATGCTAGTTTGGAGTGTTTGGCCGCGAATATAGTCATCGCGTCCCAAAAATTGGCCGATAAAGCCGATTGCAGCGGGGTTTGGTTGCTTTGCGGATTGTGCAGCACTTGCATCTGCGCGATCTCTAATACAACATCATACCACCCGAACGTTTGCCAATGCGCGGTGGCCGCTTTTTGTCGGAAACGGCTTGCTGCATCTTCTTTAGTAGGTGGTGGAGTCGCGATAGCATCGAACGCAAATTTAATTTGAGGATGTTTTCGGAATCCGCGTTTGAAATGGTCAAAAAAAAAGCGACATCAAACGCTGTGGACAAAGGCACGTTGCGCAACGCCTCGATGCGCTGCGAGATCAGGTCTTGCCACGCGTTGGGCGATGCGGGGATGGGTTCAGGGATCAATACAACCTGTGGTTTTGTTCCTTTTTTGCCCCGTATCGTCTGTTTTGTTGCCCGCCTACATATCGCTGCCATTACCGCCAAATCCCCCGCGTATTGGCCTTGTTTGAAGCCAAACGCCGCGCCGCTGTTTGCGGCCAATTGTTCGAGCGCTAACGCGTCGGTGGCCTCGAGCATTGTGATATTTTGGGCGTATCGAATGATATTGCCGTGCGTGTCGGTGGCGTTGGGCGGAAGGAAGTAGATATGCCCTTCGTGCTCAAATTGCGCAATCGGCGTGGGTTTGTACGCGCCGATTTTTGACAATGCAAACAGCACCATTCCGCGAAGCGATGCGCGCTGCTCGATGGTATCGCAGGGTAGCGCATACAGAATCGCGGTATCGTCGCACTGTACGATCTCTACCAACGCATCTACTAGGTAGTGCGTATAGCCCACAAAGTCATCGACCGTCCAAAACGCAGGCGCGGGCGGGGCGATGTCGGGACGCGCGCTGAAATCAGCAAGTTCGTGTTGCGACAATTGCCCCAACGCCGCGCGGTACTTTACATCGCCCGTGCGGATCGCGTGCGTGAATGCATCCCACGCAGATAAGGTAACTTCGTGCGCGGATTCGGGGATGCCAATTTGGTATTCGAGCTGCTCCCCGTGTTCGTTTTGGACGGCCAAGACTATTGATTGCATGGTGGGTTGTTGTGGTGGGATTATTTAGCAACTTGGCTTTTGAGGATCATGGCCACAATGGTTTTATCCCCGTGTCTTCCCGTAAATTTGATGTCAAGCTCGGTAGCGATTTCTTCGAGTTGTTCGCGCGAAAATGCCTGTAGCAATACCGACTCGCTATATTGGCCTTGAAACGCCTCGAGGCCTTTAGCGGTTACGTCGGGATAGTTTGATGCAAAAATTTCCGTCGATGCGTTCAATTGTGGCTCATCGTCCAATGTGGCCTCAAAGTTTACAGGTTCTTCGTTTGGCACTAAATCGAGTTCGGCTTCAGGGCTAGGTTCGATAATCAAACCGCCGTCAGGAATCTGATCAAGGCCTTCGATTTGCAGGGATAGGGCACGGTCTTCCTGACCCATCTCCGCGTTGGGATCGAGCTGCACGGGCGGCGTTTGTGGGTTGTTAGAAACAGGAGGTACAACCACCGCCGCTTGCCCCCCCAATCCCTTTTTTGCCGCCGCCTGTTTCATTGCGTTGAGAGCTTTCATCATCCCATTGTTAGCGGCGGGCGTAGGGGTGGCCACCGTGCGCGGCGCAACCAAAGATTCAGCATCAGTCGAATCGACAATACTCGAGAAATTCAATTGCAAGCCGCCGCGAATCAGTGTTGCGTTGGCATAATCTACGATGGAGGCGGCTTGAATGATCGCACCACTCAAATTTGAAAAACTTGGGGCTTCTCTACGAGCGATTTCGTAGGCTTCTTTGAGTAGCGTAAGCATCGCTTTTTTTGCTTCAGCTTTCATATAATATGTGCTTTTTGTGAAAAAATACCCCCTTTGGGGCTATTGGCCTTACAAATGTAGCCAAAAAACAAATGCGCTTCGTGTCTTGTATGCAAAAAATTTGCGTTCAGACACAAAGCGCACGTTTGCGCGGCGTTTTACCGCCCTTTTTTGCCCCTAGATTGGGCTAAAAGTCTTCGTCGAGGGCAAACCGCTGTTTATCGCGATCTGCCATTACACCCGCCTTTTGGTAAGCCCCCACGCGTTTCTCGAAAAAGTTGGTTTTGCCTTGTAGCGAGATCATTTCCATCCACGAAAACGGGTTGGCCGTGCCAAAGTGCCGTTCCCCGCCCAATGAGATCAGCAACCGATCCGCCACAAACTCGATGTATTCAGCCATCAGCGCGGCGTTCATCCCGATTAGCGAAACGGGCAGCGCATCGGTGATGAACTCTTTTTCGAGCTCCACCGCCTCGACGATAATCGCGCGAACCGCATCGGCGGTAAGCTGATCCGCCCCGTCGAGCATCGAGTAGAGCAAACAGGCGAAATCGCAGTGCATTCCTTCGTCGCGGCTAATGAGTTCGTTGCTGAATGTAAGTCCAGGCATTAGCCCGCGTTTTTTGAGCCAATAGATCGCGCAAAAGCTCCCCGAAAAGAAGATGCCCTCCACCGCCGCAAACGCTACCAAACGGTGCGCGAAGGTCGGGGCGGATTCGATCCAACGAAGCGCCCAATGTGCCTTTTTCTGCACGCACGGCAGGGTATCAATCGCGTTGAAAAGCTGGTTTTTCTCCGCAGGGTTTTGAATATAGGTGTCGATCAGCAAGCTGTAGGTTTCGGCGTGGATGTCCTCGATTTGGATTTGGGTGGCGTAGAACGACCGCGCTTCGGCGATTTGCACCGTGCGGTAGAAATTGATAGCTAGGTTCTCGTTCACGATCCCATCGCTTGCCGCGAAAAACGCCAACACGTGCTTGACAAAGTGCCGTTCGTCCTCTGTTAGCCGATTGCGCCAATGGTCAAGGTCTTGTTGCAGGTCGATTTCTTCGGTTGTCCAAAACGAAGCAAGCGCCTTTTTGCGCATCTGCCAAAGCGCATCGTATTGGATTGGGAATAACACAAAGCGCCCCGCGTTAGGTTGCAGGATTGCGCTGGTGGGTGTGGGTGCGTTGGATTGCATAATGTTGGTGGTTATTTATCAAAAAAACAGCCCTATGCGCGCGGATCGCATCGGGCTAATGGTTTTATATAGCAGCTTCCAAACAAACCGCAATAGGGCGGATTTGTTCGAGGGTTATAAAAAACCCGCCCTGAGGATCGCCAAATGGCAGCTCGACGGGGCAAACGCTTCCGCCGATCCGCTTGGTTAGCCACACCCGCCACATACGGCGGTCGGGCTTGTAGAAGTATTCTATCTTGCAATGCGCGTAGTTCACGCCTGCATTGTCCAGCCGAAAGCGCACAACGGCCAATAGCGCGGCAATGTGCGCATCGCTTTGGGCGGCTGCACATTCGTCGCGTAACGCGATGCTGGTGGCCTTCCACAGGGCGCACATCGCTTCGGTGATGAAGCTCGAAGCGCCGCTTCGCTGGTTGAGCGCAACGGTCAGGCGTTCGCATTGGTGGCCTGCCAACCCTTCCTCAACGAAATCGCGGCGCGTTGCGGGGTCGTAAGTGTCCGCAAACATGGTTTGCAGCGCCTCGAAACGGCGAACCATATCCTCGACGGACGTGGATTCGCCCCTGCACGCCAACGCAAATTGGCACAGCTCGATGTACTTATTCAAGTACCTCGATCTATAAATACGCGAAACGTTTTTATAGGGCATCCCAACGCGCCCTGCCAATTCGACGGCTGATTTAGCGCCCAAAACGCGCATCGCAATTTGGATGAAATCGTGTGCGTTGGGCGCGTCGATTTGTTGGAGCTGGGTTTGTATTTGGATTTGCTGCATGGTGAATGAGTAAGATAAAACCCCACGCAGGGTGCGCGGGGTGGGGTTTTTAGAAATAGAGCTTCAATACCTTTTCGGCGTATTCGGCCAAATCAGCCTGCGCCTTTTCTGTTTCATTCAACGCCTGATAATCCTCTTCGTCGGATATATAGGGCGCTTTATCAACAATATCCTCGATGTGTTCGCGGATTTCGTCAATTGTTTGGTACAACGGCTGGTCTTCGCTTGCGCTAAAAAGCGCGTCGATTTCTTCCCAAAATTCGCTGATGCAATCGGATTCGGCGACTTGGATTTGGTTAGTGATGAAGCTTTGAACCCCGTCAAAGCTTAAATCCTCAATTTTTCTTACTTCCATTTTGGATTAGATGTGTTTGGCTGGTGAATGATTTTAGTTTGGGCGAATTTTATTTGAATGGATCGGCTACGGCAAAAACACGACATCCATATTCGACAATAAAACTTCCATCGGTATAGTATTGCACGGTGGCGTGCAAACCAGCCAAAATAACCCATTCGGTTTTTTGGTGGGTTTTGTTTTTGGTGTGCATAAGAAGCTTCCCTTTTTCGCTGTAAATGTATAGGCTTCCGTCGCTTGCATCCGTTTTTTCGGAAACGTTGAAATGGCTCTTTTGGCCTTTTTTAAGGCGTTCTTTGACCGCTTTAGCCACAGCTTGCGTGAAGCGCAGGGTTTTTTCAATTTCAATTTCAATCATGGTGTAGGCAAGTTGTTCCGCCTAAAAATTCCCGCGCGGTTGGGCGGAAGGCCGCGCGGGGCTATGAATTGGAAATATTAGAAATAACAAGTGAAACTTTCGGGGGTAAAGCACATCGAGCTGATCGTGCTATTAATTTCACTCAAACGGTTATCAATGCTATCGTCGCTTGCGCGCTCGAATTGCGGGTTTGCCGCGCGGAATGCTGCGAAAGCGGCCTTTGCCCATTCGCGCGGGCTTTGCAGCTCCACATTGAACGTTTCACGCACGCAACGTGCGCATTCGATCAGCACCGCGCGGCGGTCGCTGCTTGCGATGACAACCCAACCTTCGCGGGCGCGGGTGCTTTTTGCGGTTGCTACGATTTCTTCGATGCGTGCGGCGATTGCGTGTTGGGTGGCTGGAAGATTGAAGCTCATGGTGTTGGACGGTGTTGGTGTTAGTGAATCTGTGCTTGTTTGTATGATACAAAGGTAAGCACTTTTTCGGACTTGTCAAGTTTTTTCGGAAAAATTTTGCACAAAATCCGTAATTTTAACACTTTTTGGGCTGTTTTTACGGTTTTTTGTGCAAAATCGGGGTTTTTGGGGCTAAAACACGGGCGCTGATGCAGGTGTTTTTTTGAGCGGCGGATGCCTAAAATGAAAAACCCCGCGCGCGGCGGGGCTTTGTAAAAACGGGCAGGGCTATTTTTTCTTGAGTTTGTCGCCCAAGCCTGCGAATGGGTTGTGTTGCAACCCACCTTCACGCTCCGTAGCAAGCTGTGAGGGCGGGAGCTGCTTAGCGGGTGCGCCAAGCTGGTCTTCAAAATACCGCCCAAACGCTTCGCGATTGTGTTCTTGGAAGAACCAGCGCACGGGTGCGGGCATCGCTGCTAGATTTTGGTTGGTTTCAGCGCCGCGTAGCTCATAGGTCTTATACGGTTCTGGCATTACGCCAAATCGCTTCTTTACATAGGTTTCCTTCACCGCCGCAAAAAAGTTGCGCGAGAATGAAACAATATCGTTACTAAAACGCGCCTCGCGGTACTCGAGGTTGAAGCTCTTTCCTGTGAAACTAGTATAGCCGCTCGCCACACACGCGCTTTCGCGCGGCGTTAGATCCAGCGACTTTATCCATACGGGTACACCAGCTTGCCATTGCCCGTTTTGGCGGGTATATTCCGCCTGTGCGATGGGTTGGACATCGCGCGGCGTAAACTCAAAATCCGCAAACGCAATACGATCTGCCATTTCAGCGGTTTGTATGCCTTCAATTAGCGCATCCCCGTCGCCAAGCGGCAGCCCAAAAAGCTCCCGCAAACGCCAAAGCAGTTCGCGGTTGAAGGTGAGGGCGTGCGCCGCACCCATTTCGCTTGCAGCTTCTTTCATTTTTTCTTTTAAAATATCGTTGATGTCGTAAACGGCAAACATCACAGTTTCGACCACATTAGACACCCAGCGGGTTTCGTTGTACGTCTTGTTAGTGTCGTAGTCAGTGTATTTGTCGGTTACATTTCGGCTTTTGTCGTCGCGCGTGATTTTGGCAACGCATACGAAATACTGTTCCTGTGCAGGCATGGTGTCAGTTAATTTTAAAGTGAATGAAGATTAGAAAAAGCCCGCGCGGTTGAGCAATTGGCCGCGCGGGGCGATGAATTAGAAATAGCAGGTAAATCCCTCGTTGTCGTAGCACATCGAGCTGATCGTGCCCTCGATGTCGCTTAGGCGGTTGTCGATTACATCGCCCTGCGTTTGGCGCTGGTAATACCAGCCGTTTGCATCCATGAAATATGCGTAGGCACGCTTTGCAAGTTCGCGGTGGCTTTGGTACTTTTCTGCACCCTCCGCAAGAGCGGATTCGATGCAGCGGCCTAACGTTTCGAGCATATCACGACGGCTGTGGTCGCTGTTTGCTACGCGCAGGTAACCTTCGCGTTTTCTAGGTAAACGCGTGGTGGCCATGATTTCATTGATACGATTAGCGAAACGTGCGGGGCACTCGAATACGTTGGGGTTGGTGTTGGATTGGCTTTGCATGATCGGTAAAATTTGTGGTTAAGTGAATGTGTGCTTGTTTGTATGATACAAAGGTAGGTACTTTTTTGAACTTGTCAAGTTTTTTCCAAAAAATTTTACAAAAAATCCTTAATTTTAACACTTTTTGGGCTGTTTTTACGGATTTTCGTACAAAATCGGGCTTTTTGACGGTGCAAAAAAATCCCATAGGCGAAAAATCGTCTATGGGAACACGGGCGGCTAACGCTAAAAATAGGCCTGCACCATTTCGAGAAGCGCGGCGGCTTGTAGATTATTCAAGAACTGTTCTTCTTTGCCATCGCCGCGTCCGTTTATCGCGTCTATTTTGTGCAGGATGCCCGCTTTGAGCGCCTCGACCGAACCAGCGGAGGATTTGGCCTGATGCAGCAACTCCCTGTATGCCTCGAGATTGGCATTCGATTGTGCAAAACGCTCGACGCGCTGCATCAAAGCGCAGATTGATTCAGAACCGATGTCGCGGTGCGTTAGATCGCGTATTTCCGCGCATAGGCGCGTTTGGGTTTCTTCGAGGGTGTCGATGTGGGCTTGGATAGTTTCCATTGAAATCATAGCGCATTTCGTTTTTTTTGGTAAAAAAATCCCATAGACGATTTTTCGCCTATGGGATGTGTGGTTGAAAATTGGAATGCTAGTCAGTCAATCCCGCCGCGCGATGCTGGTTGGCCTCCTTTTCGAGTTCGGTTTCTTCGAGTATGGTGCGTTGCAGGTCTTCAATCGCGGCGATGCAAACAACCGCGCATTGCTCAAACTCGACGGCTAAACGCGCTTGGTAGCCCTCCGCGCGGTCGTTCATCTCTTTGGCACACTCGCCAAATTCTTCGAGCAAAATGGTCGTCCATTCCCGCGTGGTCTTTCGCTGCAACCCCCACTTTTGATGCAGGCGTTGGAGCTCCACCAAAATCGCATCGTCGAGGGTGTTGGCTTGCCGCGCTTCGCGGGGAACTTCGCGCACAAGGCGTGCGGCCAACGCGGATAGCGCCGCTATTTTAGCAAGCCCGCTACTGCACTTTCTACCCATTGTCGAGCGCCAACCCGCCCGCTGTTTGGTATGAATATGCAGCTTTTGTGAGATGCTGCCAAAAACCCTTACCATTTCTGAAAGCTGCCCTTCGGTGGAAATCAGCGATTTTTGAATATCGTCGATATTGTTCAACGCTCTTAAAAAGGCCGCGATTCCGAGCGAATATACTTCAGCTATCTCCTTTTGGTTATACAGTCGATAGACGTATGCCAATGGAAAATTTCCCACAAACTCCCCAAGCGTTGCGTCGATCATTTCTTTGGTGTCGATCAAGTGCCAATTGGGGTTTGTAAGCTCGACATGGAAACAATATTGGCTTTTCGCAAATTGATCGAGGTCGTCCATGTATCGCGACCAATTCCGACACATTGAATCAATGAATGTTGGCGGGCTATTGCGATCCAAATACCGCTGCAAATAAAACGGTTTTAGCTCTCGATGCGGGCGCACCAACGCAAACGGCCACTTTCGCGCAATCAGCGCGTCCAGCACTTCTTTGTGCGTCGAAATCAGGACATAATCTCGAACGCCGATTTGCTGCTCGATGTGGTCTAGGTAGTTTTGTGGCCAATTTGCATCTTTGGCGAATTGGCTCGAATCGCTATCCGAAATCGACAAAGACGAATCCGCATTTGCGCAAAACGTCGATTTGCCAACTCCAGGAAACCCCGCGATTAGCAGGGTTTTTCGGAGATTCGCGGTTTTGTATTCAGCTTGTTCTTCCATCGCGCTACACGGGTTTTTCGATCAGCGTATAGCCGCGCGCAACGTGTTTTTTGCCGCGCTTGTGGCCGTATTCAAGGTAGCCCGCCGCGTGGAGCTCTTGGATCGCGGTCGATACCGATGCGGCCTTGTTTGCATCGGTGATAAGGGATTGGATCGACACATCCGACAGGGTTGGCAGCGTAACCAAATAGGCGTAAACGCCTTTTGCATGGTACGACAAATTGCGGTCGTTGAATACCGCGATTGCTTGCCCCGCGCGGATGTAAATGGGCAGTGTGTCGATGGGTTCGTTGTTGGGCTCTTGAACGATTTTGCTCATGACAAATGGTGTTTAATCGTGATAAAAAATGGGTGTTATTTAAAATTGAATTTTGGACGCAACCCCGCCGATTCGACTTGTTCGGGGGTGAGTTCGTGCGCGCCCCGCATCGAGGCGCGAATATCGCTTGCGTGCTGATGTGAGAAGCGATACACTTTGCGGCCTGCTTTGTCAATGTATTCGACGAAATGCAAACCTTCTTGCAAGCAGCGCTTGAGGTGTTCGTGATCGAGGATAAAATACGCAAACTTGGTTGTATCCATGTGCGGGATGTGTAGGTGAACAATGCAGTATATACGCGGCCAAACGGGGATAGGTTGCATTCTAGTCGATATTGCAATGACAATCAATATCCGCGTCAAACTCGAGTTCGAGTTGCGGCACGGCGCGGAGCTTATCCGCCAACCCAACGAGTTCCTGCACGCTAAATTCTTTCCGAAACCGCCCGTTAGCCACGCTTTCCCATTCCATCCATTGCGCGGCGATTTCGGGATGTTTGGCGAGTATGTGCAGGGTCTTTCGCTTTCCTTTTAAAAAGCATAGATCGCAATTGCCCAACCCGTCGGGAACGCGTAGATCAAAGGGTTGTTGCTCCCAAAACCGCAGGACGTTGTCCTTTTTTACCCCCCCCCATATATAGGGGCATTTTATACATATATCCGTTGCGCGTGCTATCTTTCAGCGTGAAATAGCGGCGCGGTTCATCGTGTCGAATCGCTACCAGCATCTCCACGTCTTCGAGGTCGATGCCCAACGATTTGATATATTTTTTTATTGGCACAACCTTTAGCTCGAGCGTGCAAAATCGCTGGCTTTGGTTGGGCAAATACAGCTTTTTGCGCACCAGCGCATCGTAGGGCGCACCCGTGCGCGAAGCTGAATCATAATCGACCACCCGAAACCCCGCATCGGTGGTGGGATCGTATTCGAGCCAAACAATATCGACACCCCAAGCCGCGCCGCAATCGCGCACAAAATCGAGGGTGGCGGGATGTTCTTTGCCCGTGTTGGCGAATACCACCAAGTCGGGCTTGGTTGGCTTTTGCAGCTCCATGTAGAGCATATACGCGGAGCTACGCCCGCCTGAAAACGATACAACTCGCATAAATGAAAGATTATTGGATGAATGGATGCTTGCAAAGGTAAATAACGCGTTCAAATATCCGCTATTTTTTCGACAAAAACAGCGCAAAATAAGCGCTTGGTATCAAAAATTCCCGTGCTGATACAAAATTTTATGCCCAACCCACTTTTATTTACAATTTAACATATTAATATTTCGCGAATCTATACGTTTGCAGTAGGCATAGCCTAAAAAAATAAAAATGTCGTGTTTTTGCGCGAAAAAAGTGTGTTCGGGCGATTTTGGGCACATGGATCGAGGGCGCTTGTGCGGCGTATGCCCGTGTACAATGGATTCTTTGGCTTGGATTCTTTGGCTTGGATGGTGTGGCCTTGAATGGGTTGGCCTGAACGAGTTGGCCGAACGGTATGGCCTGAATCGCAGGTGGAGTGTGAAGGTGGATTGTGAAGATGGGTTGAAGGCTATTTGCGTGGGGATCGCCTTATTTGGGTGGATCGTGTTGTTGGAGGTTGTTTGTAGGCCAAATAGCTGCAAATAAAAATCCCTATCGACCGTTCGGCTGATAGGGCGCAATTATTCACTTAACCATTAAAAAACCGTCCTTATGTTGAATAACGAAAATATCGGGGTGATGTGGTTTATGTCGGGGTGCGGTAGCTATATCGGGGTGCGGTGTATCGCGTGGATATGTGGATTATACGCGAATCGAGGTTGTAGGTTGCACGGGTTGGCTGTTTTTTTTCAAAACGGGCAAAATTTGTGCGCTACCTACGGATCAATGCGCTGCTCGAGTTGGATTTGGCTGATGCATACAAAAGCGCCTTCACTTCACAGCAAAGGCGCAATTCATTCACTTTTAAATAACCTTTGCAGAGTTTCGCAGTTTACAATTTGACTTGACGTTGGCAAAAGATTGAAACAAAGATAGGCGCTTTTGAATAAAAAAGCAAGGGTTGGTATCGTGTTTTTAAAGATCGTGCGAAATTCGCGGGTTTTTGAGCGGATACGGGCAATTAGAGCAATAGCGCGTTGGCGCAAAGGATAGGTCGAACGATGGTACGCATCGCGGATAGCAGCGTGCGGCCAAAATCTAGTTGCGGCGCGGGCGCTTGCAGGTCGTCCACGTCTTCGAGGCTGCAAGGTTCGAGGTCGAAAAATTTGAGCCGCGTTTGTGGGTGATGGGATGGTTCGAGCGAATCGCAGGGGCGGTATTCGATATACAGCGCGGCGTACACACAGCTCGAATCGCAATGCGCACTAACCTTGACGCACACCGCATAGCAAAGCAAATTGGTATGCAGTGGCGCGGGCATTGGCTTGGATTGTTGGTTGCATTCAATCGCCTTTTGGATGTAGTTGGCCACCTCCATTTGCAACTTCTTACACGCGCATTGCAGCGCGCGGAGCTTGTTTTGCCCGACCAACAAATACAGCAACGTGTTGGTGGAATCGGGCGATTGTAGCAATTGTTCGGCGGGATCGGGGGCGGTATCGAATAGCGGAGGTTGCATACGGATTAGGCGGTTTGGTTAGTGGGAATCTCCAAAGAAATATCCAGCGTCGAATGCGCGAATACGGCCAATTTGCGGAGAAAACAAGGCTCTTTGAAAGAATCGAACGCCTTTTCAGGGTCTAGGTATTTTTCCTTCCAATCTCGACCATTGGCAATAACGATTGGAAGGCGATCAAACTCTTTGACAAACTTGCATTTTTGATAAAATTCGCAGGATGCAAAAGCGGCGATATTGGCCTGATGCGCTTGGTATGCGGCTTGTGCAAGTGCTTCAAATCCCTTGACAACGGCAATGGGATGGTGCGCATAAATTTCCTTGACCAGCGCGGCGTTTTGATCGGCCAATGTAGGCAGGTTAATAATCAACCCACTTGGCAGTCCATACACATTGCTTCTAACGTAGGGCGCGTAGCTAAGATATGGGTATTGCCTATTGATGAAATGCGCAAATGCAGCCTCCATTGAATCGGGATTGAAGCCCGACGCGTCCAAATGCAGCGAGTTCGTTTTGGTTGTAGGCGCTGCATCCCACTGCCAAAACGTTTTGCCTTTTTCCACGCACTTTTGCCAATTTTCGGTGGTATTGTGCAGCACCACAAACGGGAAGGAAGTGCTATTGCATTGCGCCGCATCTGCATCGCCCTCGAAAAGGCTGCCCATTATATACTGCATTGCGCATACAAACAAATCCTTTGGGCTAGGGGCAACCAACAAGCGCATCGAAAGACGTTTGCCTGAACGCTCCCAAGCGCCGTACCGAAAGCCCGTTTGGGCATCAAATAGGGTGATACCGTGCCGCACGCGGTTTTGGGCGGGCAAGTATTCGAGGCGCAATCCAGCGGCTTCGACGGCCAACGCAAAGGCCTCGCCAAGCTGATCTAAAAGCGGTCGGTTTTCTTGTTCAAGCCAAGCCACTTTTTTCATACGCGCCAAAGATAAAATTTGATCGTGTTCGAGCCGAACTGCGATCAGGTAGGGCGATTTGGTGATGTGGAATTTCATCGTGGAAAGTGAATGAATGCGTGAAGGAATCGGGTGCGATTAAAACAACGGGATCGTGGGCGGATCGCTGGTAAAAAATTGGCTTGCAAAAAACTCGCTTCGCCAAAAATCGAGGTGCATTTGCAAAAGCTCGATTTTTTCAATATTGACTTCTTTTCCACCCGTTTGTAGGAAAATTGTTTTACGCTCCATGTATTCCGAAAGTTGCGGGATACCCATTGCGTTTTCGGTATGGAAGAAATAAAACGCGCTGAATAGGGTGTGCACGTAGTCTTGCGTAACTTGCGGATACAGGCGATCAAACGATTGGCACAGGGCTTGGTTGGCAGGCGTTATCGAGTTAAATCCAAAAACGATCACAGGCCGATACAAGCCCGCTTTTCTACCTTTTAACTCTTGACCAATAACCACGTGCGGGCGGATGCACTCGGATAAAAACGAAAAAAAGCCCTTTTGTTCGTCCGTGTAGTGCGCGGGGATACGTTTGGGTGCAGGTAGGGGAATAATAAGATCGCCTTTTGTTGCGTGCACAGGGCGGCCAAACGCAATCGGGAATAATACCCAATTATTCGACATTTTGGCCGCGCGGCAAATAGCGCGCACCAAGCCGTGCAGCCCCCAAAATGCGAATCCGTTAAGTTCGTCGGGGATCGTGTACTCGAGCTTGGTAGCGGTATCCATCAAACGGAGGGGGTGAGCTAGGATTTCTAGGTTGTTTTGCGCCAACGCGGTTTCGAGCGCTTCTACAATATCGTCGCGTACCACGTTTGGGCGCTCCAACCCATCGGGCTCGGTGTTGAAGGCGATTTTGTACAGGGCGGTGGGAACGAGTGCATCGAATCGAATTGCCACCGCATAGGTGGATTTTTTGATTTTAAATTCCATAAAAAAAAGACATTTTGGGTTAAAGAACTGCCCATTCTCGAATCAGGCTTGTCAAGCTAAACCAAGAGAAATAATATTTGAAGTGGCAATGAAATGTTACCGACAATTCGACGGGATTTTGAAAACTATT
>JACCDR011024733.1_pt1 | contig 27198 bp, 11 predicted proteins | sample 7446431 | NCBI WGS metagenome assembly JACCDR01 (sample SAMN15323443, study PRJNA562643) | freshwater metagenome | isolation source: river surface water | place: USA:Blue River Watershed | collected 2017-08-17 | reverse complement strand
CTTGTGAGTCTCACACACAAACAAATCCTGTGCCTAACACCCGAAAATGCTATGGCCTTTTGGTGGATTACAAATCCACCACAGATTCGTTCCAGATTCCAAATCTGGAACAGCAGTACACTATGACAGCGGTCTGAATGAGTGAATGAGGCAACTCCGTTGCCCTTACAGACTTGTGAGAAGCATTCGTAAAAGCTCTCTAAGATTATTTACTCATTTGTTTTACGTTTCCATTGGTCAAAAAACTTTTCTATTTCCCGGATATCTGTTGTTGGATGACCGACGGAGGGGTCGAGGGCATACCAGATATTCTCACCAATATCTACATAGGTTCCTTTCTGGTTAGGTTCCCGTTTTTCGGCATTGTCGGGATAATAGTCCAGTGCAAACAATGCTTGCAATCCTGCATGAGTGGTATCCCAAGGCAGTTCCAGTGTCTGCATCTTGTGGGTATCTAACCGATACTGCACCCACACCTTGCGGTCTGCAAACTGTACTTTCAGCGACACAAAGAACGTATGCGTAGGCGTAATTTTCTTATATCGAACCCGCAAAGGTGCCTCTTTTTCAGCGGTTTCGTAGATGCCTTGTATAAATTCCTGCAAGAAATACATCCACTGCACAGTATTATGCGGCCTTCCCTGAAAAGAAGTTCCTTTCGACACCTGAAAATTCAACTCAAGAAATGCATCTTCTTCATTTTCAGTAATAGTCTTTGTACCTGCAAGCAGTTTTTGTATGGGAGGTAGCCAGGATTTATCTACTGAACCCTGCCAAGTAAAATCATCTTCTCCAGTAAAACCTTCTTCTTCCAGTTCTTCTGGTGTTATGTCTTCCCGATTATGATAGACCCACGCAAACACTACCTGTATGCCGGTAGTTGTTACCTGACCATGAATATGATAGTAATAACAAAAAGGAGGCGGGAGAGTAGGCTCTGTTTCGTATTTAATCTCAAAAGTTGTGACCGACATGGGTATGCATGACAATGAAGATACAAAAATAGTACAAAACACCCAGAATCATGCAGTCTTTGTACAGAATTTTTATAACCAGAATAAATCCTAGTAAACGACGAATGTTCCTATATTTTCCATACACCTCTATTGATCCCCTCTAAAAGTACAAAGTTTTGCTTTATTTAGCAACCCATAGATACTATCCAGAAATCATTTGCCTCAAAAAACATTTAAACATCTGATTATCAAACTATTTGACACTATTTTTAGAACTGAAGAATCAGGTTCGGATCGGGGCACAACTGTAAAAAGTAATCGCGTTGCTGCAATGTTACTACACCCGGAAAATCTCCCCAAAAACCGAGCATATCTGTCATGATCTGAAAGTGCAGGTGTGGAGGCCAGTCTCCATTCTCAGGAAACGGCCCTATTTCGCCTATTTGTGCACCTGCTTTCACAGGCATTCCAACCGTTAGCCCTGTGAGTGAAAAGCGGCTCAAATGTCCATACAAGGTATAAAAAGGCACATCGTTCAGTACATGCTTCAGGATAATTGTGGGGCCATAATCCCCAAATCCAGCATTGTCCTGAAAGCTATGCACCTCACCTTCCAGCGGAGCCTGCACAGGCGTACCCGCTTTCGTCCAGATATCAAGTCCTATATGTATACATCTGGGTTCTTGCCCTGAAAAATGGGTACTACGCTGGTAAATCATGCGTTCCTCATTGTACCCACCCACCGCAATACCCAACTGATTATCAAACATTTGATCCAATATATATTGATCAAAAACAGCCGTATCCTGAAACGAATGGGTCTGCAAGGTATGATTGTATCGGGAGAGATCTAGCCAAAACCATTTTTTTTTCTGCCAATCTGCTGGAATGATTGGCCGAAATCGTTTTCGGTACATTTTTAGTATATCAACCATATATCTCGTGTTACTATACAATAAATTTATTGAAAAAAAATTGCATTATTACAATTAAAAAAATTACATTTACCACATCCCATAGTACAATTATATAGTATATTATTTTATTAACCACTAAACATTGTTGCGTATGAAGCACAATTATCTCAAAGCAAGTCTGCTGTATTTGCTAGTATTCTTATGTGGAATGTATACTTCGCAGGCGCAAACCACAATAACCGGTAAAGTTACCTCACAGGATGACGGTTCTGCTTTACCTGGCGTAAGTGTATTGGTCAAAGGTACCACACGCGGTACTACTACTAATGCTGACGGACAGTACACACTGGCTGTAGATGGCCCTAATACTGTACTAGTTTTTAGTTTCATTAGTTTCGTTTCACAGGAAGTACTTCTGGGTAATCGCAGTAGTGTTGATATCCAGTTAGTACCTAACTTAAATTCCCTTTCAGAAGTAGTGGTAACAGGCTATACCACACAGAATCGGAAGGAAATCACAGGAGCGGTCTCGACGGTCAAAGGAAAGGATCTGGCCTCTGTCCCTATGCAGAATGCTGAACAGCAGTTGCAGGGTCGGATTGCAGGGGTAACTGTACTGACATCGGGTCAACCTGGTACAACTAGTCAGGTGCGGATTCGGGGGTTTGGGTCTCTTGTCAATAACAATCCTCTTTATATAGTAGATGGAGTTCCTACACAGGATATCAGCTTCTTAAACTCATTTGACATAGACGATATGAGTGTCTTAAAGGATGCAGGGGCGGCTTCTGTTTATGGGGCACGGGCGGCTTCTGGTGTAATAGTGGTTACGACCAAACATGCCAAATCGGGTTCTAAGATAAATGTTTCTTATGATACCTATGTAGGCGCAACTGTAGCGGGAAAAGGTATGTCTCTCCTGTCTCCACAAGAACAAGCCGACTATACTTGGACAGCATTAAAAAATGGTGGCACAACCTCCATAAACCATGTACAGTATGGAAGTGGTGCTACTCCAGTATTGCCTTATTATCTACTAGTAGGAAACCGATATGGATTGGCAAAAGATGCCATTAATTTAGAAACTGAATTAGCCAAATCTAATACAAACTTTGACAATGGATCTATTTATCAAGTGATTCGGACTAATGTTGCGGGTACAGACTGGTACAAAGAGATCACCCGAAGAGCTCCTGTAACCAACCATTCGATAGGAATCTCAGGTAGTGGCGAAAATAGTCGTTATTATATAGGACTAGGCTATACAAACACCCAGGGTATCCTGCTACACCAATATGCCAAACGTTATTCTTTGCGTACAAATACAGAATTTTCTATCAAGAAAATTCTACGTTTGGGTACCAATATGCAAGTAAATTATGGTGACCAACGTTTAATCAATAATAATAACGAGGGAAATCCTATAGCCATGGCTTTTCGGATGAGCCCTGCGATTCCTGTATATGATGAAAAGGGAGGTTGGGCAGGTACTGTAGCAAAAGGGTTTGCAAACCCCAAGAATCCTGTTGCTATGCTCACACGAGCCAAAGACGATAAGAACTCTTCATTAGGCTTGTTTGGTAATGTCTATGCCGAAGTAGATGTATTGCCACATTTAATCTATCGCACTAGTTTTGGAGGAAGCATTTCTCACTTTTACTACCAAAATTTTGTATCCAAAGAATATGAGAATGCAGAAAATAATGGAACTCATAGAATTATTGAAGGAGCAGGATACCAATTTGACTGGACATTTACAAATACACTTCAATATGAGCTTAAGTCGGGCATGCATGCGATCAGGCCACTACTTGGGGTAGAAGCCGTGCGTAGTAATGTCGGCAGACGCATAGATGGAGTAGGACTTGAGCCCTTTTCGACAAATGTACCCTATCGCACCTTAAGTACAACACAGGGTGCTGGTCGACAAGTAACTAGTGGTGTGCCACCTTGGTACGACGCACGATTATATTCGATTTTTAGTAAAATAGATTATACATTCAAGGACAGATACTTGGCTAGTGTTACACTACGCCGCGATGCTTCTTCTGCATTTGGTCGTGCCAAAAGAGAAGGATATTTTCCAGCAGTATCTTTAGGATGGCGAGTGACCCAAGAAAATTTCATGCAAAACATACCTTGGTTGTCCGAACTGAAAATACGTGGTGGTTGGGGAATAATGGGAAATCAAGCAATCAATCCAAACAACCAATATAGTACAGCCGTGAGTGACCTTCTCTTTGCTTCCTATGACATGACAGGTAGTAATGGATCTGCTATACCTGGTTTTAGAATAGGCAATATAGCTAATGAAGATGGTGCATGGGAGAAAAATATATCTACTAATATCGGATTTGATGCCAATTTGTTTGCAGGTCGTTTAGAGGTAGTATTTGACTACTACACGAGACTGACAAAAGATATGTTGTTCAATCCCGAAATTTCAGGCCTTTTAGGCTCTGTAGGACGCTTAAATGCCCCTTATATCAATATTGGTCAAATGGAAAATAAAGGTATAGACCTACAACTTATCTACAAAGGAGCCGTTGCATCTGGTGCTGTCAAGTTCGAGGTTGGAGCAATTGTAGGAGCTTATAAAAATAAGGTAATCAAATTAGATGAGTTTACCCCTTATTTTGATGCATACAATGGCACCAATCGTATGTCTAATCCTGTACGTAATGCAGAAGGTGAACCTATTTCCTCATTCTTTGGATACAAGGTAGCTGGTTTATGGCAAAGCAATAATGATATTAAGAAGCTAAATGAACAGGTTCGTACTGCTACAAAAGACACTACCGCAGTATATCAAGAGGGTGCTGGCATCGGTCGGTTCCAGTTTGAAGACATCAATGGCGATGGACGAATAACTGATAAAGACCGAACATTTATTGGAAATCCTAATCCTGACTTTACCTATGGGCTTAATCTAAAAGTTTCATTCAAGAACATAGAGCTAGAAGCCAACCTATATGGTGTGCAAGGCAATGAGGTATTCAACTATAGTCGATGGTTTACAGATTTCTATTCTTCATTTAGCGGTGCTGCACTGAGTACTCGTGTCAAAGATGCATGGACTCCTGAAAATACAGGCGCAACAACACCAAGACTAGAAGCTGCCTCTAACTTTAGCACAAACACTCAATCTAATTCTTACTATGTTGAATCAGGTTCTTATCTACGTATGCGTAACTTGCAACTAGGATATAATCTGCCAAGCACTTTACTCAATAAACTCAAAATAGCTCGATTAAAGGTCTATGTACAAGCCATCAATCCATTTACTATTACGTCCTATAGCGGGTTAGATCCAGGAATTTCAGGTCAAGATACAAGCTATGGTGTTGATAATGGATTTTATCCTATGACACGTCAATATAATGTGGGGCTTAGCCTTGGCTTTTAAATAGTTGTATGTTCGAACTTAATTCTTCTAGAAAAATATGAAAAAAACAACCTATATATATCGCATTGCTCTGATCGCACTCTTTTTTGGGGCATCTTGTCAGTCAGAGTTCTTAGAACGAGATCCCGTGGGTGTATTGTCTCCTCAAGAGCTAAGAACAGTAAAAGGAGCAGATCAGCTCCTTATTGGAGCATATGCTCTATTAGATGGAAACTATTCTGGTAATGATCCATGGCGTTCTAGTGTTACAAACTGGGTTTATGGCAGTATATGTGGCGGAGATGCCAATAAAGGATCTGACCCAGGAGACGCAGCAGAAATTGATGGTATTCAGAGGTTTCAGCCAAATGTAGCAGGCACTTATTTCGATGAAAAATGGATTGCTTTGTATGAAGGTATTACGCGTGCCAATGCCACATTGCGAATCATCGCCCAAATAGAAGGTGCCCCAAATGAGAATATTAAAAAGCTTACAGGAGAAGCTCGTTTTCTACGTGGATTTTATCATTTTGAAGCAAAAAAAATGTGGAATAATATTCCATATTTAGATGAATCAGTAGAATACGCCAAGAAAAATTATAAAATACCCAATACAACAAATATTTGGCCCAAAATTGAGGAGGATTTCAACTATGCCTATCAAAATCTGCAAGAAAGTGGCATGGAAATCGGACGAGCCAATAAATGGGCAGCCGCCGCTTTCCTAGCAAAAGTGTATATGTTCCAATCCAAATTCTCAGATGCGAAACCTTTGCTAGAAAGTATTATTGCGAATGGCAAAGCTCCAGATGGAGAATCATATAAACTTGCCCCACAATTTCATTATAATTTTAATGTAGAACATGAAAATGGGAAAGGATATGATGGAACAGAATCTGTATTTGCCGTGCAAGCATCTGTAAATGATGGTGCAGGAGCTAATAATAGTAATGCAGGAGAAGTACTTAACTTCCCCCATGGAGGTGGAGCCGAAACAAGCTGTTGTGGATTTTTTCAGCCTAGCTTTGAGCTAGTAAACTCCTATAGAACCAACAGTCAAGGATTACCATTGCTTGATGGATCCTATAATTCTAGTAGCCAGTCAGTGACAACTGATCAACGTATAAAATCAGATGACACTTTCACACCAGATCAAGGTAATCTAGACCCACGACTTGATTGGACTGTGGGTCGTAGAGGAATTCCTTACTTAGACTGGGGTATACATCCTGGTAAGAATTGGATACGTAACGAAGCTTGGCATGCGGGACCTTATTCTCCTAAAAAGCATGTATTTTACAAGTCGCAGGTAGCCCAATTTACAGATGGATCTTCTTGGACAAAAGGATACACTGCACTCAATTATGTATTAATTCGGTATGCAGATGTACTACTTTGGGCAGCTGAGTGTGAAACAGAAATAGGAAGTCTGGATAAAGCCCGTCAATATGTAAACCAGATCCGAACACGGGCTGCAAACTCCGCAGGATTTGTACAAAATAACGGAGGAGCAGCTGCTAACTACGTTATTAGCGAATATCCATCAGGTAGTTCTGCTTTCAGTAGCAAAGAGGCTGCTCGGCAGACCGTACACTTTGAACGTAAACTAGAACTGGCTATGGAAGGACACCGCTTCTTTGACCTAGTGCGTTGGGGTGAGGCCGAGAAAACACTCAACGCATACCTACAGTATGAATCTACTATATTGCAAACCTATTTTGGTGGTGCCAAATTTACAGCACCTAAAAATAACTACTTCCCCATTCCTCAGCGTCAAATTGACCTGACGGGTGCGGATGTATTAAAACAGAATACAGGTTATTGATTGAGCTGAAGGAAGAAATGGACGAATAGAAGTAAAAATTACGTCTACTGCTATTCTATATCCATTGGGTAGATTTTAAATTTTACATACTTTGCCTTCGGTTTCCATCTGTGAAACCGAAGGTTTTTTTTTCGCACCAACCCTATGTACAAACCACTCATTCTTTTAAGCATCTTCTGGGGATGCCTCTGTAGCTGTTCCTCTAAAAAGGACCAAGCCTATTCCACCGAATCTACCCTGTTTCGAGAAGTACCCTCTGAGCAGTCACATATTACCTTTGAAAATACCCTCACCGAAAACGACACGTTTAACATTCTGGCACAAGAGTACATCTACAACGGTAGTGGCGTAGGCATTGGCGACTTCAACGGCGACGGACAGGCTGATGTCTATTTTTCAGGAAATATGGTTGCCAATCAGTTGTACCTCAATAAAGGGAATTTTCAGTTTGAAGAAGTAGCCCAAAAAGCAGGGGTCACCGGAAACGGACAATGGTGTAGCGGCGTAGCTGTAGCCGATGTAAACCAGGATGGAAAGCAGGACATTTACGTATGTGCCACCATGAAAAAAGACTCTGCCAGTCGAGCCAATCTGCTCTATATCAATCAGGGAAATAATGCCCAAGGCATTCCTGTATTCAAAGAATCTGCCGCTGAATTTGGCGTGGCCGACAAAGGATACAGCACCCAAGCCGCCTTCTTTGACTATGACAAAGATGGACACCTAGACTTGTATGTGCTGGAAAATACCCTCAACGACCGTGTTCCAACCAACTATCGTCCCAAGCTCACCGACGGCTCTGCCCCCAATAATGACCAACTCTACCACAACAATGGCAATCATACGTTCACAAAAGTGACCAAACAGGCAGGCATCCTCTATGAAGGATTTGGACTGGGACTAAACATTACGGACATTAACCGGGACGGCTGGCCAGATATTTATGTCACCAATGACTATGTGTCTAACGACCTGCTCTATATCAACAACCACGATGGTACTTTTACTAACCGGGCCGCCAGTAGTTTTCACCATACCTGCTACTCAGCCATGGGCAATGATGTGGTTGATATTAATAATGACGGTCTGGCTGACATTATTGCCCTTGATATGCTACCCGAAGATAACCTGCGAAAAAAACGAATGTTTGGACTCAATAGTTACAATCAGTACCTAAACAATGAGGTTTACCATTATCAGCACCAGTATGTCCGCAATGTGCTGCAACTCAATACAGGCATCACCGACAATGGAACGCCTGTGTTCAGTGAAATCGGGCAACTGGCGGGTATTTACCAAACTGACTGGAGTTGGTCGCCGCTGGTAGCAGACTTTGACAACGACGGCTACCGTGACATTATCGTCACCAATGGCTTCCCTCGTGACGTAACCGACAAAGATTTTACCATGTATCGTACCGGGCCTGCTGGAGCTGTGGCCTCGCTGTCTATGCTCGTAGATTCCATTCCATCGGCCAAAGTATCTAACTATGCCTTTCATAACACGGGCCACCTGACTTTTCAGAATGTCACCGAAGCCTGGGGACTCAAACAACCCTCTTTTTCTACCGGAGCCGCTTATGCCGACCTCGACAACGATGGTGACCTAGATGTAGTCATCAACACCATCAACTCTAAAGCCATGTTGTATGAAAACCAATTGAACAAACCCACAAAAACCGCCACTGACTCTACACATTACCTTCGCATCCAGTTAAAAGGCAATGCCTCAGCTCCAGATGCTCTGGGCACACACATACACGTCTGGTATGCAGGTAATCAGCAATTTTATGAACATTCACCTGTACGAGGCTATCTTTCGTCCATGGAAGGGATAGCCCATTTTGGGCTAGGCAAAACAAGCCGTGTAGACTCGGTGCAGATCATCTGGCCCAACCATCGGTATCAGGTACTGAAAAATATTCCTGCCAATCAAATACTTACGGTTTCTATTCAAGATGCCATACCTGGCAATCTGCCTGTTTCTCGGTCTGCCACTCCCCCACTGCTAGCAGACGTGACTCAAAAATATGGCATTGCCTTTACACATACCGAAAAAGACATCGTGGATTTCTACCAGCAAAGCACCTTGCCGCACAAATTTAGTCAGGATGGGCCATGTATAGCTGTCGGCGACATCAATGGTGACCAACAAGATGATTTCTATGTGGGAGGTTCGGCAGGTATCAAAGGAACATTCTTTGTTCAGCAACCCAATGGCCGCTTTCTGACCCGTGAAGCCACCTCCGAAACCCAAAAAACGGCTGAAGATGAAGGTGCTCTACTCTTCGATGCCGACAACGACGGTGACAATGACTTGTATGTGGTCAGTGGAAGTTACGAAATGGGTGCAGATACACTATCCTTGCAAGACCGCCTCTACCGCAATGATGGCTCCGGACATTTTACCCTGGATACCAAGGCTTTGCCTGTTTTTTATGCGGCGGGTTCGTGTGCCCGTGCCGCAGACTTTGACCAGGATGGTGACCTGGATTTGTTTGTGGGCGGTCGGGTGGTGCCGGGTAGTTATCCCCGCATTCCGAACAGTTATCTACTTGTCAATGATGGCAAAGGACACTTTTCAGACCAAACAACAGCCTTGGCTCCGGGTTTGCAGAAAATCGGCATGGTAACAGATGCCCTGTGGTCTGACTACGACAATGACGGCCACACGGATCTGATACTCGCAGGTGAATGGATGCCTATTACCTTCTACAAAAACACCGGAAAAAGCTTACAAAAACAAACCCAAACGGGCATAGAAACAGCCATTGGCTGGTGGAATAGTCTGACAGCCAGTGATTTTGACCACGATGGCGACATAGACTACGTAGCCGGAAACCTCGGCCTCAATACGCCCTATACCTGCTCCCCTCAACAACCGTTTAGCATTTATGCCAACGACTTTGACGACAATGGTAGTGTAGATCCTATTCTGGTCTGCTACGGTCTGGACACACAGGGCAACCAGTCTCCGTTTCCCACCCACACCCGCGACGACCTGATTATGAAACTATTACGTGTCCGCAGAAGCTATCCAACGTATATTCAATACGGGCAGGCTACTATTAACCAGATTTTATCAGACAACGAACGTAACCATGCACAAGTATTCCATGCCACACAGTTTGCCTCGTGTTACCTAGAAAACACTGGAAAAGGTCATTTTCGCCTCAAACCTCTGCCCATTGAAGCCCAAGTTGCCCCTATCTTTGGCATGCAAACCACTGATGTAGATGGAGATGGAAATATAGATATTCTGGCCGTTGGCAATTCGTATGCAGGCGAGGTGTTTGTAGGGCGGTACGATGCCCTGACAGGACTGGTACTAAAAGGCAATGGAAAAGGTGATTTTCAGGCTGTTCCTAGCCATAGCAGTGGCTTTTTTGTGGATGGGGATGCCAAAGGCATGGTTACACTATATCATCAAAACCAACCCTTGTACTTGGTTACCCGCAATCAGAATACACTAAAAGTAATGAAACCTGTACAACAACAGCCAGAAAACCGATTGCTTCTGCAACCACTGGATGCAAAAGTGAGTTGGACAACAGCCAACGGCAAAACGCATGTACAAGAATGCTATTATGGAAGTTCGTATCTGTCGCAGTCGTCACGCACCATTTCTTTGCCCCTGAATGTGACAAATGTAACCATTACTAATTTTCAGGGAAAAAGACGAAAGCAAATACTTATTCCAGAAGAAAAATAACCCAGATTTCTTCCAACAGTCGTCGAAGGGATAAAATTACCTATGGGTGTGATTTGTATAAAGGGGCAACTGATGCCTTTACATGAACATAAAACACTGATTTTTAACTAGTTGCCGAACCACTGGGTCAATCATATCATTGGGATTCGACGACTTTTGTGTAAAAAAATTGGCTGTGTTTCAAAATGTATGAAGAGTAAAAAAGCTTCCTTTCTGTTTGAACGCCTTTTTTTTGTCTTCCCGCAGGGATCTTCGCACAAATACAGCGGCCATCGTCTGTGTGCGAAGATCCCTGCGGGCAGACAAAAGAATAATTAAACATATAAAATACTGATAGTCAGACTGAAAATCTATCATACATTTTGAATCACAACCAAAAATTAAGATAACTTCTTGATTATCAAAGAATTTAATCCAAAACTCACGTTAAAAAGGTTTAGGAATACGGCAAATATGCTAAAAATCATTATATTCACTCCTGCCAGACTGATACAAACCACACAGTAACTAAAGTAGAAAGACCTAAAATCGGAACACTTTCCTGAAAATTTCACTTGTAGTGTATAGTAAAAATAGATAGATTTGTCCGCCTTTTTACGCTAAACATCACCTTATGATCTCAACTGCTCCGCATGTATCTGCACACAAAATGAATCCAACAGCAAACCCTTTGGCGGTAGTTACACACCAAGAAGTTCGATTCACCGTGCTCACGTCTCAACTGATACGCATGGAATGGTCGCCAGAAAATATTTTTGAAGACCATGCCTCATTTGTGTTTATTAACCGAAATCTGCCCGTACCCGCCTACGATACCTGGCTTGAGAACGACTGGTTGTTTATCAAAACTCAGCACCTGACCCTTCAGTATCGAACAGGAACGGGGGAATTTAAACCCGAAAATCTGCTGATTATGTTTGAATTACGGGATCAGCCAGTTGAGTGGTATCCAGGCTTGGAAGATCTACAAAACCTGCGTGGCACCAACCGCACCCTAGACAGGGCCGAAGGAGCTGTCGAAATAGAACCTGGCCTGCTGTCGCGGAGTGGATGGGCGGTGGTAGACGATTCCGAACGTCCGCTGCTGACCGAAAACGGCGACTGGGCATGGGTTCAGGCCCGTCCACAACTGACCCGCCAAGACTTGTATTTCTTCGGATATGGACATGATTACCGCAAAGCTTTATATGATTATACACAAGTAGCTGGTAAAATACCCATGCCACCCCGCTATGTGTTTGGCTTCTGGTGGTCACGCTATTGGCCATATACCGAAGAAGAAATGCGAAACCTAGTAGATGAATTTGCCATTCATAGTGTGCCACTGGATGTAATGGTGGTAGATATGGACTGGCATACAACTTTTCTGCGTGACTGGTGGAAGAAGGAAAAAGACCAGGCTGGCGAACGCAAAGGCTGGACAGGCTTTAGCTGGAATAAAACCCTGTTTCCAGACCCCAAGGCGTTTATGGACTGGATGAAGAAAAAGAACCTGAAAGTGACCCTGAATCTGCACCCAGCCTCTGGTATTCAACCACACGAAGACGTGTATCCGCAAGTAGCTGAGGCGATGGGCATTGACCCAGCAACCCAACAATACGTACCCTTTGATATTGTCCATAAAAAATTTGCCGAATGCTACCTGGATCTAGTGCTGCGGCCACTGGAGGAGCAGGGCGTAGACTTCTGGTGGCTCGACTGGCAGCAGTGGAGTACAACCAACATTCCAGGCATGAGTCCTACTATGTGGCTTAACCATGTGCATTATACCGACATGGAACGGCAAGGAAAAGCCCGTCCGATTATCTTCCATCGGTGGGGCGGTCTGGGTAACCACCGCTACCCAATTGGCTTCTCCGGCGACACAGTATCTGTCTGGAAATCACTGGATTTTCAACCCTACTTCACAGCCACAGCTGCCAATGTAGGCTGTGCCTACTGGAGCCATGACATTGGAGGACACATGCCTGGCCCTATTTCAGCAGAGCTGTTTTTACGCTGGCTTCAATTTGGGGCTTTTAGTCCAATTTTGCGTACACACACCTCCAAAAATGCCAATGCCGAACGTCGCATCTGGGCTTATCCACATGAATATTTCCTGATGATGCGGGATGTAATCATGCTTCGCTATACCCTCATTCCGTATATCTATACTGCTGCCCGTCAAACGTACGAAAATGGCGTAGCCTTCATGCGTCCGATGTATTACGATTATCCCGAAGCCGAACAAGCCTATACATTTACCCATCAGTACATGTTTGGCGACGATATGTTGGTAGCTCCAGTCACAGAAGCTGTTTCGGATTATAATCGTCTGGCCAAACAACAAATTTGGCTACCAGAAGGCACCTGGGTAGAATGGTTTTCAGGACAGTATTTTGTGGGTGGAAAAGTCATTGAACGGTACTTCGACCTCGATGAAATTCCGTTGTATGTACGGGCTGGGGCTATTTTGCCTATGATGGCTCCCACAGAAGTAGGTGCCATTGCTGAAAAATCTTTGGATCATCTGGTATTTACGGTATTTCCAGCCCGGCACGGTCAAGCCCGCCTCTACGAAGACGAAAACAATACCAATTCGTACCTAGAAGAACAGCATACCTGGACGCATGTGACACAATACATGCCCGAAGACCATACCCTGACTATTCGTATAGAACCCATTGAAGGACACTACGAAACCATGCCCCACAAACGTAGTTATCAGATCCGGGTACGAGGAATTCTGGCTCCCAAAGCTGTGTTCTGTAATGGTGAAGAAATCACGTATGAACTACTGGGCAATTCGGGAACGTTCTGCTGGAAATACGACGGAAACCAGATTGCTGCCGTTATCAATGTAGGCAAGCTGTCTGTACATGAGCCTGTAGAGGTAGTATTGCACCTGAATTCTATTGAAAACCTGGATTTACTCAATGGTGTACAAGGCAAAATCACTCGTCTAAAGAAGGTGATGCACGTACTCAATAAGCATGCTACTAAAACCAAAGACTGGGCACCAGATTTTCTGGTAGATGCAGCCCAAGCCGGAAACCGCATGAGCATCCACCCAGAAACAGCACTGGAAGAATTACAAAAACTGGAAGATATTGTACCTAAGGTCATTAAAGAAATCTACCCAGTAGAAGGTGACAGTGGCCCAGAGAAAATGGCTATCCTCCAACTCAAAACCCTGCTCCCCTACGACTCAGGACTGTTTGCCCCTCGGAAGGGGTAAAAGAAGCGTTTTGCTGGCTTTAGCATTGGCCAAGTTTTGACTTTGCCAATGCTAAGCTGCGGGTTTACACCACAAAATAGCTGTTGCCTAAGCAAGTGTTGTAACCTATTGAGAAGCCGTTGTTTGTTTCAGGGAAGGCTTTGCTTAAAGTATTCCCTGAAGCTTTATATCTGAAGTATAACGGCTTATTCAGCAAACAGCACAAAAGTATCTTCTTCTATTTCATGTTCTTCCCCTTTTACAGGTTCGCCAGTTTCTTCATCGTAGCAGGACTCTGTGTTTGACGTGGTAACAAAATAGCTTACTGCTGTCCAGAAATGAATGAATATGCAGGTAATCTTCGGACTTCCCGCCAAACTTTCGTTGAGACAATAGACTGTGTTTCCAAGTATTCATGGTTTCTGTCGTTCTTTTTCTATAAAATTGACCACCCAGCGACTGTTGGTTGCGAGCAAATAGCCGCCAATAGATTTGATAAAATAGAAAAAAACCCAAGGAGTTGCCGAGTTGTTGCCCACATCTATGTTACCACTTCGCTGTTGGGCATAGATGAATAGATTCTGAATCAGGTAGGGTATGCTGTCTATACACATAAAAGCCCCAATAAGAATCGTAGCAATATGAATAATCGTAGACCGATGAATGTTATCGGCAATGCGTTCGTCAGCAATGTCTTTATCGAGATTCCATTTATCTATGAGCCAGGTAGTTCTAAAAATAAGCACCTGAATAAGAAGTATATACATACCTGCTACCAACAAGGTGAGTCCCAGCGTAATCACCAGACTGTGTGTATCCTTTTGTTGCCAATAGTAGACCAGATTGTTAAACGTGGTAGACACATAGGTAAAAATGTCCAACAGTATCCAAAGCCCAAGAAAACGCAGCAATAAAATCCAGAAAGTACGGGGTGTCATAGAATATGGGTATAGTTTAGTGTGTGGAAGATGTGGTTTTGACATTTTCCCAGCTGCCTTTGCCCACGGCCTGTAACGAACCTTTTCGGGAAGAAACCTGCCCGATTAGGTGGTATGTTTTGCCATCTGCCTGTACATCTATTCCTACACGTTTACTGGCTGGCGTATCTAGGTCATAGACAGTATAGATAGCATTTTTATTCCTGAAAACCAACGTCCGCTGTTGCTTGTCTACAGAAAAGGCAAAGTCAGTATTTTCGTCGGCGGCATCTGCGGGATAGGCAAATTCCACAGTATCATCTGGCTTTAACAATACATAATTGAGTTGTGAACCCAAACTGCTACAAATCAGTACTTTTTTAAGGCTTTTTTCCAGGGTAAATGAGAAGAGAACTTCTATTTCTTCATAGGTCAGGTCCACGATTCTTTTGGTGGTTTTGACCATTTTCTTTCCGTCCCAATTTTCTTCGGTATGAACAATCACTGGCAATTTTTTGGCATCTTCTTCGATGATTTTTATAGGTACAGGTGCATTGTCTTTTACTATAAATTCAGAATACTGGTGCCAGCAACAGCCATCTTTGGTCATGGTATGCAGTCTTTTTGCTTTTTCATCTACTTCAAACATGCCACAGTATTCCTGTCCCAATGCTGTAAAGGCATCATCTTGTTCAAATCCCTGTGCAGTAGCCAGATAAATCTGAAAAGAAGGGCCATGATAGCAGCTATTTTGTCCGTCTTCAATGGCAAAGTCTTTGATTCCATCAAAGTTTACATCTAGGTATTGGATAACACTTTGTTCACCGTAGGGCAGTTGCTGAATATTGGCTACTACTTTTCCTTCGTGCAAACTTATGGCTAGCTCGTCTGATTCGACTTTAATCAGGAGCTTGGTGGATTTTCGGTCGTAAATAGCCACCCATCCTTTGCTAAAGACTTCATCAGGTTGTTCGAGGTATACTTTTCCGTAATAGGCGGTAGAAAACCCATCTACCATATATGTCTGTTGGGCAATGGATGTTTGGGCAAGAAACAGTGTGGTCAGCAGACCCAAAAACAGCGTTATTTTCATTCCGAAAGCTAAATACAGGAATTGGATTTAGCAAATATCTGCTCCACAAACAGCCGATTTTCTTTACAGCTGTTTCATCTTTCATCTGCTTACCGCAGAATATACAATTTGCCAAACTCCTTCTTGAAAGCCTTGTCTGCAGCAGTAGCCCGACGGTCTATATCCTGACCGTTCAGATGGGTGATAACTCGATACAGATACACGCCATTGGCCAGTTTGTCGCCAAACTCATCTGAACCATCCCAGATATACTGACTAATGTTATTACCAATCCGAATCGGGCCTAGTTCGTCCTGTGTGATCTCCCGAACAACCTTGCCCGAAACGGTCATGATCTGAATTTTGATCTGCTCAGGAACAGTAGCTCCAGTCAGGGTAAAGACAAACCGTGTACCCGTAGAAAATGGATTCGGATATGGGTAAAAATGGGTAATGGTAGACTGGTTCACGACTTCAAAGCTGATGCGGTAGGGTTCCAGGCCTGCCTTGTTTCCGGAGACATCTTCGGCCCTGACTTCCAACGTATAGATGCCGTCGGGTAGGTTGCGGGGCTGCCATTCCAGACGAAACTGGTTGTCTGCTCCGGCAGGTGTCCAACGGACATTGGGATCTTGTAAACTCACCCGTTCAAAACGACTGCCACCTGGCCGCCGCACATAGAGTTCCAGCCCTGTAGTATCCTGTCGCACCAGTAGTTTGTTTTCATCTTTGACATTGACCACTACCAACGGACTAGGCGAGATGATTTCACCGTCCATGATCCGCTGTCCGTCAAAGGTGACATCCAGAATAGGATTTAGCTTGTCTTTGTCTACCACAAAAGGCAGTGTCAATAGGTTATTGGCATAATTCTGTTCAGGCAATAGCTGCGGGTTTACAACAATCTGCAACTCGTTTTCGCCACCCATATTGGCACCAAATGGAATATTGACAACTACCCTGAACTGGGTAGTATCGCCATTGGCTTTTGGGGCACGGATCTTAAAGTTGAATTTCTGCACTTTTCGGGTGGTCTTGTTGAGCAGAGAATACTCTACCATCAACGAATCACTGAATGCACGTGGCGAAATATTCTGGAAGATAACGGGCACTGAAAACTTCCCTCCTTCCTGCTGCACAGCTACAGTATAGGTATCTGGAGGTAGCAGGCTGGTGTTAATGAGTCCTTCGGGTACGCCATCGTAAATCACCTGCCATTTCTTGAGTTGTGGCGGGGTCAGGTTAAAGGTATCTTTTGCCTGTAGGCGCAGTCTCAGATAGGGATATTGCTTTGAGTTGATAAAATCTATGGGCAGCGGACTCGTTTGTATATTTGGATAGACAACCGTTTCTTTTCCTTTCAAGTCTACCCCTATTAGATCTAACTGCCATTTGTCAAAACTAGGTTTTTCCAGTGACTGGATTCTATGGTGCAAGGTTCCCCATAAGGTGGCAGGCCCAATCAGACTGGAAGTTATCGTTCCTACATCATCTTTGCCAGATAGTGTTCCGAGCAAGGTCAAGCTTTGCTTACGGGGCGGCACATCATCGGCATAGTCGGGATACACTTCTTTGGCCGTACCAGGGGCAGCTCCTTTTTGTCCTAAAATAATATAAGGATCACCGGTTTTGAGCTGGGCTATTTTAGCAGGATCGGCTCCAATATCCAGTAGTTGCTGCCGGGTAGTAGCCGACCAGTTAGAAAAATCCGTTATGCCAGTCGTAAACATAAGCACATAGTCTCCTGCTGGAACCCGGCTGATGAGATCGGTCAGGCCATTGTTATCCCGGATGTACCCATCTGGCAGTGTGTGGGTAAAGAAGGGCAGCCGTGTACAGTTGTTTCCAGGTAGCAGGGAATAGCTTTGTATATTGGTTTGATGAAAAAGCATGACCACAAAACGATTGGGATCATAGCCTCCTGGCCATGTATAGTTACAGGAGCCACCAAAAAGAGCCACACTGTTGTTAATCATGATTTCTGCCTGTTTGTAGGCTTCTACCTGTGTATCAGCCCCATAGGTTTTGACACCCACCACAGATGTGTTGCGGGTAAACTCCCATTGACTCGTAGATGTATTACGGACCATTGACTTCAAGCTGGCCTTCGAGAACTGTGGCATTTGGCTCTGCGACCAGCCGTCTGGACTGTTGCGAATGTAAATAAACGAACTTTCCACCCAGCTATTGTCTGCACCAATGGGCCTATCGGCCAGGCTGATACGCCAGTAGTAAACGGTGCTATCATGGGCTGTGGTATTGTTGAGCAGGTTGGTTTCCCAGCTAATGAGCAACTGACTGCTTATGGTTGTGGTCTTTTTGGCTGCACTGGTAAAGGTCGCTGAAGTATCCAGTTCAATGGTATAAGTATGGGTTTCGGAAGCAGGTGTAGTAGACTGGGCTATAAACCGGACAGGTTGTGTATGCACAATGCTATATTCCTGCGGAAACAATGGAATAGCCCCTACCGAAGGAATCGTAAAGCTCCGGATGGCAATATTATTATTCTCATTGTACTCATCCACTTCATTATTGACATCAATAAAAACCTCAAAACGTTGATTTCCACCCACTTTGGTATCTATATTAGGGATCGTAAAATAGAGTGTATCTCGATAGGAAACGGGGTTGTAATACACCGTATCCAGAGAGACAATACTTCCATCTCCAAAACCTCGTTTGACCGTAACAGCAAATCGTTTGTTGGACACCTTGCCATAATTGGATACCACAATTCCAATCTGGAATGAATCGAGTGCGGCCGTTAAAGGTACATTGTTAGCAGTTTGCAAAAACAGGCTGGATTCACTGATGGCATAGTCTGGCTTGGTAAACGGAACTACTACTACAGCTGGATCACCCTGCAAAATGACTTCATTGGCATGAATGACCGTAATATCGTCTCCCTGCGAGAGGTTCAACAGGCGTTTGGCCGTTTCTTTCTGTATTTGTCCAATAGATTTTCCCAAAAACAAACTATCTCCAAATGCAGTCTGGTAAAATGTAGTCGAATACAAATGTAGGTAAAAGTCATATCCCCATGACGAATGAGCTATCCAAGCGATAGATCCTCTGTCAGACTTACCCATCGTCCAGTCTTCTGCATTGGAATAAGAGTAACCAAATACATCTCCTGACTGACACCCATTAATCATCACAAAAGGATATTTACCTTTGTTTCGAAAGCCATATTGTACAGGTGAAGCATATCCAATATCAAAGTCATTGACAAAGGGAGCTGAATGTCCAAAAAGGGTCACAAACATCTTTCCGTCACCATTTAACTGGCTGGAGATGTTAATAAACTTGTTGTATTCGGTTGGATTGTCAAAATCTTTCTTGCTAATCATCTCTACCGAACCACCTAAGGCTGAGCCTTGTGCAATAGATTTATAACTATTGATAAATCCATAAAACCGATCCAGTTCCAATGAGGTTCGTCCACCACTCATGTGCAGCAAGCTTTTCCGCCAGTTGGCATCAGGAGGTACCGCTTCATGTTCTTTCACTTTGAGGAGGTAGTTCCAGACCTGCTGCGGCGTGGAAGCACTCAGCCGACCTGTTGCCAAGGCCTGTACGCCAGGTTGACCGCCCAGTCCATCAGAATAGATGAGATCCGAACCGGGATACCCAGCAGGAGGCACTAGGTCATAGATTTTCTGTTGGTCATTTTCAAAAAAGCTGCTTTGCAAAAGAGATCGTTCGGGCGTTTTTCGGATAAATGGTGCCGAAATACCTCTTCCAATCATCATCAGGTATTCTGGTTTGCCGTTTTTGTACATCCACTGCACAAAACGCCGGATAGCCAGGGGCGTATATTCGCCATACGAGAACTGGTCGAATAGCTGATCTGCATGTACCACCAGCGTGTCATAACTACCTCCAGCAACAGAGGCACGGTAGTTGGCATAGGCCTGGATAGGGTCTCCTTGCCCATTGACAGACTGCCGTAGCATAGGGTGCGTGATGATGAGATAGTTGCCACGTGCAGGATTGATAGCCCGGAATGCGACGGGTTTAATGGGTTTAGAAATAGTCAGGAAACCACTTTGGGCAAACAGTTTCTGGGCCGTAGGAAAGGTGGCATTCAGCTTGCCTGCGGTCAGTTGGGTGGTAATGAGACGCAACGTATTTTTATCTGAGATGTCATATAAAACCGTACCTGCAGCCGGATTGGCAATTTCAATGTAGCGTTGGGCCGCAGAGAGAGAATCTGAGAGAGCAAATAGCTTCTGTGTCTTGCTTTCCATGTCCCAATGCTGCGGATACAACAACCGAATAGCCCCCGGCGACACTACCTTGATATTTACGCCTGCGATGTCATTGGGTCGTACACGCACCACCACACTGCCACCTGCCAAATCGGTATGTTCTAAAGGCGTGCGTAACCAACGACTGATGTTGAGATCAAACTTCAGGTTTCCAACCACCCGCAAACCAGCTACCGACGCACCCGCCAATACATCTACATTTTGTCGTTCATTACTGGCTCCATTGATGAGTACTTCTAGTTTGGGCTTGGGAGCGGCACTGACCATTTGGGTGAGTCCGGAAAGGGTAAAATCTGCTGTATTGGGATAAAAAATCCAGTTGCCTGTCCATCCTTCGCCATAATTATAATACGCATGATGTGCCTCAGAAGCCTGGCGGTAGGTGGGGTAATGCATTCCTTCAGAATAAAGATCGGTCAAGACCAGCCGTTTTTCTTCCCAATGATACGTTTCTGCTGGAATACTAGTGGTGTTAGACTCATTGACAACAGCCATGCGTTTGCCTTGCCCACCGTCTATGCGCCAAGTTAGGAAATAGTAGGTTGTATCTGAAAAAAGACTGTAATATGGGTGCGGCTGGGCAGCGGCTGGACGGTAGAGTTCGGTATCCAGAGTGCCATCGTTGCCTTCGCCATAAAACTCAATGTAGTCGGCAGACTGAAAGCTACCATCTGACTCGCCCACTACTGCAATGGCCTGTTCTGTGCCTCGGTGAAAGAGCTGAATTTTACGGGGATCCACAGTAGAGAGAGGAATACCTGCTTGTTGCAAATCCAGAAATGTGAGGCGGTAAATGCCTTGCTGGGTCACAGGGATTTTGTAATACTTCTGTGAAAAATTAATCCATTCGTTCCCAACAGTTTGGCTGTAGGCGTGAGTAGCTATCAAAGAAAGAACAACCACCCATGTCATACACCCAGCTTTGTTCAGCAACCGACCCATACACATAGCATTTAGAATGGTTTCCAATTTTTTCTTCATATATGTAGTAAGTATTTTGTAAGAAACTGTTTTAAAATCCTACTTTGACGGAGAATACATTGGAATACAACGATTCGGCCCGATCTCCGATGTCTGTCAGGGCATAGTCTATCTGAAATTTCTGAATCCGTATTCCTAGTCCAAAATTCATCTGAAATGTTGTATAGGTAGAACGGTCAAAGTCTTTCAATGTCTGTATTTCTCCAGCTCCGGTTCGGACAAAGACCAGTTTTTTATAATCCAGTTCCAGCCCCACCCTTGGATCTACCGAAACCAGGTTGGTTTTGACCAGTACGTTTCGTTTGCCATCAAAGGTCAGATCGGCATCAGCCGAGGCTAGTATGCCAAATTTTTCCCGAATCCGCCAGCTATGCGCCGCTCCTACCGACAGCCTGGGCAAGGTGAGTTCGGTATAGTTTCCTCGCAGGGTATTGTTGGTTTTGGCATAGACTTCTTCTAGCAAAGCCGTGTTTACAGACCAGGTATTAAAGGTACTTGTTCCATCCCGTAATACCACACCAACCCGCCACTTTTTACGTTCCCAGAGCATGCCCGCATCTAGTCCAAAGCCCCAAGCATTGGCAAAAGGACCCACCGTACGATGTATGATTTTGACATTAGCTCCCAACTTTAGCCCCTTCAAACGTGGAAATTTGCGTGCATATGACAACAGAAAAGCATAGTCGGCGGCAGAGAAGAACGTGATGTTATTGTAGTTGATGGCCCCATTGGCATCAAACAGGAAGCGGGTATCGGGAATATCATCTACCCCAAACCGGATGACAGACACGGCCAGGTGGCTCACCGAGTCAATGGGTGTAGCAAAGGCAGCGTAGTCGTACTTGACAATACCGGCAAAGTATTCGGCATGCATCAGTGACACTTCGTATTTGGTACGAATGTCGAGCAAAGCTGCTGGATTCCAGTAGCCTGCTGCTACGTCATTGACGGCGGCGGTTTGTGTACGGCCCATGCCCAATGCCCGTGCCCCTACGCCTATGGTTAGAAATTCGTTGCTATATTTGGGTGTAAGTACTTGGCTGCTGGCCACGAAACAGACTCCCAGAAAAAAAACCAAATAGATGTATTTCATCCCCTGCGTGTCAGTAAGTTAGTCTCTGATTTGTGTATGTAAACGTACGAAAAAAACTACTGGCCAACAACCCACAAATGCCTGTAAAATATGATTCATGTAAGGTATGCCTAAAAATGAGGTAAGTTGTGGTGGTTACATGTACGATTTTCGTTAGCTTTTAGCTCCTTTGCATCTTTTTGTAGAAAATATCTAGCATTACTTTTCTCTTGACTAGGCATGGTTCTACAGGCAATACACTGGTAGTCAGTCTGCTTGTACCCGCCTACATTCCCTATCTGCTCAATAGTAGGCATGAATCTGCCAAGGGTAAGAAATGGATGGAGTTGAAAAAAGGGAGTTGAGTGGTTTTACGCAATTTTGTTGCCGTATTTTAAACACTGCATTCTATGAGAAAACTTTTACCCGTTTTTTGCTTGTTTTTGGTTTTGTCTGCTGTACTGCCGCTGAGGGGGCAGGAGTATCGGTTGAAGAAGATACATGAATTTAACTTTAATTTTATTGGCTTTCCTGCACATCTAAAAGTAGATAGTAAAAATCATATTTATACAATAGGAAGAGGAAAGATAATCAAACTTGATTCTACAAGTAAGGCCTTATTTCCTTTTGGTACAGTAGGTTCAACAGGTAGCTTGAATAGACAATTCTGGGGTTGTTATGGAGTGGCACTAGATGCTCAGGAAATGTTATATTTAGGAGAAGTAGAGAATCAACGTATTCAGAAATTTAATCCTGAAGGTGAATATATGGATATGTTTTCAACCTCTTCGTTATTCTATTTCACGGACCCCGAAGATATTGCAATAGATAAACAAGGATACATATATATACTACTTTCTGGTTCAGTGTTAAAACTAAATGCGAGAGGAAGTCTAATAGCTAAAATAATTACTAGTGGGCAAGAAAGTGGAAAACTTTCCCTTGCTACTAAAATGAGTATAGATAGTGAGGGAAATCTATATATCGTGGATATGAATTACACACGTGTTCAGAAATTCAATACAAATGGGCAATACTTTACTCAGATAGGTAGTGTAGGAAATAGAAACGGACAGTTTGAATATGTGACAGGGGTAGGTACAGATAAAGATGGAAATCTATATATAGCGGATCAAAAAAATAATTGCATTCAAAAGTGGAATACAAAAGGTGTTTTCTTGCAAAAAATTACAGTGGTTCCTTTTTTAGGAATGACTATTAGTCCAAAAGGAGAGATATATGTTCGAAACGATTCAAATATCTATGTATATGGGATAAATGTATCTGAAAATATTATATCAGGAGTAATCTTTTCAGATGAAAATCAAAATTGCAAAATAGATAGTGGAGAGCAGCCTTTAGCTAATGTAAAGGTAGTTGTTCAACCTGGCAATTATTACGGCATGACTGATAATGCAGGAAAATACACAATACGTGTAGATATTGGCAAGTATACTATAAGCCAGATTTTGAAAGATACTTCGATCATACAAGTCATCCCCATTTGTCAAAAAAATAATCCTACGTTGACTTTTAATACATATGGAAATATAATTCAGAATGTTAATTTTTCTGATAAAACGGTTTTACAACCCCGACTTTCTGCCAATATCACCTCTAACCGCCGCCGCAGGTGTTTTCTCAGTACCACCACAGTCAACTATTCCAACACAGGCTATGCCGATGCCCAGAATGTGAAAGTGTATGTAAAAATGCCCAAGTATGTGACTCTCAAGTCAGCCGACAAACCGTATGTACTCGACAAAGATTCTAATTATGTCTTTATCATTGGTACACTCAAAGCTGGACAATCTGGGCAAATCCAGATCAAAGACTCCGTAGTTTGCCAACGAGGTATTACTGGACTGACCGTTTGTACCAAAGCTTGGATTACACCCGCCAACCCAGTGACACCTCAATCTAGTTGGGATCAGTCGGACATTATCCTTTCTGAAAAATGCATCGAAAATGGACAAGTGAAGTTTACACTCACCAACTCTGGACAAGGTAGCATGGCTGATAGCTCTGAGTTTCGAGTATTTCTAAACGCCCAACTCTCTTTGCGCAAAAACTTCAAACTGGCCAAAGGTGACAGTTTAGTTCTGCGCATCCCTGCCAATGGAAAAACAGTTCGCCTAGAAGCTAATCAACGCCCCGATCATCCACACAAATCACAGTCTAACCTCACACTCGAAGGTTGTGTAGCTTCTGCCAGTGAAGTGGTCAGCAAAGGATTTGTGGATGTGCTGCCACAGGATGACTCGGAAGCCGAAGTAGCCATCGAATGTCTACCTATTATTGATTCCTATGACCCCAACGACAAACAGGTTTCGCCCATTGGTACGACTGACCAGCATTTTACCCCTACCACCGCTAGTCTCAAATACCTGATTCGTTTCCAGAATACAGGTTCTGATACGGCCTACACTGTTGTACTGGTGGATACCTTGTCGGAGCATTTGGACATGGCCACACTTGAAGTGCAAGGATCTTCGCACCCCTACAAACTGGGTGTGAGTGGCAAAGGTCGTCCGGTACTGACCTTCACGTTCAACAACATCAATCTTCCTCATGCAAAGCGTGATTCACTGGGCAGCAATGGATTCATCCAATTCTCGATCACGCCCAATGCAGGCCTTGCCGAAAAGACACTGATTGAGAATTTTGCTGACATCTACTTCGACTACAACGATCCAATCCGCACCAACACCACCACCAACCGCATCTACGATGTGCCGCCAGTGGTAGATGTGGTGAATGCCTTGCCAGTCAATGAAGTAGTGTTGCGTAAACCACAGATTACCACCTTGGCAGCAGCTCTGATAGATGGTAAAACCACGATCACCATTGATGGAAGCTATTTTGAGAAAGTAGCTGAGAAGAACACTGTCACCATCAACGGCATACAGGCAACTGTAATCCAAGCCAGTGAAGGCAAGCTGGTGGTTACCATTCCTACGCCTAAAGATCCGATCAGTGGCAAAGTAACGGTGCGCACCGATGGTGGAGAAGCCATTTCTGAACTCGAACTGGTGCTAGGTAACGAAGAAGCCATTGCCTTGCGTGGCGTGAAACTCTATCCCAACCCAAGCTCTGGAGTGGTCACCATAGATTTTACCCAAACCCAAGAAAGGATCACCAAAGTAGTCGTTTACAACAGTGTGGGTAAGCAGATTTTGGTGGTGGTTCCTCAAGGGAAAACCCAGTTGGTCAGTGAGTTGAACTTGACCCCGTATGGGACGGGCATGTATCTGATTTCTATTCAGGCTAAAGATAAGCAGCTTACCCGTAAGCTGGTAGTCAAGTAACCGAATGGCCTGGTAGAAGCATCTGACACCTTTCCAAAACGCATTCTCATACACACAATTTCAGAGGGGCGAATCCATATTCGCCCTTTTTTTATGCAACCAGATAGATTAAACGATTCGACAAATACCCAAAATGAGGTAAGTTGTGGTGGTTACATGTACGTTTTTCATCCGTCTTTGGCTCAGTTGTGTCTTTTTGTAGAAAATATCTAGCATTATTTTTCTCTTGACTAGGAATGGTTCTACAGGCAATAAACTGGTAGTCAATCTGTTTGCACCTTTCTACATTCCTCCTCTATTCAATAGTAGACTTGAACCTGCCAAGGGTAAGAAATGGGTGGAGTTGAAAAAAGGGAGTTGAGTGGTTTTGTGCAATTTTGAAGCCGTATTTTAAACACTGCATTCTATGAGGAGATTTTTACCCGTTTTTTGGTTGTTTTTGGTTTTGTCTGCTCTTCTGCCACTGAGTGGCTGGGGGCAGGAGTATAAATTAAGAAAAGTATTAGGTGAAATAGTTGAGCAAAATGGCGATATTCAAGTTGATGGAAGAGGTAACATATATGCGTTAGAATGGCATAGCATAGTTAAAATGACATCTTCTGGAAAATACATAGCTCGGTTCGGGAAAAGCACTTATTTCCCTATCAATTTCGCAGTAGATAATAAAGGGAACAGTTATGTTATCAGCAATGATAGTTTTAGCCCAATTGAAAAGTTTGATACAGAAGGTAACTTTATAACTTACTTCTACTTGTGGAAGTACGAATACAATAGGTACGCCACTGACATTGCAGTTGATGGCCAAGGGAATATGTACGTAACAGATAACAAAAATCCAAATACAATTCAAAAATTTGATTCTAAAGGTGTATTTTTATTTCAATTTGGAGAAACAGGGACATTAGATGCTCAGTTGAACGGTATAGTAGAATTAGTAGCAGATATACAAGGAAACCTCTATGTAGCAGATAATGGGAATCGTTGTATTAAGAAATTTGATCCTGCTGGTAAGTTTTTACTCAAGATAGATTTTAGTCAACCGTTTAAGAGTTTTAGTGACATAGCTATAGATACGCAAGGGAACATATATGATATAGACGTTAAAAGTATAGGTGGTTCTTGGGCTTATTATGCTATTCGGAAATTTGATACAACAGGTAAAATGATACTTAACCTTAGCTTTTCTGGAGCGGAAGGAATGCGTTCATTGGCAGCAGATGGTAACGGTAATATTTATGTGGTTGAGCGTTCGACTATACTCAATATAAATAAATATGACTCTGCTGGTAATCTTTTGGATGTGATTGGGCGAGGGAAAAGAGATGGACAATTTTACAATCCTCAGGGTATTGCTCTTGATAGTCAGGGTAATCTATATGTAGTAGATAGCGGTAACAATCGTATTCAGAAATTCGATCCTGCGGGAAAATTTCTAATGAAAACAGGATCTTATGGAACCGGAGATGGGCAATTTTCCAGCCCCCAAGGTATTGCTCTTGATAGTCAGGGTAATCTATATGTAGTAGATAGCGGTAACAATCGTATTCAGAAATTCGATCCTGCGGGAAAATTTCTAATGAAAACAGG
>JACCDR012134405.1_pt1 | contig 27204 bp, 32 predicted proteins | sample 7446431 | NCBI WGS metagenome assembly JACCDR01 (sample SAMN15323443, study PRJNA562643) | freshwater metagenome | isolation source: river surface water | place: USA:Blue River Watershed | collected 2017-08-17 | reverse complement strand
GAGCAAGATTTACCATTAATAACTATAGTAGAAAAATTGTTATTTAAATTCTTTTTACAATTAATTCCTTTTTAGAGTTCTTTGTCTTTCGCCTTTTAGTTCTTAGTGGATATTTACAGCAATAACATCTAATGGAATCAGTTTTCACCTTTATCCAACATGATTTACATACCTTCCATCCAAGAGCATATTCAACACCATCAGCGGTTAATTCGTTATCGCATAATCCATGACATCTACTAGCCATCACCATTATATGCCTGAAGGGATATTTATACCAAGATATTTATCTATTCAGAGAGTCTTGATCTACGATCAATCACGTGCATGTGAGTATAGACAGTTTTATTCTGAAAATGGTTGATATATTTGAGTGGATCTAATATTCTCATAACCCAAAAGACAAGGTGGTTTGGATCATCAGGGTCAGAAGTGGTGGCTGAACCGAATGCTTTAACCTGTGCATCGGGGATTGTTGTGGGGAATACACATCCTTGGAACAAAGCGGTGCCTGAAGCATAAAAGAATCCTGTATCAAGTATTGACATTCTAGCGTTTTCATCCTGTATACCATCGGAATATATTGTGGGTATCTGGGTGTTATCGGTGCCTGAAAAGATGTATAGAAAGCGTGTCATATCCTCACCAGTAATGTTCTTGTTAGTCAATGCGATACCAGGATGTGTTATAACATTATGTCCTGCATGAGCCACTTTAGGCACCCATTTACTATTAATTTTATTGGGATGAACATCAGTTGCTATATCTATACATGGATCTATAATTTGTTGCATTAATAATAATCTATCAGTTTCTTTCTTACTTCTTCTAATATCATAAAATAAATCATCTATCTTAGAGAACATATCTTTATCCCATATAGCAGATACACCATTGCCATCGAATTCTAAGCGTTCAACGGTGCTTGAATGGATAGTAGCTCTAATGTCTTCCGATATCATGCACTATATATACAGAGAAGAGTATATTAATAATCTCAGGTGTAATTATGACAATGGGTAATATGTTAATCAACATACAAAAGAATAAACAAAGATTCTTAATGACAATGATCATTATAATAGCTTCAGCTACAGTACTAAACTATGGTATATTCTCGTTCTTAAAGGGATATTTTGATACCGTAGAAACAGTGTATGATGTGGTTCAATTGAATATTATAATCTGTGTTGTAATTATCGGTGCGGTAACAGTTGTAATGATGTTGTTAATACCCAAGGAAAGTGTAGATAATATGTTATTAGAAATTGATTCTGATCATGTTGTTCTCACTCCCGAACAGGAGTTACAAAATATGATTGACTATGAATTAGAAAAAAAAGATTAGGAGATTACTCCTACTACATCACTGACAAAATCACCAAACACTCCATCTTTATCTTCTGTGTCGTCTTCTATTCTTGCTCCTCTGAGATCTTTTTGTTCAATTAATCCCTGTGCTACTTGATCGTTTAAGAAAACTGCAACGGTATCGACTAGATCTTTCTTCGTTCCATCGAATGCGATAGTGAGCTTGTTATAATGTTCATCGAATGCTCCTGCTTTGTCTATAGTGATTTTTACTTTTGTAAGTACTTGACCCATATTGTTTAATTAAATATTATGATTTAAAAATGTTCAGAACCTGTTCATGTTCTGAATAAGTTGGTTGTTTGTTATCTTCCAGAATGAAGTCTGGTCTACTATATTGTTTATAGTAAATCGGAACTTATCTGCCATTCCTGATATCAGGTTCTTCATCAGTCTCATCCAGAAGGATATAAAGTCGAAACCTCCACCTCCTGGTCCACCTCCACCTCCTGGTCCTCCTGGGACTGGTGGTGCACCTGGCATTTCATTACAACTACCTGTATATTCAGGGAATAACGGATTGGCTTGGTTGTCTATTGCACCGTTAACTGAATCTGTAAATGGTGATGTTGGGATGTTTGTATCTATCCAAGGTGCTAAACCTGCATTCATTGCTAATGATTTGAAGATAGTGTCTCGGATATTACCAGTTGTTCCGGTGCCTGTACCAGTACCTGTTCCTGTACCTGTTCCTCCACCTGTGGTTCCTGTAGGGAATTTGAAACCCATCTTTGCTTCAGCGGCAGCTATCTCTGCTGCTGACATGTTGGTACTGACTACACCACTGCTTACTCTATAGTACTTGTCATTCATTGAATAGTTGAAATTATTACCACCGTTACTCGTCTGTGTCACTCCGTTATTTGTCTGTGTCTGTGTTACTCCGGTGCCTGTACCAGTTGGGGTATTTGTTGTTGTGTTTGTAGTTGGTGTTGTAGTTCCTAGAACGTCTGCTCCTACGTTTTGTGCTACAGTTCCGTTAGGTGTTGTTGTAGTTGGACTGTTATTTCCTGGTAGATTCTGTCCTGTTTGATCTTTATACCAAGCGTTGGCCTGAGCATATTCCTGAGCGGTTAATGTGTTTTGTACTAGATATCCATCTTCTACTCTGTATGTATGGTTATTGATTTGTATATTGATGTTCTGTCCTGGTTGTCCTATTCTAGTAGCACCTCCTGATGTTCCACCTGTACCTGTTCCTGTACCAGTCCCTGTTCCGGTGCCTGTACCGCCTGTTGTACCTGTTCCTGGATGGGTAGATGTGTTGTGATTATAGGATTCACCAAATGCACCTTTTGCGTATGCATTACCTGAATATCCTACAGGTGTTCCTCCAACACCACCTGTATTACCACCTCCACCAGTATTACCTGTAGAACCTCCTGTGGTATCAAGCACCAATTTACCATCAATGTATATTTTCTGACCACTTGGATACTGTTCTATTCTTACATTACCAGATTGTATTACCTGTGTTGGGGTGCCTGGATTGGTTGTACCACCTGTTCCTCCGGTGCCTGTTCCCGTTCCTCCTCCACCTGTACCTCCGGTACCTGTACCTCCTGTACCAGTACCACCAGTTCCCGTTCCTCCGGTACCAGTGCCACCACCTGTAGTACCTCCTCCGTCAGCAGCAAATATATGCTCTTGAATAAACTCATTTGCTTCAGCTTCAGTTTTGAACTTAGCTGCTATATTGATACCTTTATCATCAACTACTTTCCATAATGAAGGATCATCTATCATAGTTACTGCTCTCCATGATCTAGGATTCATATTAGGATTGGTCCATTTAGCAGAATTTGTAGCTCCATGACCTGGACTTTGTACATATCCAGGAACATTATATCCTGTAACTGTTTTATAATAATCTGCTCCACCAGGACCCAATGTGTTTTTATCACCAGTTACTGTACCAGGTGTACCTCCACCTCCGGTGCCTCCTCCACCTGTACCTCCTGTTCCAGGTATATTCAACGTTCCTCCTCCACTAGTTGGATTAGTATAAGCTCCTCTTTGTTTGGCTAATTGATGTTGTCTAACATATTCTTCGGCTTCTGCTTTAGTGTCGAATCGTGCAGCTATATTCTTACCTTCTGGTGTAACTACCTTCCACCAATATGTTCCATCGTCATTTGGTACTTCATGTCTAACTACTTTCCATTCTTCGGGTTTTGATGTGTCTACATTTTCCCAATTAGGAGAACCTGTTGAACCAGGTACGCCTGTAGGATCATCTTGTGTTATGACTCTTGAAGGAACAGTATAAGTTGTACCTCCACCAGTTCCAGTACCACCTCCACCTCCTCCGGTGCCTGTTCCTCCGTTACCCATTTGAACATACGAAGGAGTTGTATAAACTGCATCTGGGCTGTTGCTATGTCCTCCTGATGTATCTAAAGTCTGTCCTGGTCCTGTGGGTCCGGTATAACCTCCATTTCCTTGTGCTTCTCTATGTGCATTGAGGTAATCTTCAGCTTCCTGTCGTGACTTGAACCCATTAGCAACTATGTTATTACTAGAATCTCTAACACTCCATGTACCATTTGAATTTGCACTTGAAACCCATCCACTAGGACCACCTGTTCCTCCACCTGTACCTGTCCTATATACACCGGAATCCTGGCCTGCTTGAGATCCTTCTAACCATTTGGTATTTCTTACATATCTGGAATAAGTACCACTATTAGTATTTGATAATGAATAATCTTCTTCAATGAATACATCCTCTGGTACAGATTTTATTCCAAGTTGATCAGATTCTGCAATATCAAAACGAGAATCATCTGTTAGTTGATCCCATTGTTGTCTTGTATATGTAGTCCCCTGTTGGGTATGGATTTTTCCATCAGAAGATATAGTAATCGGACCTCTTGCGGTATTTAATCGTGCACCTTGAGATACAGCAAAACCTGATCCTGCTGATACAAATGTACTTTCAGGTGATTCGGTGCCTGTAGCGAAGAACAGATTACCTAATGTTCCTTTACCAAATAATTGTTTTAATGCACCGCTTATACCTGGAAATACTCTTCCACCACCCATTCCTTCACCGAATTTATTTCTATATCTACGAGCATAATATCCTTTCAATGGAGTGACCTGTAACATTTCAGGCTCATGCATTCCTAAATTGGATATAGTCTTCATACTTGTGACTATTTCTGATGTTCTCTTTCCACTTCGTAAACCAGTTCTTGTTACTCGTTCATCATTTGTTTCTCCTACTATAGCTCGTTTCTGTGAATTAAACGGTCCATCTCTTCCTCTTCCTCCTATACCCATTCCTCCTCTGTCAAAGTATACCTGACCTGTATTACCCATTTGGTTTCCTGTACCTGCACCAGCACCAGCGGGAGCTGAACCTACAGTTTGAATGTGGTATGTAATAGTTCTATCTATATTGGGTAATGATTCTACAGCACTTCTAAGACTTTCAACAGCACTTTCTGCTTGTTGTGCTGCTTGTCCTATCTTTGCGATTGCATCGGCTACCTTTGTAGCATTATTAGCCATTGTCTGGAATGCTGTTGCAGAACGTGTACCTAATTGGGATATAGCGTTTAGACAGTTATTAGCTGCTTGTTGTATTACACTATTCATTCTAGTAGCAAATGATGTAGCTGCTGTAGCCATCTGTTGGAATACCGTTGTTGCTGTTCTAACCATTGTAAAGAATTCTTGGTTTATAGCGTCTATTGCTTCGAGCCAAACGGTTCCTACTTCTGTTGAAGCGGTGCCTGCAATGGTTGCTATAGTTCCGAAAGTATCCGCTGCAGAACCCATCATAGCTGTCATTGTGGATTCGAATAACTGTCCTAATGAATCGACTGTTTGACCCATTGTAATGATTGTATTACCCCAATTTGTCAGTATAGTGTTAAATGTATTTGTAGCAATTGTGGACAGAGAATTCATTGCTGTTGTAAAGAATTCTAACAATCCTGCTGTTGTAGTACCCATTGTGACAATTGTATTACCCCAATTAAGTAGCATTGTATTGAATGTATTTGTAGCCACAGTAGACATAGTAGTTAATTGTGTCACAAAGTTTGTATTGAATAGATCAAATACAGTACCCATGTTGGTAACTATTATTCCCCATATCTGTAATATTCCACCGAATGCTACTGTTGCCATAGTTGTCATTCCAGTGAATACTGCTTGAGCAACAGTGGTTATTGAAGTGAACATAGTGATCATACCTGTTACTGTAGCTTGGAATGCTGCTATCAACCCCTGTAAAGTAACAGCACCTATTTGAGTTATACCAGTAAATACTGCCTGTGTAACTGGTACTAGTTTCATGAATTCAGTACCCATTGCTGCTACTGCTACTGCTGTTGCAGGTCCTAGTAACTTTAATGCTTCAGCTAATTTCTGAACCTGTGTTAATGCTTGAGTTATTCCATCAGATTTTTCTGCACCCTCACCTAATGGTTTAAGATTTGCAAATGATGGATCTGCTCCCTGTGTTTCTGATAATTTACCAACATCGGTTACTGGTTTCATATTACCATTTTTATCTCTATTAAATACAGCACCTTCTGCGCCTGCATCAGTTAGTTGTTTAGATGCATTCTGAACATTTTCACTAGTAAACTTAGCACCTTTAAATTGTTCATTTACTTTTGATAATGCATCTGCAAGTTTATCTACTTCAGTTTTTGTCATTGTTGCAGCTCCCTGAATCTGAACGAATTGTCCTATAATGGGATCAAATCTAATACCATTCAATGTTTCCATGTCTGCATTCATTGTCTTTAATAATTCATTAGCAGTTTTCAAATCACCATTTGCAATAGCAGTCATAGTATCATTCATTATCTTACCAAAACCGTTTGTAGCATCAGTTAATTTGAGTAGGTCTATTCCAATACTTGATATGAAATTCTTTATTCCAGTAGGACTTTGCATTTCTTCTACAGAAGTATTGTTTATAGTGTTCATGATATTCTGCATAATGGGTTCAACTTTAGGACGTAATTCTTCTGGAATCTTATCCATTACTTCACCCAATCTACCAACAACATTTTCTTTCAAATCATCAAATGATTCTGCATCTAAATTATCACCCAATCCTATAAATAATGCACTAAACTGATCTGTTAATTGACCAAATAACTCACTACCTGCTTCTAATTTTAATGCATCTTTCACACCGTTATTGAAATCAATACCTAATTGTTTAGATAGATCGTCGATAGCTGATTTGAATTCCTTCTTTCCTTCTCCTAATTTACCTGCTAGATCAGTAACCCAACCGTCGAATATACCCTGTAATCTTTCTACCGCAGCTCCTATAACATCGGGTGCTTGAACAGCTAATCCTATGAATTCCTTCATAGCTTCTATACCACCTGCGAAATTACCAGGCATTCCTGCAATTTCTACACCCATTGTTTTTAATCCTAAAGTCATTCCTGCCATAGAATGAGCAGATTCATTCATACTGTTTACCCATTCGAACACCGCATTCCTACCATCTACATACGCCTTTGCTGCTTGGATATTTACACGTGTGTTATCATCAAACATTTGAGTATTGAACTGTAGTGTTGCAGCACTTTGAGCAAATCCTATTTGTAATTCAGAATTTGCTCGCTGTAAATCGACTAATGTTTGTTGAAATGCCATACCTTGTGGTAATCCAGTTTCTAATTGTGCATTAAATTCCTGTAAAGCTGCAGATGATTGATAAAATCCTGTAACAGAATCTATCAATGCTTGTCTTTGTTCTACAATACCCTGTGTCATTGCGTTTTGTTGAACTACACCTGTTTGCAATCCTTCAACATATGCGTTAATACCGCCTTTTGCTTTCTCTAAATCAACTGTTTGTTGTCTTATGGCTAACTGACCTTCTGCTAATCCCTGAGCAAATGCCTGTGCTTGTATATATCCACCTTCCATTTGAACACCTAGTCTTTCAAATGAACCTTTAGCCTGTTCTGTAGCAGTAACCATATCAAAGAATTTCTGTTCCTGTTGTGTCATACCTTCCAAAAAGGACATTTGTTGTAGTCTACCAGATTCATAGGCTTCCCCATATGCTGCTAATGCACCAATATTTTGTGCTATAGCTACTGCTTGATCATTAAATGCTATCTGTTGTGCTTGATATCCTGCAGTAACATTATCGTTAATGAATTGTTGTTCTGTTAATTGTTTGTTATATTCTGATATAACACCTGTATTAGAAAAAATACTATCTCTTAATTCAAGATATTTTGTTGCCTGTGATTGTACACCAGAAGTTACTAATGCATTTTGATAAACACTATCCTGTAACTGTCTATTCCATTCTTTTATTGCACCTGAATTTTTAATATTTTCGGTGCGTAAATCGATCATTACTTGTTTTCTTTCTTGTGCACCCTGTATTGCCAAATTATTAGTATATGCTTCGTCTTTCAAAGCATCAGTATATGCTTTCTGATAACCTACTGTAGTACCCAATTCTATACCCAAACCTACTATTTCATTTTGAGCCATAGCATAACCTAAATTGGATACTGCATCCATTTTACTCTTAAATGCTAATATTTCTGCATATTCTTGGGTTGTATTATTAAGATCTGTTGTAGCCTGATCTACCTTTTCATTAAAAAATACATTGTTTTTAAGCACCTCATTCATTTCTGCAGAACCATCTACAACACCCTGTACTGATTTTAATAATTCATTATTTGATGCAGCAAGACCTTTTGTAGATCCTGATAAAGCATCTATATTATCCTTAGTAACTTTGAATTGATTACCTGTTTTAGGATCTACCTGATTATTACCTAATATAGCACCTGGTTTATTTTCTAATCCACCGCTTTGTGTATATTTTGGATCTTCGGTGCTTAAACCTGTTGAAGCACCACCTGCTTCAGGAATTAAACTTTTACCTCCAACGAAATTTCCTATTGCTTCAAGTACATATCCCAAGGATTTTATCAGTGCACTGTTATCACTGATCATCTTTTGAACCATAGAGTTCCACTGTCTACCCATATCATCAAATCCTTTTGCAGCATCTTCAAAATGACCTTTGGTTTGATTTGCAGTCTCACCAGTTAATCCCAATGCTCCTGCTATCGCTACTAATCCGTCTCCAAATGGTTTTAATACTGGTATCGATTTTCCTATTGATTCACCAAAAGCATTAGCAGAATCACGTGCACCATTTGCATTAGTACTGTATAACGCTAATCCAACTGTTAATGCTGCAAATCCTGCCATTAAACCAGCTCCACCAGCACCACCTATTGCACCTCCTAGACTGACAAATCCTCCTCTTAATCTTTGTGCAGCACCGAAAGCTCTTTCATGTCCATCTGAAACTTTATTTACATTTTTGTCCAATGATGCATACATACTACCTAAAGGACTAACAGCTCCTACATGTTCCTTCATACTACTAGTTGCTTTTTTACTACTATCAGCAACCTTTGCAAAACCTGTTGCTGATTTATCTAAAGCAGAATTTCCAGTTACTAATGTAGAAGTAAATGTTCCTATACCACCTGCCATAGCTGAAAACACGCCAGCTATTTTAGATCCTGCAGCTTGTAACGAAGCCATAGTTTGAGAACCTCTTGTTAATGCAGGGATTAATGTACCTACTATTTCAACACCTAATAATGATACGAAGTATAACTGGTCAGAATATGCGAATGCAGCGTTTCTGGTAATGACAGTATCAGCACGTTTAGCATCGGCTACTTCCTTTGTAGCTGCATTTAATTCTCTAGCAGAAGCTGTACTATCAGCCTGAACTTCAGCTAAATGAGCCTGTGCTTCAGCAAGTCTTTCATGAGAATCTTTTGCTGCTTCAGCCATACCAACAGATTCTTGAACAGCCTGAGACAGACCTACAGTAGAGATAAACATACCTGCTGCTCTGGATACATAGTTAGTCATTATAGTGGTCTGTTCTTTCATTTTACCTGTAGATGCAGTCAATGCGGTGCCTAAATTGGTTTGAGATGTTGCTAATTGTTGGTTAGATGATACTAATCTCTGTTGGCTAGTAGCGAGTGAACCTGCTTCAGCACCTGCTGATTGATATCCTGTTCTTAATCTACCCATTGCTCCTGTAGCTGCAATAGATGAAGCTGCTATACCCTCATTTGTTACTATGACCTGTTTACCCTCCGAGTTGTACATAGTCATAGTTGTGTTCAAAGCCTTGAATCCGGCATTTGCAGGATTTAGAGAACCAAATAATCTATTCATTCCTGCAGTAATGTTTATGGTTTCAGTATTTGCTGAAGCCATAGCTGATTGTGTTGATTTTATATTAACTCCGAGTTGTTTTATTGCATTACCACCCTGGTTAGCAGGACCTACCATAGATTGGAAACCACTTGCTGTTTTCCTTAATGTAGCATCAAGACCTGATAATGATGATTTTACTTCATTAGAACCACTTGTTATAGCTTTAAAGAACTGAGCTCCCGCTGAACCTGCAGGCATTTTAACATTAGCTAGACCCTGTAGAGCTTTTGTAAGGCCTTCTATTTGTGCGGCACTCATTCCACCCTGCATGATATCTACCTTGAATAGTAACGACTCGGAGACGGAGGACATTGATTACAATATATAAGTAAGCGAATAGTATATTAATATTGAAAAGTGTCGTTCTTTACTGTCAGTCATACCAATCCTGGTGCAGTTAGTAAAAGGCTTACAAGGCTAGCATTGATTACAAAGAGTGATCTTCTAAAACAGACAGTAGAAAAACAACTGGATATTGTATACGATCAGATGTATAGAATGGCACCAGTTAAAACAGGTTATATGAGATCTACAATAAAAATGATGGTTGAAAGAGAGGGTGCGAGACACGTATTCGGAATGATAACGGTGAGTGCAAGGTATGCTTACTATGTTGATCAGGGTATGTCTCCAAGGGGTAGAAGAGCAGCACAACCCTTTTGGAGTAATAATGTTGTAGGGTTGTCTGTAGAATTATTAATTGTGCTTAGAAATCTATATGCACAACAATTTTAATCGATATCTACAGGTAAGTTCCTTCTCAATCTAGATACTTTTTTATTCATTGCATCATCAAGATGTTTGTTTAATAAAACATATCTAGCGTTGGGATCTGTCTGTTCATCGGGTGTTTGATCGCATAATTCTTTAACCTTACAGTATTTTTGACAAGCCCAATTATTTTCTTTATCATCTAACATGGGTATTTTTGATACTATTCCTGCCTTGTAAAGCGGTGCGGTAATCTCTATCATAGCCTTCTTAATGTTCTCTCTAATCTTTGCATCCATCTTTATTGTTACTTTTACAGCCCAAAATGGGAATTGTCCTGTATCCCTATGGAATCTTAATATGTATAGGTTCTCTTCTACTCCTGTTTTTTCATCAATTTGTTTGCCAACATATTCAGGAAAATCAGGTCTAGCATATCTAGCAAGTATTTTTCCATTTTCATTATCTGTAAGAATCATATAAAGAGCAAGTTGTCTGATATACTTCTTTACTGTCTCCTCAGATAGAATAAATGGTTTAATCTTCTTACTGGATTTTAATTCTAAAACAGTTCCATCATCTTCAATATAATCAGGATGTGCTGTAAAATCATCAAAATGTACATCCAATTGATACTGACCTAATTTATCAGGGTCTTTATCATGGTCTAGTATGGATACAATAGCATTTTCAGACCCATTACCATCCATAAAATCTACATAATCCCATATGTTGTATTTCTCTGCGATATAATCTAGATTCTGTTCTGTTAACATAGCCTGTCTGAGACAGCCTACAATATTACCAGCATGTAATATTCCATTCTTTGTATCCTCTGCTCTCTTTCTATTACTATCCATAAACTTCTTTTTTACCTTCTTACCAAAGGTAGAAAGGTAATCAAAATCTACCTCAATATCTATTTCTTTTTCTAGGCTTAAATAAGTCAGGCCGTTCTTTTTGGGTAATTGTTCTCCCGCTACTTGTTGTGAGAGTTTTTTCCCCGCTTTGAGCTGTATTACCATTGTTATTATTATTAAGCCTATTACCCATATTATATGTTGCTTTTTGCTGTTTGGTCATATTCTGAAGTAGATTTATCCTTGATCGAAGTTTCTGAGTACCATTCATCCATTCCAAGTAGATATTTGGATCAGTGGGATCCCACTCCCAATGTCTTTTACCTGTTATCTCTTCCATCATATAGATCTCACATATTTGAGCTTGGGCTTCGGTTAGATTCACCAAATCTAAGACAGTTTTTTTCTTATGTTGGTATCCCTTTTCCGATGGATCAAGGGACATAGCATAGATCCAATTGTCTATGTTTGGATCATTATCTAGGAATTTGTAAAGTTATTCCTTTGTTCGTATAATCCTATGATTAATACTAGGTCTGAAAGCACGTAATTTTCTATGTTATCAATACCCCAATATATCTTTGCCTTTTGAGCAATGACATAATTACCCACGAATTCATTTATGAGGTTAATATTTCTTAATTCATCTACTGTAGTATCTTCATCAATTACTTCTGGATATTTCTTTATAAGTTCCTCAAGAGCTAGACTTGGTTTCTCTTTAAGCACCTCATTGATATCCTCTCTCATCAACCTAGCTAATTTCATAATACGATTAACCTTTCTATTCTGACCGTATGTAATTGGGACATATTCTCTATTATCAGGCTTTACAGATCCATCCTTGATGAATTCGAGTTTCAAAATACCTTTCTTTAATCCTGCGGTGATTGCATCGAGTCTTTCTTGGGATACATTAACGAGGATTTCTTTTAATTCTTTTTGAAATTTAGTAGGTTCTTTACTCTGTGACATAAGTTCATTATACTGTTCCCTAGTCATTTCTACCTCTGTTCCGATAGGTGTTTCTATTCTGACGGTATCATCAGATTCGGTGCTTGAAACTACCTGTTGGACAGTATCATTGTTATCTACCTCTTCAGGAGAAAGGAATGTTTGTGATTCTTCGGCTTTTAAAGTATCATTAGCCTTAGTTTCTATATCTTCTATTTTAGAAGTATCTGGTTTATTAAAATCGATTGTTTTCTTTTTGTTGTTATCTTTATTAGAACTCAATTATACCTTACGGTATAAGAGATAAAATATAAAAAGATTGGGTTTTTAGACTGCTGTTACAGTGAACGTTCCACCATCTATGTTACATTCCAACATGACATAACTGTTTTCTCCACCCGAAATACCATCGGATATAGAAGTGATAACAGAGTTTGTCATTGTAATATCACATAGTGGGGTGCCTGAAAGCTTGTATGCGATTGTGAATTGAGTGAAACCTCTGAACAGAGTATCAATTGTTTTACTTGTTAAGTAAAGTGTCATTGATCCTGTTATCTTTCTATATCCTGCTTTGATGTAGAAGAACGTTTCATTGGCTACAGCTTCAGCGGGGGTAGGTCCTCTCTCAATTGATATGTTTAAGGATGCACAATATGTAGCTACACCATTAACAGTCAAAGGTTTGTCTGTTACATCAACTGGTTGGAGGTTAGTCCAAGGAATATCTGTTGGGAATGAAGGGAATGTTAACGTTGCTGTGGTGCTTAAACCGAGGTCTAATTTCAATTCATCAAGTGTCATATACTCAGATACTTTTTGTGCAATCCATGAATGGTCTACTGTGTAGTATTCTTCAATTGCTAAGTTTACTGTATCTGTAATACAACCCCTAAATCTCTTGTAATATGTTGTTCCATTCAATCTCACTGGTAAGATGAAACATAATGTTTTGTCTATGGTTCCTGTTCCGCCTGGTAATTCTGTACCGTATTGGAAGAAAGTTGTATCGTAAAGATCGTAAGTTAGACTAAAGTTGTTTTCTTTCTTAGATTTCAGCACTGCATGTCTATCTATCTTTCCTAACACGAATCTGACATCATTTCTCCATGATTCAGTTTTATTCATAGAGTTGACAAGTGGTACTGGTGATAGAGTAGGTGCACCTACAGGATTAGCACCGACTGCTGTTTCTTCGAAATATACCATATTATCAACAATATCTACTTGGTGTGTTGGTATAATACTCATTTTGTTATAACTATGATTTCTTGATAATCGTATTAAAATATATTCAAGCGTATGGAACGTTTTTGAGGAAGAATCATTCTATTATACCATATGGCTTTAGCAAGATTAGATAGGGTATTGAAATTGATAGGATCGCCTTCATCACAACAACAAGCTAAGATGGATGTACCAGCAGCTATTGCTGATGCTGATAAAATTGTTTATGAATATACTAAAAAAAAGGTATGGACTGATGGTGTAGATCATGGTTATGCTTGGGCGCAGGATGCTGCAGAGAAATGGGCTGCTCATAGGATGCTTGAAGAGTTTTACGATCCAACAAATCTGAAATCAGAAAGAATGAGAAAAGAAGCAATGGAAGATTTTGATGTGTTACGAAAGATTGGATATGGTACTGAAGATGGTGATAATCCTCTTTTCTACAGTTCATCAGTAGTTGCAAAGACTATAGCTAATAATCCCGATGCTCTACGATACAGAAGTAGGAATGCATTCGGTGGAGACTACGATTGACTAATTTTAAGTGTAGAGAATGTAATGCATATACATTCGGTGAACCTGCTCATCGAGATAGTAAGGGTAAACCTATATGCAAATGGTGCTTGGAGAAACATAAATAATGTCTTTAAATAGAGAATGGAAATGGAAGAATGCCACTGCAGATAAGATAATTGATGTTGATTTCTGGTGGTTGATTATGGATAAGATAAAACAAAACTTTCCAACTACCCACTCTGCATCAGAATTACTAAAAGATGCTGATAAGAGACATTTATTACATGATGAGATTACATGGGGTGTATCAGCACAGAACTTTGATGCTGCTAATGGTCAAGCTGCATTCAATGTGACTCATAATAATAGTCCTCAGAGAATGAGAGAGATTGGTGGTGCTCGAAGACATGTATTGCAGTTTGTCATTACAGAGTTTACTTACGCCCATACAGAGGAATCTGTAACCGATACATGGGAAAAACCACCCTGGCGATATATGGCTACAAAGAATATATTTGAAAATATGTTATCCACTAACCCTAAATGGTTATGGGATGAAGGTATAGAGTTTATTGCTAATCCATCAGTGGTACAAGACGGTAAAAACTTTGGTAATTTCGGTCTGGTAAATAACTTTCAAGCACCGATAAATATGTTTGTAGATAATAATATGTGGAAGCATGTGCTATTATGGCAGGTAAAAATAATAGAAGATTTGATTTAATGGGTGATTGGACTAATAAATAACCAATTCACCAATAATACTATCATTATAATCACACCCATAATTATTAATGGATATCCTAATAATGCTAATATTACTGTAAACATCAATACTATTCCTAATGCCATAATACCTACACCGGTCCAAAACAGATATCCAGAATTACTATTAACATAATCTGAAAATTTTTTCAAATAGTCGATAGGTTGCTGCTGTTGTTCTTGTGCGAATGCATTATTGACTACTAGTGTCAGTGACAACAATCCGAATATTAATAAAAATTGTTTCATTTCTAACTTACCTCAAAAATTAAGATAGAGTAGAGTTGATTGCGGGTGCGGTAAGGTTTCCTGTATATTGTTTTAGTATATCGCTGTTTAATATTACACCGCTCATACCGCTATTATCTCCCCCTCCTAGTAAAGGTAGTTGTCCATTCCATCTCTGACTTTGTAGATACAGGATATATTCTGGATTGTCTTTTAGTATATTTGTTATGACTTTGATTGCATCTGCTTGTCCTGTTGCTTCGATTTCTAACTTGTCAGCTTGTGCTTTAGCGTTGGTTACTGTTGCATTATAGTTAGCTTGTGCCTGAACTACCTTCTGTTGTGATTGTATTTGGACCACATTCAATAAGTTCTTTTCCTTAAGTTCGTTTTGTTTTGCTGTTGTAGTTGCTTCTATGGCTTCGTTAAATGACTTACTGAAGTCAATGTTTAGTATGTTTACAGCTTCCATTATTATTCCCTTTGCCGCTAATCGTGTATCTAATGCTGATTGAATCTCTGTTTTCAGTATTTCTCTTTGAGTAACTATCTGACTTGCTGTATGTTTTGCAGTTACCTGTTTTACGGTCTCTTGTATTGCAGGAATTATTATCCTGTTTTTATAATCAAGACCGATTTCCTTGTATAAAGCAAATGTCTTACTTGGATCCAAATGATAGTTAACACCCAAATCCATTACTACGTTCTGTAAATCCCCTGATGCAGCAGTTGCTTTCTGACTTACCAATTGTGTCTTTATATCCATTCTAACTAAATCCTGCCATAATGGATTGATTACAGTGAGACCTTCTCCTACCTGTCTAATCGGTGCTCCCCAATCAGTTACGATACCTATCTCTCCTGCACCAACTGTTCTATAACTCCAATAGAATATTGTTAGTCCGACTACAATTATAATTGCAGCTAAGATTATTAGTCTTAATGGACTAATTCGTCTTCGTTCTCCTTCTGGAAAATTGCGATAACTCATCAAATAAAATAGGCTTTAAGCCTAATATAAAGAAAGATATTTGTAGAATAAAAAAAAATTTAGTATACTGGGTTTACCCAATAAATACTAATTTGTTTGTTGACTATTGAACCATCCTGTTGATCTTCCTCATCCATCAATTTAAATCCGACATGAGCTGTTACTTCAGGGTCATTCATATAATCATAGATTGTCTTACCGTTTGGATCTTTGGTATATCTAATTTTACTTCCTATCCTGTCACCTGTTTCAGAATTGACGTATTGTACGTTTTCGAAATAGAATCTAGAATTAATTGCATCTGTTAATAGTTTTGCTTTGGCTATCCTTGCTTCCTGTTCTGAGTCTAGAGTCTTAGTTTCAGTTGTGGTATTCTTGATAAAATCCTGTACGTTGATATTACCTTTTATCTCTGCACCTGGTGTAGGAACAACTGGTTTATCCTGTGGATTTACTTGTGGTACTGATTCTTTTGGAATGTCCTTACCATCTACCTTTATGACAGTTGTAGGATTTGCAGCATTAGGATTATTGTTGTTTGGTACTGCGGGGTTGTTTTCTTTGGTATTAGTATTGTTATTACCCATAACCTATTATCAATAGAATGATTTATAAAAATCTCTATAGGTTATTTTCTGAATATATACCTAGTGGAATTAACACGTTCCATTTTACTATCATCACCGAATCCCATTATGTATTTCATATAGTAGATTAGAGGTAATGACGTTTGTTCGGTGCTTAAATTGGAAGCTATTTGTTTTAATTTGTTCTCACCAAAGAACGCTTTCCAATCCTTATAGTTCCAATTCTGTAGATTATCCTGTTCTAATCCTAATATATCCTCATTTATAACCTGATTGAATCTTAATGGATGGTTATCAACCCTATTACCGATCTCACGTTTATAACATGTTATTTTCTTATCTGGATACTCATTATCAGGCACTAATTCCCATATATTATTATTATTGAATTTGATTAATTCACTCAATCCAAAAGAAATATCCAATAAACTATTATAAATGTAATTGTTTTATTATTTAGTAATATGCCATTTAAGGTAATTAAGGATGCTCAAGCTCCTAGAAAATTCTGTGACTATATAGAAAGAAAATTTGAAACTGCAAGAAAATATACAACTACATATGATCTTACAGATGAGGATATCAGGATACAAAAATTATATGACAATCCAGACCTAAAGCCAGTAGAGGTGATTAACACCATATCCAGAGTAAAGAAAGATGAAGATGGTCAGGAAGCATTAACAATAAAGAAGAAAGTTAATTTCATTCATCAGATTACAAAACTGTATAAGGATAGTTACTCTACTATAGAAGGAATAACAGAGATACCATTAAGAACTACTAATGAGGATGGGGTGACTGAAGCCACATTAACCCAATTGGATTACTATATACCATTTAGTAAAGCAACGGTGAATGAATATCTAAAGAAAGCAAATGGTAGACCAGTTAAATTTAGATTCTATAGAGGTCCTGAAACCAATAGTAGAATCGTTACAGATGCTATGGTAGTTGGTAATGTTGATATGTTTACTGATGCTACATGGGAAGAACTAGAATTAGGAAAGGAAAAGAAGTTAATTTCATCCAGACTTAATAAATTAGCCGAGATTAGGAGCGATATTCCCATTCCTACCCAAGGTGACATAAATAAAGTAGAAGAGACAATTAATATTATAACCAATGAAGATAGCGGAGAGCAAGGAGGGGAACAACCAGCAGCTACCATCAAGGTCAAAAATCCAACTTCTGCTCCGACACGAAAGAATAGTTGATATCTTTCTAACATCTTTAATTATTTTTTGTTGTACTCAGATTTTAATTAGTGTAACAGACGCTTATTCTATCACTGCTGAATCAAATGAAACAGCAGATAATAGTTCAAGCACCGATTCAAAAGACTCTCCTAGATTAGATTTTATATCTTATTTATTTGAAAATTCCCTATCAACAATGTTATTATCCACTTTTATTATAGCTATAGTAGGTGTATTAATCAGGAAATTGAGAGACTTTAAGAAGAAAATGGATATGATAGAAATTCTCACAAGGTCATTGGTTAAGATGAAAAAAGATAGCGAAGCTAGAGAGGTACGTATGGATGGTAAAGAAAAACAATTTGAAGAGAGATTCATAAAATCACAGGATGAGGTTAAGAAAGAAATTGCCAATTTATGTACTAAGATGGATCTAAAAACCGCTCAATTAGAAGAAAAGATTGATGATGTTAAAAATGAATCTACTCAAGTATTGATTAAATATTTATCAGAGAGTAGAGATTTCATGACAAAAAGTAAGGATTAATAGGGTATATTTTGATATTCTAGTCATGCCATTTCATTATAAGATTGAATGTATTGACCCCGAATTAGAGATTTATACGGTGACTAAAACGGATACATATGATAGGTATGAATTAAGAAAGACTAATGATGGTGGATTCTCTCATGAACCTCTTTGTAAAGCACAAACAGTTTACGGACCGCAATTTCTATGTAGGCATAAGAAAATGGTATTAGGAAAGTTCTATGCTGCAGAAGAATATAAACATCTTTTTAATCTAACCCCACCTAGAAAGAAGAAACTTTGAATACTGTTAGGGTGCTGAAAGTGAATGATAGAATCACCATAGTGATTTCTAACCCTAATGTTAATGCTAAATATGATATTATTGATAGTGGTAATGAAATTATTGTGAAAATTTCGGAATCTGAGGAACTTCAGGCACCGTTGTAACATATTTTCCTTGAATCATAATTCTAATCATAGCTGTTTTACAATCTGGAATCATACGAATATTCATATCACCGAACATATGCCATAACATACCTAATTCATGTGTATTAATACTATATACTTCAAACATCATCAAGTTTATTTTAGGAAATATTTGTATTTTAGATAAAGATCCTTTGGGTTTTTCTGCGAATATTTTAAGTATTATTTGTTCTGACTCTTCATTAATTACTGATACAGTCATAACTTAGAATATGTAAAAGGATTATAAATACTATTTTAAAAATTAAAAAAGATTAGGAGATTACTCCGGTTCCACCTTTCAAGAGAGCTGCTTTGATCTTTGCTGTATTAAAGTAGCTTCTGAAAGTTGTACCAGTGTATCCTATTTCTCTGTTTTCGAATGGAACTGCTCTTACACCTCCGAAGATGTGGAAGATACTGTCCCTTCTCCATGCATAGATTCTGTCTGTAGTGAGTAACGTATCGTTTATGAATGTTACTCCTGGGAACAATGAGTTTGTTTGTCTGAAACTGTTGTTATAATCAACTGGTCTCATTACAAATGGCTGTAATCCTGCAGGTGTCGTTGCTGAAAGGTTTCTAAAGAATGCGTCCCATACATCAGGATGCATACCGAAGAATTCTGCTTGTCCGTATTTCTCTGCATATAAGAGATTCAAGAGTTCTTTGACATCATCATATGCGTTGTTTGCATACCTGGTTTCTCCTGTATTGAGATCTAACCAGTTATCCTGTGTTCCTACATTACCAACTGCATTTATGATTGCTGCTACATCTTTGTTCCTCTTTACATCAAGTTTACCGTTGATCTGTGCCATAACCAATTGTTCTAGATTTGGTAGATCGAAATTGACTAATGCCATTTCGGTGCTGAAAGCCACACGCCATGCGTATTTGAGTGGCTCCATGACTGTCTTAACGAAGTCAGGTGCACTTACCTCATATGGAAGGTTGTGTGTTCCAGAACGTTGTATTGGATCTGTATCGATACTGTTCAGGTCATAGATTGCTACACCATTCAAATCATCAACATTGATTACTCGAATTGTGGACAATAACTCATGAAGTTCATCTGTTTGTGTGAATACTTCTACTACTCTTTGAGTTGATTTGAGTGTACTGAATTGAGTTGGTTCAATAAGACCAGCATATTGTGGACTTTCTCCTACTTTCTTTGCTCTATCCTCTTCTTCTACTATTGTCTGATATCCATTAACAAATTCATCAGACCATCCTGCCATAGACCTTTCGAATCTACTGATTTCGCCTTTCTTGAATTGTTCTGATTTCTTTTGATAGTCTTCTATATCAAATACCTTGATTGATTTTCTATTAGTTGGGGATCGAACATATCCTAGGTTTTCTTCACCTATTGTTACTCGTTTAGAGTTAGGTCTTAACCAAACAGCAGGACCTGTTTCGACATATCCTCGTTGCTTAGAAACGTTCTCTACTACATTATTGTCAAACATTTTATTTTATACCTTTATTTCCTTTTTATGTTATATTAATAATCCTAAGCGTTCTCCGGTCGTCTAGGATATTTATACATAATAATTCGTGTGTTAGTTCCTGGGTTTGTTAATGTCTTTTCTGGTCCATAATGTTCTTCTGATGCTAATTTAACACATTTTCCTATAATCTTATCTTCATCTGTGTCTGTTCCGACTACATATTTATCTACTGCACCTGAAACTGTTGCAGAATACTTAAGATCATCACCAATGTTACATCCAGTAACACATAGAACACATATTTCCCAATCTCTTGCTAATACTTCTCTTATACCATCAATGTTGATATTTGCAGCTCCATGACCTACATTTGTATCTGTATCAACTACAATTACGTGATCTGTACCTGTTGCACTTGTTCCTGCTTTCTCGTAAAAAGCACCATTTCTAATAAGTACATCACCTGGTAATTGATTTTCTGATGTTTTAGTTTTAACCACTTCAGTCCTAAACCCTTCGGTTGGTCTGAATATAGCTCCTAAATTGTTTACCATAGTTGTATAATAATGAATGTTTGAAAAAAATATAAAAGTATTATGTAGGGGTATTATTCCCCCTAGAAGATTAGAACCCTATTGGGTAATCGTTATCTTGTGTTTGTGATGGTTTTGGTGCTTGAATTGGTTTTGTAATGGAAGATGCGTCGAACATAGTACCTGCATATTGGTTCTTATCCTTTGTTTTTGCCGGTTCTACTTCAACTACCTTTGGAACTGATTTCTTGATAAACCATTTAGCATCCTCTAGAGATACATTGTATTTGAGAATGAAATTCTTGATGTTAGTCTTTTCACCATCATATTCCTCGTCCTTCTTGAAGTTTTCTCTAGGAATATGGGTAGTTAACAGTTCATTAAGGAAGAAATCATTTCGTTCTTGGTCTCTCTTTTGTAATTCTTTGATTGTTGCTTGTAGTTCCTTTTCTCTTGCTTCTGCTTCGATTTCTCTTTCTGATTTGAAAACTTCTGTTTTTTCTACAATGTTTGATTTAGTACCGTATTTTGGATCGTCACTGATCTTCTCTTCAATAGTATATTTGACCTCTGGTTGATTAGCAAATTTTGTTTCAGGTAATTTACCTTGTGGGATATTTCCTTCATTTGAAGGGATATCTGGTTGTGTCTCTACTTTTGTATTGTTATTAGACATGTTTATATTATTGTTACACCCACACGTTTTATTAACATTTTCTATGGGTGAATCATCACCTGCATAGGCTAATGCTTCTCTACAACTCTCACTATTACCATTCTTACATATACCTTTAATCTCTGCATCTTCCTCATCGAAAGCAGGTTTGGCTAGAAATCCTAAATGGAATGCTCTCATTGTGTTAACGTCATAGGTTTTGATACCGTTCTCATCTTCCTGATAGACACCAGATATGGCAGGAGATGTAAATTTCTGTGATGTTTTCTCATATTTAGCAATATATTCATTCTCTGCAGGATCAGTAACCTTAAACTGACCGTATAGTTTTGAAGAATCAGGATCTTCCATGAATATATGATCAATATATCCTGCAGGATTACCATTTTCTTTTGATTCCTTTCTTAATAATTCATAACGTTGTTGTCTATCCATACCCTGTTGTTTGAATATATCATCTAATCTATCGAAAAATTCATGATTATGTCCTAGTATACCAGGTATTTCCATGTAGGAATCTAGTAATTCCTGTGGTAAATCACCTATTCTGTTATATGGTGCTATCCAGTTATTCTTTGTTAATTTATTTGATAGTAATAGAACTTTTAAATAATGATGTCCATCCTTATCTACCTTATTGGGAATAACAGATACCTGTTGTTGTGGTGCTGAAAGATCAGGCATTATAGATAGTATTAATCATACTTACTATAATTTTTTTTCGGAATGCTATGTTAATAATTGGAATCTATACTGTACTCTCCTGGATAACTGGAAGGAATATTTGCTCTTGTTTAGGAGGATTGGATTTAGTATATGATACTTTAGTATCAATACCTTCTTCAAAAGCCCATTTTATCAAATAATCTGTATCATGATTATCTTCTATTCCTTTTAAATGTAGCATTTCTACATCTAAATCAGCATATGTAGGTATTTGGTGCTTGATACATTCCTGAAAAAATACAGTATCCACACCCATTAAATTAGCATCAAACTCTATTTTCTCTACAACATCTCTTCTTGCTATTGTGAATGGGAAATTAGATAATGCTACCTGAATAATTCTATTTGGTTTATTCTTCATCTCTTCTTTGATCTGTTCATATCTATCCCTCCATAACATATCTTCTATCCAATCAAATCTACCAGTTTTACGTAATCGTTCTACAGCACCGTATTTTCGATACTCTATAGCTGTCATACAATTGATGAATCTTTTGGTGCTTAAAGCGAAGTTGCATATACCAGAGAGAACAGGATAATCAAACTTCTCTACATCGGCTACTAATTGATCTATTTGTTCCACTTCCACCAGTAAATCGTCTGGAAGTATGGCTAAATGGGTAAACTCTTTATGCTTTAAGAAGAATTTTCTTAGATTATTATAAGCATCTTTTTCAATAAAATTATATTTTTCTCGTAAAATACTATATTTTTTATTAATTAATTGAATTTTGATCTCGAATGGTTTTATCCTCCTGGGGGATGGGTTGATAATAAGTAGGTTGACTTTCTTTTTGTTGTTCAATACTGTTCTTAGAAACAAAGAAGTAGGAATCGATATATATCATTTGCTGCTCTTGTATTGATATTAATTTAGCAATAATCTTCTGATTGGATATTATAAGGTCTCTAAATAATTGTTCTGACTCAGGTGTCCGTTCTGACATTATTTATACCAAATAACTTTTCTGTGATATATTTCTTATGTTTTTCAGGTTCATAATCGAGCATATGTGCCACCAAGGATTCAAAATAGACATTTTTTAGAAAGAATGTATATGGTTTCTTATCTCCTGTTTTGGCTATCACCGTTTCATGCACCGTACATCTGTACCACTGATTCCCATGATCATCCGTATCTTTATAGATACATGGATAACATACCCAATCATAGACGTTTAAATTCTTAGCCCAGAACTTTGATTCATGCTTCTTGTAGAAACTATTCCAATCATCTATTTTAAAGAATTTATCTACATCTTGTATTGTGAATTTGGAGTTAGATTTGGGTGCTTGAATAGCTTCATTCTTTATTTTTACTACCATGTTTTCACCAAGAAGGTTGATTTAGTGATCTACCTGAGTCAAATGGTTTTGCTATACAGTCTTTACAGAGCCATACGATACTACCATGACGGGCATAGAACTGAATAATTTCCCCTGGAATGTCACTCTTTCTCTTACATTGTGAACATTTCTTCATTTTAAATTCTCCTTGATATATTTTAAAACTTCTTCATATCGTTCTATATCCCCTTTTATTATATTTACTCCATAGTATCTATCAATGCGCTGTTCTATCAAGTCCTCGCAATAAGAATGTAATGCATTTTCGACATATTCCATTATTTTGTCTTTATTCATTTCAAATTCTCCTTTTTCATATCTAAAGCATTTATCTGTAATTTATACTTTCGTGAGAATATATCATACTCATCTGATGGTACATGAAAGAATATTTTATCTAGATAATGGTCTACAGCTTCTTTAGCTTCCATTAACCATCTCTTTAAACCATCTTCTTCCCTTACTTCAAAACCAAAGAAATCATCATCTAGATATCCTATATAGACATTGGAAAATGGTCTCATGAATAATATTTTCTTATATCCTCTATAATCTTCTAAAATATGTATTTTTTTTATTGGATTTAAATCCTGATAATTCGGTGCTGCACGAGTCTGACCATTCATTTTAATTTATTCTCCTCCCTTAATTTCATAATATATTCAAAAATGTATTCATAACAGGTTCTACATAGATGTAATTTCATACAAAATCCTATTCTATTAGGAGTGACAGCAGGTGGACCGAATACAAGTGCACCTGATTCTTCCAAATCAATTAAACATCCATCACAGGCTACTTTTAATGTCATTTTACTTTCCTCTTTTTCTTCTTGTACATATTCTCTTCTCTGAATACATTCTTTGTATAGTCCACATAACCTTCTTTAGTCATGTTTATAATAATACCTATTTTCTTGTTCTATATCTAAATCATCTCTTTCTATTTCCTCTATTAACCAGTTTATTTCATCAGTTGAAAACCAAGAATATTTTTGTACTTTAAACTCAATAAATTTAATTAATAAATCTCTTAATTGTTCATACTCCGCTCTAGTTGGTTCTTCTTTAGTCATTTTTTCTTCCCCTTTACGAAATCAAATCTCGGTTTATTGGCTTCCTGAATCTCTTTTGGTAATGGCACTATCTGACCAGTTTGTTTGTTAATACCTTCCTTTTCTGGATTAAAACGATATTTCTTACCCAAGGCTAGGATATACATCAATGTATCCGTCTTTGCCTTTTCAAATACATCCTTAATCAAAGGTTTATTATTAGACTTTTCATATTGGTTTGTAATATTAATTTCATCCTGAAACAATCTCTGAACCTCCTTTAGTTCTTGATAATGGATGAATTTCTTTACAGGGTCTTCTTTTTTTTCTTCTTTGACCACATAGTGATAATGACTATTTCGATATATATATGAATATATTTGTCATACTGGATCTGTGGTATCCATCTTGAAGGATAGAGGCATTAAGATTTCTCCATGACCTATTGAAGATATAGTATATCTATTGTCGTATATATTGTCAGCATTGGTTAATGTTATGTTCTTTGAATATATCCTAAATTCCATCAAGAAACATTCCAGAAATCCTGATAGTTTATTATTTCCTGCTAGGTAAATCAAGTCTTTATCATTGACGGGAGTTGGATCGGGTATAGAACCAGATTCTGGATAGAATAGAAATCCTCCTTCATCCATACTAGCACAAAGGTCATATGTACTCTCAGAATCATCATAATCGAATTCATCGAATTTTCTTACAAATGAAAATGAACCATCATAGTTTGGGGTGATGGAACGGACAAGTACACCAACAGCATCGGTTGAATTACCTCCCGTAAACTGTATGGATACCTTATCTTCTATGGTCATTGGATAGTTATTTGTTGTATCCTCAAATGTCACTAATGTGGGTGATGCGGGATTGGTTGATAGTGTAGATGCTGATACTCCTGCACCTAATGATTTTATTAATGAATCATCTGTACCTCTCATTATATTACACGTAACGGTGCCTGAAACGTTGGTTGTGGTTCTGTAAAGATATTGTTTTACTCTGGTAATTTTCTTATTTTTGAGTCTAGAATCCTGATGTTCTATTGACTGTGCTACTCTAGTTCTAGAAGTAAGATCTGGTTCTCCTCCTGAATACATATAACCTGCTAGATCATATTGTGCTTGGTCTACGTAATTACCATTATAATACTGTACTATGGTAGCAAGATTGGATGTATTGATTAAATCATGATTGGCATTGAATTCTATATAGTTGGTTGAAGTAGAACCGGTATATTCAAACACAACTTTATCTCCCGAACCTGTAGCACTATTCATCAAATAAGTATGTGTGAAGTTGGTAAACTCTACATCAGTATATGATGTTGTTAATGAATTTACATCTACTGAAGTATATAATACACGCTGAGTATCAGTTGGATCTCTTATACGACATGTTATAATACCACTTGGAGAACCTACCTTCTTTATTCTTGCCACTACTTTTGTTATTTTCTTATTATGGAGATCTGATTGATTATTTACCGCTTTAACTGCAACTCTAGTTATGGTGTCTGAAAAGCGTATATATGCATCAAAGTTGTTACCACCAGTATAGATTTTACCTGCAAGATCAAATGTTGTAAGCCCTGTTGATGACCATGAAGATATGTATCTGAATACCGATGAATTGGTTCCGTTCCAAGTATTACTTGTAGTATTACCTGAATTGGTCATTACATGGACCTCACCAGATGCTGAAGGTGTCCATATAATTGCTATTCTATCTGTTAATGCTACTGTCTGTCCATGTGTATAATTGGTAAATGTATAATCCGCTGTGGATGTAGTCAATCCGGTTGAAACATTTAATGTTGGACTGAATGTTGCTTTAATTGTATTTGTAGTAGTACTATACAATACTACTGTTGCGGTGCCTGTAGGTGATCCTACTTTCTTTAATCTTAACGTTACCTTACCTATTATTTTACCTATTAAAGAATCAGAAGTACCAAATGCTTCGGCAACACGATTATAACTACCGGATTTCATTATGATGTTTGGATCTACTACCGGTGTTCCTGTTCCACCAGTATAAAGATCACATTTTACAGAGAATCCATTATTACCATCACTATCCCAATCACCATCATAGGTTGTCTGATATGCAGAAAGATCAGAAGGACTAGATTTTCTCTGAATATCTATAACATCGTCACCACCATATCCCTGATATTCTATACCTATACGATAATTAGCTGCCATAGCCACTGTATTAGATGTGTTTGTAAACGTATATGCAACCCAATCACTACCACTAGAACCAAGATTAACCGAACTAGCCGGTATAGAACCTATGGTTGCTACGGGTGTGAGATCTGTAGTCGTTGCATTCCATATCCTACAATATAATGTTCCTGTTACTGATGAAGTAGGTCTTCTCATATAGAATATCGCTTTTGTTATTACCTTTCCATTTATTGTCTGTCCTATACCTGAAGCGGTGCTGAAAAGCTGTAATGCAAAAGCATCATTCTGTCCCGCACCAACTTTACCTGAAGAATTATCGGATGAATCAATTGTGTTTGGTGCTGAACCGATTCTAGTAAATGCTGTTTCCCCACCGCCTGTTTGAACACCATCGGATATAGAATATGGATTTAATTCAGGATCTACTGTGCTTGTACCATCTGCTACTGTGTATAGGGGTACCAATGGATTATCACCTGCTAGTGAATTGATCTTTCTATAATCACCTGCTACTGGTGTAGTCATTT
>JACCDR010492800.1_pt1 | contig 27206 bp, 29 predicted proteins | sample 7446431 | NCBI WGS metagenome assembly JACCDR01 (sample SAMN15323443, study PRJNA562643) | freshwater metagenome | isolation source: river surface water | place: USA:Blue River Watershed | collected 2017-08-17 | reverse complement strand
TTAGGAAACCCCGCCAAATGGCAATTTTCGTTATCAACCTCATTGTTGTTATCCTCTGGGCAGCAGCGGTGCATTTGATTTTCCGCAACAAGATTACTTTTAAAGAAGCCCTGCTACAAGCGGGAATTTCTACAGTCATCAGTATTATGGTGATTGGGGCTATCTATTATAAAGATATGGGTGACACTGCCATTATCAATGGGCAGGTAACTGGAAAAGAGCGCGTAAAAGTTTCATGTAGCCATTCGTATAAATGTATGTGTTACACTACATGTTCGACAACAGGTAAGACGCAAACATGTACTGAACATTGTTCAACTTGTTATGACCATCCTTACGATGTTGATTGGCGGGTCTATACTAGTGTAGGTAATCTTGAGATTGACCGTATTGACCGTCAGGGTACTGACGAGCCACCACGTTGGACAATTGTTAAGATTGGCGAACCAGCATCTAATACCCAATCTTATATAAATTATGTCAAAGCTGCTCCTAAAAGTTTGTTTGCAATGGACCATATAAATGGTGATACAGAAAAGTATGGAGCTTTGATTCCAAAATATCCACAAATTTATGATTACTATCGAATCAATCGTGTAATTCAGGTTGGAGTTAAGTACCCACAGGCCAAAGAACTGAATGATAATTTGAACATGGCTCTTCGCACTCTTGGTGCAAGTAAGCAGGTGAACTTGATTGTCTTATTCGTTAAGACAACTGATACGCAATATCGCTATGCTCTTGAGCGGGCATGGCTAGGTGGTAAGAAAAATGATGTTACTGTCATTGTAGGCATGACTCCGGACAGCACATTTTCATGGGTAGACACCATGACATTTGGTAAAAACGCAGGCAATGAAATGCTTACTGTGCTGTTGCGTGACCGTATCAAGGATTTGGTAACCAAACAGCAGTTTAGTAATGCAACTATGTTGTCTGATGTTCTTGTAACAACTGTTTCTAGTAACTTCCATCGTAAGGCTATGAAGGATTTTGAATATCTTAAGGAAGATTACTCGCCATCAGATACAGCAATTATTTGGTTCATAGTTATCCAGATTTTGGTATTGACAATTACCACCATTTTCTTCTATCATTTCGAACTAGAAAATGGCGGATGGGCTTCAAATAATCGTTTCAATACAAAGCCAATGCTGCGTAATTTAAATGTTTTAAACTACCGTATTATAAACCGTTCTACTCGTACCTATAAACCCAAAGGAAAATAAAATGAAAGCAACATTCGTAATTCTTGGAGCATTTGTAGCTGCCATTGTTTTAGCTGGTATTCTAGCTATTGGTAGCTATATCAAGTATGCTAACTATGGCGTTGCAACTGAAACTGCTCTAGTAGCAAAGCTTAATGATAATCGCCAGTTGCTTGGTAAGCATTCTACACAGATTGCTGAAATGGCACAGGTCAATACCATGTATCGTGATGACTTGGCAAAGGTATATGCTGATGCCCTGGAAGGTCGTTATGGAGAAAATGGCTCTGGTGCCGTTATGCAATGGATTCAAGAGCAAAATCCGAATATGGATGCAGCCCTTTATACGCGACTATCACAGAAGATTGAAGCTAATCGTGATGAGTTTGCCAATGAACAGCGCGTCCTTTTGGACCAGAAGCGCGCATATCAAACTCAACTAGGTCTTGTTTGGTCAGGCTTCTGGTTGAAGCTGGCAGGCTATCCGAAGATTAATTTGGATGATATCAAGGTTGTGAGCAGCACCCATTCAAATAAGGCATTTGAAACTGGTGTTGACGACGGTATCCAAATTCGTAAGTAATATGTTTATGATAGCGTTTTGTCTATGGTGGGCTGGATATGCTGCCGCATTGTTTCACTTCGTACCAAATCAAGGCGTTCTTCAACCTGAACATTTGGTACTACCATTACTCAAGTCTATAGTGTGGCCCATATCACTCCCTGCCTCTCTATTGTTTAAAAGATTTAAACCAAAACTTGGGTAAGTTATTAATATCAGACGGGAGGATTACCTCCCGTCTTTTTTCATTTAGATACATAGGAGGTCTACATGAGTAGACGACCATCAAAGGCGTATGCTAAAATCTTAGACAGTGTACGCGATAAGGAATTTATGCAAGAACTAGAAGATAAAATTAGAGAACTGTCCCTTAAGGACACGAAAAACCTTTCACAGATGGGTTTAAAATTGATGGAAGAATGTGGTGAACTTGCAAAAGTCCTTCTACCATTTGACAATGCTGACGGTACACGACACCGGTTTGTTGACCGTGAGGCGTTAACAGACGGAGTGGTTGATGTGTTGCTTGTAGCTCGTTCCATCCTATACAAGCTAAAAATTCATGATGACAAGGTTGCAGCGATGATGCTCAAGAAGACCCATTATTGGGAGAAGTTGCAGAGCCTTCCATCGTATGAAAACTTCCCATATGAAATTCATATCACGGTTGCTCAGGCACCATCTTATGAGCAATTCCTGATTGATTGTAAAGACATTGGTGTTAAGGCTGTGGTTCTGGACCTCCACACCAAGGCGTCAGGTATCATCAAAGACGTTATGACTTCATCAACAATGATTGGTACTAATCAAACTGTCATTGAAGAAGTAGACCGCATTACTGCGGAGTTAGAAGCTCGTAGTTATCGCGTGGTTCGTCAAAAGATTGAGACAGTGCCATGGCATCCACACACTGGCAATGAACGCTCTGATGATAATTACTTTGAATCTCATATTCCAGTCACCATCGGTGAAGGCGAAGTGGAGTATGACAAGTTGAAGTACCTAATCAAGCGTTATCCCGGCTGTCATCTGTCGCACAATGCACTTAAAAAGCATAATGACGGTACAATCATCATGATGGTCACCATGCGGCATAACGACTGTAACCACGAAGACTTTGTTAAGCGAGTTAATCAGCTACGTGCTGGCCTTGCTGGGGAAGGCTATGATATCAGTCCAAAGGATATGGTGGAATGGGCTATCTACGACAACAATATTAGCCATGATAATGATTGGACTGAGGAAGAGTAATTGGCTCACACTTTTTTGAATGACATAGATATTATCACAAACAGGAATGTAGTTATGCCATTCAAATTAAATACAAAATTAAAGATTATTCTTTTTAATTTGTTATCACTATTTAATCGCAAGAAAAGAAAAGAATCTGTGATATCAGCAAACGAAGTTGTGGCACCATTAGAACCAATGGTAGAGGTTCGACGTGAATCTTATACTCCCGCAGTTGGTAGCTTACAAAACATTACTATGATGTTGGACCAAGAAGCTGCTGAATTGTATGGCCGTTCAAGATTTATAAAATAAGGACTTAAAATGTTTATTAGAGAATTTGTTTCATTCTATAAAGACCGATATATCACAGTATTCAACGAGGAACGCCCAAATGTGATTAATGGGGTGATTCACCGTAGCAGTCTTGCCATTTTGTACGACAAGTACGAACGTAAATATGTTGGTTCGGCATGGTCTGGAAGCGGTAAGATTGCAGGGTTTGGTATCAGCGACGAGCAATTCCGTAATGGACTAGTGACGCTTACCACCGCCGATGATTTTGACAAGCTGGAAGTTACTGATAATCTGCTGCGACAGTTTGTCGCAGCGTTCCGTAACTTGGTAGGTAAGGACACAGTAATTGATGCCTTTAATCGTTTGCGCGAACCACTAAATCAATTCAATACCCATATTCGTGGCGTTACAAAAAAAGAGCGAGCCGCTGCAAAGGGATTATCGCAGTTAACAATTATGGGCCGAGCATTCTCTTACTCAAACAAAAAGAATCATGATGGACGTACCATCAGTTTCGGGTACCATATGGAGGATGCCCCAACTAATGTAATGTCATTTGCATCGCTTCCGGATATACTTCCAGACTATCGTCCAGTGATTACGCCGGCATTCAAACCATCATATGCAACTGAAATAAGTCGTCCATATAAGAGCCTATGTATGGAAGTAATTGGTGGGAATGTGGTATTGACTATTACTCATGCTGACATTTTGTACTATCTACACCTATTGAAAGAGCAACAGATTCAAAATAGCACTTGGAAGTATCGTATCAAGAGATTGTTTGGATGGAAGCGAAATAGCAAAACCACCTTGGTCAAACCTACGCCAGAAGTCGAAACTGCTCAGTGATAAATTAAGAGCCTATATATGTTAAAACTTATATAGGCTCTTTTATGTTAATAAATCAACAATCTCAAGAATATATGAAGTGTGAAGCTAGCGCTGAATACTTCATCAATAATTATTTTAAAATTAGGCATCCATTTAAAGGAATGGTCCCATTATTGTTATATCCAATTCAAAAAGAATTTATTAATAATATTACTGGTGATGAAAGTCTTCTAACCCTGGCATCGAGACAAGTTGGACTGACCAGTGTGATATGTGGTTATACACTATGGAGCCTACTATTCGAACGTAAATCAATAGCCATAGTGTGTCCTAATCGACTTCATGCCAATGAAGTTATGGCTAGTATACATGCGGCATATGATACATTACCACAATTTCTTAAATTAGAAGCGAAGGAAAAAAATCGTTATACTTTAGTATTGGATAATAATAGTAAATTAATTATAACAGTAGCTAATGTAAATGCTTTGAGAGGGTTATCATTACATACTATATTGGTAATGGATAGTTGTTATATAAAATCTCCATTTATTAATAGTGTTTTAGAAATGGGTATCCCTGCTCTGATTTCTAACAAAGGTAAAATTGTACTTACATCATCCGGTAGTGTCCCTAAAAGTGAGTTCATGACATTATGGGATAATCCTGAATGTAAATTCAAAAAATTTATTATACCATGGGATTCAGTTCCAAATCGTGGTCAAAATTTCAAAGATGTAATGATATCTAACTTGGGTATGGATAAATGGTATCAAGAGTATGAATTAATTGATAATTCTAAATAAATCTAATAGAGAATATCAATGGCTCGTGGTAATCCCGGACTCAAGAAGTCCAACACCCTATCTGAATATACACAAGAGCAGATTGTAGAATTGGCAAGATGTGCCAGAGACCCAATCTACTTTATTCGTAATTATATTAAAATCAAACACCCTAAGCGTGGTAAGATTGCATTCAATCTCTACGACTATCAGGAAGAATTGATTAGAATGTACATGGGTAACCGATTCAACATCATTTTGTCAGCCCGACAAACTGGTAAGACGGAAACCTCTTGTGCGTTCTTGCTATGGTACGCTATCTTCCATCCAGACAAGACTGTCTTGATTGCGTCGAATAAATCGACCAACGCCATGGAACTTATCGGCAAGATTCGATACGCTTATGAAGAGTTACCAAACTGGTTGAAGCCGGGCATCGATGCCGATAACTGGAACAAGCACACCTGTTCATTCGATAACAAGTCACGTATCGTTTCGACTACCACATCTAAGGACTCAGGTCGTGGTCTTGCTATCTCTCTAATCTATTGTGACGAGTTGGCGTTCGTTAAACCGCACGTTCAAGAAGAGTTCTGGGATTCAATTCTACCAACCATTTCAACAGGTGGTGCGATGATTATTACATCGACCCCTAATGGCGATTCAAATCTATTCGCCCGAATGTGGTTTACTGCAATTGGTAAGGTTCCAGAGGAACGGGAAGAAGATGCATTTATTCCATTGCATGTAAAATGGGACCAGCCACCGGGTCGTGATGATAGGTTCAAGAGAACCATGATTGATAAGCTTGGTGAGCGTAAGTGGCAGCAAGAATTCGAATGTATGTTCATTTCTTCTGACCATACATTATTTGACTCTTATCACATCACTCAGGCAGAATTAACAGCTAAACGTCGCGTTGAAGAATTTACCCGACTTGATAATAAGGAAGCTAAGGGATATATTCCTAGCTTCCCATATAGAATTGCTGGTCATAAATTCTGGAAGAAACTCGACCCAAGTAAGACATATCTAGTGGGTGTTGACCCAGCGACAGGCTCGGGAGAAGACTATACAGTATTTCAAGTATTTGAATTTCCATCTTTAATTCAGGTATTGGAGTATCGAACAAACACCATGTCTTCACCAGTGGCATATACTCAACTTAAGAACTTACTTAAATTCTTAGAATCATATACCAAAGAAGTTTATTTCTCTATTGAAAATAACGGTGTTGGTAATGGTATGATTTCTCTGTACGAGGCTGATGATACGCCACCACTACACGCTCATTTTGTTTCAGAGCCAGGAGCGAATAAATTGGGTATGTTCACTACTGCTCAAACAAAGATTCGTGCTGCTTTGAAATTTAAGGAACTGTTTGAACGTGGACAGATGACGTTGAATTCAGAAGCACTATTCCATGAAATGAAGAATTATGTTCGCAAAGATGGTGCTTATGCAGCAAATGTTGGTGCCCATGACGATACTATTTCTGCAATACTAATTATATTCCGTATTCTACAGGAAATGTCAAATTATGATGACAATGCTTATGCAAAGATGTATACTGTTGAATCTGAAATTGAAATGGAAGGTAAGTGGGAGTATTCAGATGAGGAACAGAAAGGGCTTCGTGATGAATATGATTACGACGAAGTACCTATGCCATTCATCTTATCCTGATAAATATTTGGATAAACAGGTGAATTATGGAATTCCTAAAGAAACTTATTACAAAAAACCCACAAGTTGACACAATAGTAAACGAGAAAGAAGAAGTTATTGAGGTTGAAGCCTCTGGCGAAAAAGTTGGGGACTATCTTCTATACGTTATGCGTTTTTATGTGGATGAGAAAGAACTTCGTGACTTTTCTCATAGTGATGGTGTATCTTATTCATCTAATGGTGCTAAAATTACAGAATTTACGGTCGGTATTTACAATACCAAATCCAAAGAATCATATCGTGCAGAAGTTTATCCTGATGCTCCGATAGATACGGATGATGTTGATGCAAATACCGTTAAGGACTCAGATATTTTCGTTTCCGAAACGCCAAATGGTCCTCGCAATTATGGCTCCAAGCGAATTGACGATACTGAAAAGCAAGAGTTTCTAGTTCAGATAACTCGCAGTTATCTTGCAAAATATCTGGCTAGTGTAATTAGTGACACATTTAATGAAGAATTTGATACACAAGACTCGGAAAATCGTCGTCAAATGATGCGCAACGCACCACATCCGGATTATGACTAATGTGTGAATGTGGTCAAGACCACCAGTTACTACTAGAACTTACCTATAATCAGTTACTCTCGCAGACCAAACGAGGGAATACGATTAAGGATAGTCCGCGTGATGCAAATGCGAACAAAGTTCAGGTTCAAGAAGTAAATCTAATTCCGTCATTACAAAATAAGACATTGACGGCTAAGTCGCGCACACATTCTAAAGACCAATTCTACGAAACCATTATTATGTTTTCGGGAGTTCAATATTTCGATGAAGGTGGCCATGGACGACAAGAGATTCAGGCTACAGATGGGTCAACATACTTCATTGACCCTATTCGTCCTTACAAGTCTAACGTCAAGGTACGTTGCACCTGTCTAGATTTTTACTTCCGTTTCTCAGTATGGGACCAACGTGATGATGCATTGACAGGAGAACCACCAAAGCCATATCAACGCAAGACTGACTCATATCCTCCTGTGAATCCACAGAAAGTATCTGGGCTTTGTAAGCATATCATCAAGCTAACCAACTATTTGAAGCAACAACGCATCATTCGGTAACGCTTGCTAATTATATTACTTACTGTATTCTAATTACAAATCAGATGACACAATCTCCGATTTGTACTAAATAGTTCTTGTAGTAAGAATAATCTTCTACAAGAACACTTAGAAAGCTCATAGAACATACAGAGGAAACTATAATGGCTAAATTATCACGTATTGAACTCCTAAAGCAGAAGCTACAGGAAGAGAAGCAGAAGAAAGAAACTGGCAATTCGGGGGGTTACAGCAGTGACATTTACCCGTTTTGGCAAATGGCAGTAGGCGACCAAGCTCGCGTCCGTATTCTACCGGACAATAATGAAGACAATCCCTTCATGTTCTACGTTGACCGCCTTGAACATAAGATTTCAATTAATGGCGAAGACAAGCGTATCCCATGCCGCTCAATGCATGGAGAAGATTGCCCAATTTGTGAACTATCCCGTAAGTATTACAAGGAAGATGGTAAGGGCAGCAAGAATGGTAAGTATTACTACCGCAACAAGACCAGCTTAGTTCGCGTCCTCGTGGTCGAAGACCCGCTACCGCCGAATAAGGATACTGGCGAAACCTATGAAGGAAAGGTACTAAACACACAGTTTGGCTACCAGCTAATGGAAAAAATCAAGGAACAGATTAGCTCTGACGACCTTGGCGATTTCACAGACTTCAACGAAGGTTACGACTTCATCATCAAGAAGACTCCACAGGGAGATTATGGTACTTATGCTGTAGGCTCAGGCTTTGCTCGTAAGCCAACTGCAATTGATGCTGACACTCAGGAAGCAATTGAACTAATTGACCTAAGCACATTACTACCTAAAGACTTGGGTTACGAAAAGGTTCATAACATGCTATCTGCTCATCTAAGTGGTGAAGAATATGAAGATGAAGATGCAGGCAAAAAGGAAGGAGCAAAGCCAGCCGCTAAGGCGAAGCCAGCTTCTAAGCATGAGGACGATGAGGAAGAAGTACCGCGCAAGCCAGCAGCAAAGCCTGCCGCGAAGCCAGTTCGCGAAGAAGTAGAGACAGAAGAGGAAGAGGAAGAAGAAACTCCACCACCACGTAAGCCTTCTTCTAAGCCGGCTCCTAAACAGGAAGCAGAAGCTGAGGAAGAAGATGATGACGGAGCAGATATCTTCGAAAAGCTACGCGCTCGCCGCAACGCTGCGAAGAAGTAATCTGAAACAACCCTCACACTAACAGGGGCAGTAATGCCCCTTTAGTTTCTCTAAACTAAGGTAGAATATGAACGATTTTTTTAAAGACATTAGAAAAGAAGAAAAGAAGCTTGTAGAAGACGGTATCTCTGTCAAGTCTGACCGTCCTCGGTATTGGATTAGCGTGGGCAACTATTTGCTCAACAAAATTATCTCAGGTAAGTTCCGTGGCGGCATCGGCCAAGGCCGTATTGCTGGGGTCACTGGCCCATCCTCGGCAGGTAAGAGTTTCATCATTGGAAACATCTGCCGTGAGGCACAGAAGCAGGGAGTGGGTCTATTCATTCTAGACTCGGAAAATGCACTTGATGAAGACTTCATGACAGCACTAGGCGTGGATGTTAACCGTGATGACTATTTCTATCGTGGTGTTTCAACCATTTCACAGGCTACTGTTCAGGTAATGACATTCCTAAAGAATTACCGCAAGCACAAGATAGAACAACCATTCTTAATTGTACTAGACTCGATTGACATGCTTCGTACTGACAGTCAGGCAGTGAATTATGAAAAGGGTGATGTTAAGGGAGACCAAGGCCAGCACGCTAAGCAGGTTAAAGCCATGCTTGCAGATTGGGTCCATGACATTAAGAGCCTGAACGTGTCCATCGTGGCATCGAAGCAGGTATTCCAAGAGCAAGACCCGATGCTACAGAAGAACCCGCAGACCGCGTGGAAGTTCACTGAATCAGCCAAGTACGCATTCTCCCAGATTCTACTTGTGACCAAGTTCATGATGAAGGACGAAAGCGGTGTGAAGATTGCTGGTAAGAAGGACACAGTGTATTCTGGTATCCGACTAAAGGCATACGGTTTGAAGACCCGCTTCACCAAACCGTTCCAGTCTGCCACCGTTGAAGTTCCATATGAAACTGGTATGGACCCTTACAATGGTCTACTAAGTGCAGCCCAGGGATTGGGTGTAGTTACTTCAAGCGGAGCGTGGAACTACCTAACTGGTACTGACATTAAGTGGTCTGGTGATAAGGGTTGGGATGGCGTCAAGGAACAAGTTCTAGAAGCCTGTATTGCGAAGGAAAGTGAATTCCTAGAAGACACTAGTGAAGGTGAAATTGTCGAAGCTGCTGAGACACCAGCAGATATCCGTAAGCGAAAGCTGATGGAAGAAGCGTCCAACTTGGACAACGAATAATTTCTCAATGTAAATAAGAGGGAGGGAAACCTCCCTTCTTTTTAAGGAATAATATGTCGCTAGGAAATATCGGTAAGCTACTGGAACAACGTGTGGTTACGTTTACGAACCAGACCAACGAAATTGTTGATAAATTTGCTGAACGTCTTACTCCCGCATTCCAAAAAATTTATAATGCTCCCGGACGTAGAATAGTTTGGACTGCAATTGATTCCATTAAAGGAACAGACAAGGCAGTTGTAGTATCTGGATTTATGGCCTTAGAGATTGGAGAAACCATCCACATTGGTGATAAGGAAATTCTACTTGACGAAACCAATGTAAATGAATATAATAAGTTGGTGAAGTTCGCATTTCCAATAATTATGTTGGAATTAGCAACAACTGATGAATTGGTTGAGCATATCAACCGAATTGCTAAGATTGGTGGAGCGATAGAAATTTCTCCCGAAACATTAGCAAAAATCTTGGATAAGATATCAGAAGATTATCATAACAAGATTTTGGATGACCCTACTAAGGTCGCGATTGTTGACGCAGCAACACGTCCAGAATCTGTTTCTGGATTTGATGCAGCCGGACTCACAGATGAGCAGATTCGTAAATTAAAAATTTATGAGAAGTTTGAAGTGGGAACGGTAAATTGAGTACAACAAAGACTTGGAAAAAGAAGATTGAAAAGATTGCCCAGAACATCTTTAACGCTGATGAGCGTATGAAGGGATGGGAGGAAAATCTTGAAATCAACAATAAGAACTTAGAGCTATGTTGCGTCCAGCACGCATCATGGCTTGCTTATTATGATGAAATTGCCGCAGAACTTAAGTACACTGTTGACTTTGTTGAAATGATTGAGAATCAAGTTCGCGGAGAGATTTTTAAGTACGTAAAGGATACTTCTCAGAAAGCTTATACAGATTCTGCCATAAACATGGTAGTTGATGCAAATCCTGACTTTTTGGAAGTTCACGAATTATTGTTAATGGCACAAGAGCAATATATGAAGTGTGTTAAGGTAGTTAAAGCTTTTGAGTCACGCTCATATATGCTCAATAACATCGTGAAGATTAGAGAGAAAGAATTAGAGCATGTCGTCATTAGAACCTAAGCTAACCGCCACAATCAAGATATTAGATGAAGTTAATGTAGTTGTAATCGGATTAAGGCCGGCAGACTATACCCACTTCTATAACGCCTTTGGTATCTTTACCAAAGGCTATATTTTTAAGCCTCAATACAAGACCGGCCGTTGGGATGGTAAAGCCCGCTTCTTCTCCAAGAATGGCAAGACCTCCATAAATTTACTTCCCTACATCATCCCTGACCTAAAGGAAATGGGATACAAAGTGAAGTTGATGGACATGCGCAGCCCAGCTAACACTTCCGTCCCGGAAGTGGATGAAACCTATTTCCAAGAATTTAAGGACAGCGACGGCAATGCAATTACACTGGGCGAACACCAAGTCAATGGTGTTAATGCACTGACTAACAATGCTGGCGGTATTCTATTAGCTGGTACTGGTGCAGGTAAATCGATTTGTGCTGCTACTCTTGTTGATCTGTATAACAAACATACTAACTTTCGTTGTCTCATCATTGTCCCTAACAAAGACTTGATTAATCAAACCAGCGCTGACATTGCTGCGTTTGATATTCCAGTTGGCCGTTACTATGGCGATGTGAAGGAACCAAACGCATTTAACGTTGTCTCAACATGGCAGTCACTACAGAATAATCCTCAGTTGATTGGTATGTTTCAAGTAATTATTGTGGATGAATGCCATGGTGTACAAGGCAACGTCCTTAAGCAGATGTTACTTGAGAACGGAAACGAATCACTAATTCGTATCGGGTTGACTGGCACGTTACCGCAAGAACCGGCAGAAGCTATGTCGGTCAAATACGTTCTAGGCGACGTTCAGTACACAGTACCAGCCCGTGAGTTAATCGACAAGGGTTGGCTGGCTAAGTTGAACCTACATGTTCGCCAGCTTGTGGAAGACTTGACCCCTGAATGGAATTATTTTAAAGAAAAGCGTCCGGCTGATGCGGCTGGTATGAAATATAAACAATTCAAACGAGATTTCTTTCCTGATTATCCATCAGAAAAGAATTACTTACAGAAGGCTAAACCTCGTATTGCTTACATTGCCAATATGATTGAACAGGAAGTTAAAAAAAGTGGAAATGCGTTTGTATTGGTTAACAACATTCCATTTGGAAAGAAGCTGGCTGACTCAATTGAAAATGCGTACTTCGTGTATGGTCAGGACGAAACCGAAGTGCGTAAGAAGGTTTACGCCCTATTTGCTGAACACGATGACGTAGTGGTTGTGTCAACATTTCAATTAGCTTCTACGGGATTGAATATAAAACGTATTTTTAACTTGTTCCTGATAGATGCTGGAAAAAGCTTTATTCAGATTATTCAGTCAATCGGTCGTGGTTTGCGTAAAGCTAAAGACAAGGATACAGTGAATGTATGGGATATATGTGGTGATTTAAAATTTGGTCAAAAACATTTGAAAGAACGCGAAAAGTATTACGATGAACAAAAGTATAAATTTGACAAAATATTAGTTGAATACACGAAATCATTTGACTTAGATTCTGATACCGTGGTATACTGATTCTATCAGCATGGAATTTATTAACAAATGGTAATATCAGACGCGAATTCATATCCGGTACTACTCGATAGTATCGACACGCCATTATCCACTGACCACTTTTGGGTTCTCGACCTTAATGACCGAGATTTTATGCTCAATGAATTGGTTATGTTGGAAGAAATAACGACCCCCGTTATTGCTTTCTCTATTGGTGGATATGTGGTAGAGGCACCCGCCGATTGGAATATATTGATTTATTCTCCTGAAACATCACAAATTGATATTATTGAAGTTTCAGAACTAACTCGTGGAGATTTTTCGGCATTCCTATTTGACCATAGACACAATAAGGTAACTAAAAATATTGTATCAGTTGTGGATTACAACACTTATGGAACGATACATACTCCTACAATGAACAAAAATGTCATGTTGTGTCACACAGTAGGCCCAACACATTGGGTCTGCATTTCGCCGACTGACAACTATACAAAACTTTTGAAGGATTGTGCAGTTGGTGACATTTTGCCTTAATTTGGAGAACATAAATGGCAACCAAGAAAACAAATAAAAAAGACCCACTAAAGAGTAAGACTGAGTGGTCTATCACCGAGTTTCAGATGTGGTTACACGGGGCGTATTCTCTTCAAGGAGAAGATTGGGTACCAACAGCGGACCAGTGGGAAATGATTGTTAATATCATCTACAAACTTAAGGACCGTGGAGTTCCTAAGAAGATTGTTTCAGGTCCGGTCCTCCCACCACCGGGTTACGGTGGGCCAGAAGGTGGGTTTGCCCCAGCACCAGCCCCAGCATTGGGTGGAAGTGCCTTGGATGCAGCGCCTGTTCCAGAAGAAGCAAGCTTATCTCTAAGTGAGCTAAAGCGTCGTCGTGAAGGTAGTCCAAGCAATGGAAATGTATTGGCTGGCGGCGGTGCCCCAGGAGAAAAGACTATTAAGACGGGTTCATTTGAATAACAAATGAATAATGGTACACAACTCAATGGACGAATCTTATGGTACGATGGAGATTCGTCTTTTGAACCAGAAGCATTATATGACCTGATTTTATCAGGTCATCCATTGGACAGTTCCGTCTTCATAACAGACTTCAATAAGGATATTCGGCAATTCAACGGATTAAATCCAGATTGTCAACTGGAAAAAAAGGTTGAAATAAAACCAGTGGATACAAGCTGGAATATCCCACAAAAATATAAAGAGATTGAAGTGAACACATATATGTTCACTAAACTTTTACAAGAATTAGAAAAGACGGATGAGTTCAACCAAGAAGAAATTGATGAACGAATTGAGCGTGTTGAACACGAACTCAAATTGTATGAACAATATCACCTACTTGATATTTTAAGAGTTGTCATCTATATAGTTGAACAATTTGAAGAGAATGGTGTAGTCTGGGGTACTGGACGCGGTAGTTCATGTTGTTCATATTGTTTGTATTTGATTGGTCTACATGATGTAGATTCAATTAAGTACGGGTTGGAATTATCCGAATTTTTCCGGTAATAAATAAACGTTAATCGCTAGGAACACATAAATGAGCAGAAAAGCAAAAAGCATTAGAGGCGAAATAGTTGACTTTGACTTGATTGATATCAAGAATAGGATTATGACTGCCCCAACACCAGAAACAGTACATCAACGGGAGCGCTTTATTGACAAGCGTCGTCGCCGTGGTTCGCGTAAGAAAGTTGATGAAATGCTAGCTGCTCAGCAGGTAAATGAATCAGCAGTACGTGCAGCTATTGAAGAAGAGCGTCGCAAGAAGAAAGCGCAATTAGATGCACAACCTCATGTAGTTATTGAAGATACTATTGTTTCGGCTCCGGAAGGAGTAGAATCAACCCCGACGCCACAGAAACGTCGTATCGTAAAAACTGGGGAATAATTATGTCTCTAAAACCAATAAAAGATAGTATTTTATTTACATTTGTACAAACTACTCGTGATGGGTATTTTCGTCAGGAAACGAATTGGGGCTTTAAGCTTGCTGGCTCTGACTATGATTCTACTAAATCACGTTGGGGTCAAGTAGAAGTGGTTGGTCCAGATTGTGAGTTTGTTAAGGTCGGGGACTATATCTTAATTGAACCACTTAAGTGGACTACTGCGGTGGAACATGAAGACAAGAAGTATTGGCGTACTGCCGAAGCTCATGTTGAGTTAATTTCAGACGAGCGCCCTACGGATATTCTCTGATGTTGTTCATCATAGTTTTGATGCTGACTACTTTTGCGATTGCAGCATCTGCCGCTTACTTTTCAGTTTACGGTTTAGCACATTTGTTTACAGGTGCACTTATTCCTGTAATCATTATGGGTTCTTCACTAGAAGCGGGAAAACTAGTAGCAGCATCATTTCTATATCGGTATTTCAAGAGGATTGGATTGGGTATGAAAGCATACCTTGGGTCAGCCATCCTAATCCTAATGCTCATCACTTCAATGGGTATATTTGGGTTTCTAACCGCAGCATATCAATCGGACACACTTCCGCTTGCAGAAATGACCCAACAAATTACTAATTTGAAGGATGAGAAGGCTCGCATTACGGAACGTTTGACTCAAATTGATAAACAAATTGCGGATGTTGGTCCAAATTATGTTCGTGCTAAACAACGTCTTGTAAAGGAATTTGCCGTAGAACGTAAGACTTTAGATACTCGTTTAGCAGAAATTACCCCAGAACTACAAAAACTAGAAACTCAACATGTTACGGTAAAGTCTAAAGTTGGACCTATCATGTTTATCGCCGAAGTTATGGGGAAAGACCCTAACACGGCGGTATTTTGGTTCGTAATTATTTTAATTTCTGTCTTTGACCCTCTTGCTGTTGCCTTGACAGTAGCAACTAATATTGCTATAAGGATTCACAAGGAAGAAAAACAAAAGGCATTGGAAGCCAAAGAGGGACCAAAGCAGGAAGTTAATTTAGATTCTTTAAAGAAATATATTGACAAAAAGGTCAATCAGGCAAAAGCCCCTGAACTAACTCCCACACCAGAGCCTACAACCCAAATATTAAATGAAAACACAGCCACTTGATTAGTGGCTGTTTTCATGTATAATACCCGACATACGTTGAGGTATTATTTTAAATGGCAAAACAACTTTGGTCTATCAAATATCGTCCTAAGACTCTAGACGATTACATTTTCAAGGATGACGCCCATCGTTCTCTAGTAGAACGATGGATTAGTGAGCAGAACATCCCTCATATATTTCTTAAGGGTCACCGTGGTACTGGCAAAACTTCTCTAGCTCTCTTACTTAAGAATCTACTTGAAGTGGAAGATTCAGACTTCCTAAGTCTCAATGCGTCTGATGACAACAATATTGAAACCATCCGGACAAAGGTAAAGAATTTCGTTTCGACATTCGCCTATGGGCCATTTAAGATAGTGTTGTTAGATGAAGCTGATGGCCTAACACCAGCAGCACAAGGGACTTTAAAATCCATGATGGAAGAGTTCTCAGACAATGCTCGTTTCATTCTTACATGTAATAAGCCAAACAAGGTCATTCCAGAACTACAGTCCCGTTGCCAGTCTCTAGAGTATAAAGCCCTTGATAAGGAGCAGATGCTTGAACGTGCGGCAGTTATTCTAAAGAAGGAAAAAGTAAAGACTTCTTTAGAAAATCTAGAAGCTTATATTGACTCATGTTATCCTGACTTCCGTCGTGTTATCGAAACGCTAGACCAAAATTCACAAGATGGTCACTTGCTACCATTTGATGAACGCGAAGAAGATATTGCTGACTGGCAAATGAAACTTGTTGAAATGATTGAAGGTGATAATTTCGCCGGCCTTCGTGAGGCTATGAGCGCAGTTACATCAGATGATGAATGGGATGAAGTTTATCGATTCCTGTACGATAATCTACATGAATTGGGTAAATTCAAGGGTGATTTTGACCGTTGGAGTCAGGGAGTTGTCATTATTGGAGACCATTTGTTTCGTCATTCACAAGTGGCTGACCCGGAAATTAATGCAGCAGCAATGATGATTCGACTAGGAAGCGTATAATGAGCGTATTAACTACCCCAACTCCACCTGAGAAAGAAAAACAAGAACGTGACCTCAAGAACGTGGCGAATATTAAGGACAAGAATGAGAAATTATCTTGGACTCGTCGTCAGAAGAAGATTGAAGAAATGGTTATTGAAATGCAACCGATTGAAGACCAAATTTTGGCATTGACTGCACAGCGCCAAGAAGTCTTAGATAAAATTCAATCACTACGTAAGCAGATGGTCAAGGAATGCATCCATCCTAAAAACTCATTAGTTCACAAAGAAACTTACATTGAATGTAAATTCTGCAATGCAAAGCTATCAATTCCGAGAGATAAATGAGCGAAAAACTGGAAATCTTTGATGTACTCAAAGAAATCGATAAGAAGAATATCGGTTTCTATGATGGATTGAGTGATGAACACAAGAAGCAATTTGTACCATTATTAACCATGCGTTGGTTGTCCAGTGGAACTAAGCTACAGACCCAGCTATCAAATTCTATTATCAATCCTCTAGTATTCAAATTACACCGCCATCCAAGTTTGCTTTACAAATTAATGGTGGCTATTTCAGATGGTAAGAGTAAGCGTTACAATTGGATTAAGAAAAAAAGTAAGAACAAGAGTGCACCCACAGTAATTTCTGTCATATCTACTTACTATCAGTGTAGTAAGAAAGATGCACTACGATACAAAAACAAATTGAGTGAAGACGATATTCTTGAAATGGCAGATGAACTTGGCTATGATAAGGAACAAGTTAAAAAGCTCAAAACTGAATTGAAATGACAGAACGTGTAAAACCATTTTTTGAGTGTCCACATTGCTGTAAGAAGCTTACTACAGAAGTACGTCTAGCTAAACATAATTGTGAAGAGAAAAAGCGGTATGACTACCTTCAAACCATGAAGGGAAAGTCCGCTTTTTACTGTTACAAGGCATGGATGAACTTTCAAGGTAGGCAGGTTAAAGACCAAGACACATTCATGAACTCCAAATACTTTAACAGTTTTGTAGAATTTGTTAAGTTCTGCAATCGTGTTGGGGTACCTGACAGAAAGCACTATGTAGAATTCATGGTAGATAAGGGATTGATGCCAACGCACTGGATCATGCCAGATGTGTACGAAGAGTATATCCGTCACTTTGACGTATCCAAGACTCCGAAGCAGATGGCAGAAATTACAATGAGTACGATTTTTGACTTATCTGAAATATTTGAATGTGAGCCGGGTGAAGTATTTGAACATATGACTTCGGCCGATATCATGCGTCTTGTGACTGCTCGCAAACTCAGTCCATGGCTCTTGTTGTTTAGCACCGGATTCATGAATCATATTCGAACAGATACTACCCCTGAACAGAGAATACTAATCAATACGGTGATTAGTCACAAAATGTGGCGTAACCGTTTTAATGAAGACCCAGAATCGGTGGCCTTGATGCGATCTATTGTAGAAGAATTTAAAATATGATAGGCATAAATATTAGAACCTATCAGACCTGAACCTTAATGAGCAGTAATCCAAGCCTACGTTACCAAGTCCACTATACTACAGAAGACAAGTCGCCAATTATTGTCCCACGCTCATCGGTCGTTACTACGTCCGGCGATATTGTATATATTGGAAAAAATAGGCTTGAATATGGTGAAGTTTTTAATGAAAATATTCTTCATTTATTAGAACACTACGCTGCTCCGGAAGACCCTAATAAACCAGGGTTTCCATTACTTTCAGGTGTCATCGCACCATTGTTATCCAGACCTACTATTGGACAGGTGTGGTTCAATAAAACCAAAGAATCTCCTGCGGTATGGAATGGAATCAATTGGATTAGTTTTGAACAAAATGATACAGTAGCCGGTAATTCGGGGGTAATTTTTCACGGAAGTCAGCTACCTCGACCAATTAGTGATGATGGTTATACTTATAATTATTCGGAATGTTCTTGGGTTGTATCTCCATTTGGGTTTTCAGAACCAGAACGTATCATATTTCTTTCATGTTACACCGACGCTCAAGCGCGTGTAACGATGCAATATCGCAGAGCAGGTAATCCTGCACTGTTAAATGGATATGCCACTTATCAAATTATTGGTATACGAGATACTAAGAACCATGGCGTGCCATTCCCTACTCCAAATGTCCCTGGATTGACACCAACGCCTACTGTAACACCAACAGTGACACCATCCCGCACACCGGGAGTATCGCCTACTGTAACACCTACTGTAACCCGTACACCGGGGCAGACACGTTCAGCCACACCAACACCTACTGTAACTCGTACAGAGACACCGGTTCCTTCAATCTCACGTACAAATACACCTACCCCGACACCAACTCCAACGATAACAGCTACAATTACACCAAGTCTTCCACCACCAATTTATGTGGATATTTACGACCAGAATATCAGCCGTTCTACTCCACCAGTCGGATATTCCGTTTTGAATACAGGGATTATAATTGTTTATGACGGTGCCGGAATGAATGTCCCAAGCCAGTGGTTATTCAATGATGACCCAGCAAATTATTCAGTTCGTGCAACTCTTTTGAGCGGTGTAACTCCAACGGGAATCATGAGTGCTTGGTTGAATTGTGCCACAAATCGAACTTGGGAAATCGCAAGTTCAACAACAACGTTCCGCATTGAAATTAAACGAAATGTGGACAATTTCATTATGGACACCTGTACAGTAACTTTAACTGTAGCCTGACGGTTAGGGTTTAGTAACAGAATAAATAGAACGATATACGGAACTCAAGATGGCTAACTGCGCTGATAATGCATATGTAATTTACTACACCAACCTAGACAAAGGTACGATTCAGATTCAGAAGTCGGCCCTTATCACTGATGAGCTAGATATTGCTCTGATTGGTAAAACTCGTCTAGAATATGGTGAAATATTTAACGAGAATTTATTACATATTCTTGAGCATTTTGCATGTCCAGAAGAAATTGGTAATCCAGGCGTTCCAGACCTAAACCGTGCATATGGTACTCTACTAGAGCATCCAACAACGGGACAGATTTGGTACAACAAGACACAAAATAAGCCATTTGTATATACATCAACTGGTAGTTGGCGGGCACTTTCTAGTATAAATGATATTGGTGGTAACTCAGGAGTTATCGCTCATGGTCAATTTTTGCCTCTTCCAATTAGCCAAGATGGTTATAACTTTTCATTAGATGAATGTACTTGGACCGTTTCCCCATTCAATATTCCATCTGAAATTGATTTCATGCATTGCTTTAGTGACCCTGTTGCTAAGGTAACAATGCAATACCGTCTTGAAGGACAATTGTCATTAAATAATGGGTATGTGAATTATCAAATTATTGGTATTCGCAATAATTCAAATATTGGTACGATTGATTGTCAGTCTTCTCAGGCTCCAACATCTACACCAATTGGTTCGTCAACTCCGACACCAACTCCTACAATGACTGTAACCATTACGCCTACAATTACACCAACAGTAACTGTGACGGCAACGGCTACCATTACACCAACTCCAACATTATCTGCTACTCCGGGTGTATCAGTAACACCTACACCAACCAATACGCCACCACCAACTGGCACCCCAACCCGCACTCCAACACAAACAGTAACTCCAACAGCAACGGTGACACCATCGGTAACAGTTACACCTTCAATAACCCCATCAATTACGCCATCAGCAGCCGTTAATGACGGTAGTATTTTTGCTATGGCCATTCGTCCAGCCGATGTTAGCTATGATGGCGAAGCATATTATGTACGTAAATTAAAGTCAGATAGTACATTTGATGCAACATTTAATCAAACGTCATATTATGACACCGGAGTATTTGCTGTAGAACCAACTCTATCGCGTGTTGGTAGTATGTTTGGCTCTACTTACGTATCTGCCACTGATAGCGGTGTCGCATCATTTGGTGTGAATCTAGGTATTGGCGTGTATAACTACGATGGTATTGATGCTTCTACGCTTCCATTTAAGCCACAATATTTGTCACAAGATGGTATCTACCTCTATACGGGGGAGAATGACTTTAATGCAGCACCTACTACATTCAACTCTCGTGTTGGTGTGTATGCCTTCGATGGAAGTGATTTTACACTTGTATCAACGTATGCGTTTTCGGGTAAAATGATTCGTGGTGTACACCAAATTGCAGTCAATACTATTTTAGTTGTCACTGCCAATAATGATACTACTACAAATCATACATGGACGGTATTAACATTTAATGGTTCATCTTTTGTAGCTGACCCGAATACGTATAATCTTACAAATGGTACTTCAAACATTGCGTGTCGTGACGCCGATTTTATCGCCTACGCTTCAAGTGATAATGAATTACTATCACTAAGATATGTTTCTGGTTCAGGATTCTTATTCAACGATTCCATTGAATATGATACTAATACTTCTAGTTTGAATTCAATTAAATTTGACCAAATTACAGGAAAATTATTTGTAGCTTACACCCCAACTGGCTCAACTACACAAACTGTTTTACAAACCGTTACACAAGCAGGTACAGTTCTAAGTGTTGAACAATCAACTACTATCAACACACCATTTGCTACATCTTCATTATATTCAATTGCTGCATATAATAACCGTGTTTTGGCGGTTGATATTTCTAATCCAACAAATACAATACTAAATGTTTTAAGTTATGATAGTGGCACAGGATTTTCTATAGAAGATACTATTGCAGTTGTTCCGGCGAATCGTCCAGTAACAGAAGTGGCATTTGTTGTACCAAACCTTCCACCGCCAACTCCAACCCCTACACCAACAGTGACGCCAACAATTGCTGCCTCACCATCATTGACACCATCACCAACCGTTACACCATCAGGCTAAGTAGATTTTAATGACTGATTATAATGTAAATTTTACTGACGCAACAAAAAATCCAATCACGGTATCAGAAGATACCGTGATTCGTGATGTGGTGGACGTGACGTTATTTGGTCGCGTTTTTCAGAATTATGGTGAAGAAGTAAATGAAGATTTATTAAATATTCTTGAAAACTTTTCATGTCCTGAATCGCCATTATCCACATCGGAACTTACGGCTGTACCGGATTTAACTCAAGTTTCAAAAAATCAATTACATAATCCGATTGAAGGTCAATTTTGGTATAACTTGACTCGTGAAAATATTTACTTTTACGATGGAAATAAATGGGTTCCAGTACCTAAGCGTGGTACATATGCCGCCAATTGGGGACAAGTTATGCATGGTCAGCAATTACCTAAACCTATCAATCAACATGGGTATGTATTTGACTATGATGAATGCATTTGGTCTGTAGCACCGGCTAATATCAATGGTACTATTGATTCATTAAATTGTAATACCAATGTAACTGCACAAGTAACAATGCAATATCGATATGCCAATACCCAAGGTTTTGTTAATGGGATTGCAAATTATTTAATTATAGGTATCACAGGAAATGTAAACAGTGGCGTTATTTTACCACCAATTCAACCGTCTCCAACACCAACACCATCGGTATCAGCAACACCGGCACCAACGATGACACCAACTCCGTCGATAACGCCGACAATTACAGCACAGCCTACACCAACACCTACTCCAACCGTGTCGTTTACTCCATCGCCTACTGCTGCGGTTTCACCAACTCCTGTAGTATCTCCAACCCCAGTTCCGTCAAATACACCACAACCTTCGGTAACTCCAACCCCAGCCCCAATTACATACTGCCGTACAGTATCAACATTCTGTATGGGTTATGGCGATTCTACATTGGTATGGACACCATTACGAGCAAACAGCACAAGCTCTACACCAGCACCGGGGTACTGCGCCTCGGGAATTAATACTACTTCACATTCTGCTACTGGTGGTATTGTTCGTGTATATGCAAATATGGCTAATACGCATCCATCAGTACGTTTCGTAGTTAGGGTATCGGCATCGAATGGTGCAACGACCGGAGACTTGGAAGTATTTGTTCGTATGAATACCCCAGCATCAACAAGTGCAGCAGAAACGCACTCCGTTCCATTCACAGTTAATGGGGTAACACATACTATGATAGTAAATGTAAATTGGTATAAGCAATCTGGTAATAGTAATTCAGCGAATGGAACTCTATCAGCCAATTGGTCATTTAACACCGGTATCGGTGCGTGCTAACGAGTAAATATATTCATGGCTGATTACATTGTAAACCGAACTGATACTAATGCACCAAGCATTGACGTTCAAGAGAAGCGTGTGGATACTACTTCTCTTGATGTTGCATTGTTTGGTAAAATTCGTCTTGAATATGGTGAACGTTTAAATGAAGATTTATTGAATGTTCTTGAAAACTTTGCATGTCCTGCGGTTGAAGGTTCTACGCCACCTACGCCCGATTTAACTGAAACTAGTAATAACCAATTAGAAAATCCAACAATCGGTCAGCTATGGTTTAATAGTTCAACAGAACTAATTTATTTTTGGACAGGAACTGAATGGGTCGCTTCAACTTCTCGGGAAGATATTGCAGCTAATTGGGGACAAATTTTACATGGACAACAACTTCCTCGTCCAGTAAGCCCAGTATCAGGATATGTATTTCCATATGAAGAATGCATTTGGTCAGTTGCACCATCAGTATTCGTGGGTAAGATTGGCTATGTAGCGTGTACTACAGATGCACAGTCTACAGTTACAATGCAATATCGTCTTGGTGGAACTAACGATATAGTTAATGGTTTAGCAAATTATTTGATTATTGGTATTAAGGGAAGTGCAGTACAGCAAGGTCCGTGGCCGACTCCACCAGCGCCATCACCAACAGCCACAATTACACCAACACCTACGCCTACAATTACTCCAACAGTGACACGTACTGTCACTCCTACATTGACGCCGACACCAACAGCCACAATTACACCAACAATGACACGTACACCACAACCTTCGGTATCGGCGACAGTGACGCCAACGCCAGCACCATCGAATACGCCACAACCTTCGGTAACTCCAACCCCAGCGCCATCGAATACGCCATCACCAACACCGATTGCTGCTTTGATTGGAGGGAATTTCTCTGCACATTCTAATGTTGTTAATGGTGCAACGGCAGGTGCAGGTATTGGATTCATAAATTCTGGGGCAATAGGTAAGACTGGGCTATCAACTTCGGGTCCAACACGTTGGTTACAGACTGGATTTAATGCTGCTGATTATGAAATATCATTCACTGCTGATTATGAAGCGCAATTCCCAGGCAGTTCATGGTATTCAACACCAGCAGGTAACAACACAATGGGAACACCGGGAACATGGTATAATCTTGGAACCGGTCGGGCATTCAGTGTTGGTACTAATCGCGACATTGTAAATATGTTTGTAAATTACACAATTCGTCGTGTCGGTGGAGGCCAAACTGTATCTGGTACTATCAATCTTGGTGGTATCGCAGGTACGCCAGTTTAAGGAATAAATAACGTACATGGCCGATTATAATGTAAGACACACAGACCGAAACGTGTCCCCAATTTCTATACCAGAAGCGGAAGTAAATGATACCGCTTTGGATGTGGTATTGTTTGGCCGAATTAATCCGGAATATGGCGAAAAGCTTAATGAAGATTTGTTAAATCTTCTTGAAAACTTTGCATGTCCTGAATCTAGCACTACTACAAATTTCAATAATGCTACACCGGACTTGACACAAACCTCAAAGACTCAATTACACAATCCTACGAATGGACAACTGTGGTTTAATAGTACACGAGATACGGTTTACTACTGGCGTGGTGATGTGTGGTGGCCTATTCCGCTCCGTGAATACGTTGCAGCGAATTGGGGAAGCCTATTGGATGGACAACAAATTCCTAAGCCGGTAAGCCCAATCACAGGTCATGTGTTTGATTATCAAGATTGTATTTGGTCAGTCGCACCGGCATCAGTTGCTGGTAAATTTGGCTCTTTAAGCTGTGGCACCGATACTAATGCAGTTATTACTATGAAATATCGTCTCTCAGGGACGAATACTGTTATTGGTGGTCTAGCAAATTATTTGATTATTGGAATTCGTGGAAACTATAATGCGGGACAAACAATTCCGCCTATTCAATTTACTCCAACACCTACACCATCAGTAACTGCTTCGGTAATGGCTACAACAACCCCAACGCCTACACCTACACGAAACCCAACACCGACGCCATCACCAACTATTTCACATACCCCAACATCGACACCAGCAGTATCGGTATCAGCGACATTGACCCCAACCCCAGCCCCGTCAAATACACCACAACCTTCGGTAACGCCAACCCCAGCCCCATCGAATACACCATCACCAACACCAGTTGCAATCACATCAATTATTTTGGCACGTAATTTCAGCGCTAGTTCTAATGTTGTTAATGGTGCAACGGCAGGTGCTGGTATTGGTTTCTTGAACACCGGAGCAGTGGGCAAGACTGGTTTATCAACATCAGGTGCAAGTACGTGGCTTGCTGGTGGATACAATACCTCTGACTTTGAAGTTTCATTCACGGCTGATTATGAAGCGCAATTCCCAGGCAGTTCATGGTATTCAACCCCAGCAGGTAACAACACAATGGGAACACCGGGAACATGGTACAATCTTGGAACAGGGCGTGCATGGAGTATTGGTACAACCCGTGACATTGTGACTATGTTTGTAAATTATACTATTCGTCAAATTAGCACGGGCCGAACGGTTTCTGGTTCTATTAACTTAAGTGGTACAGCAGGTACACCAGTTTAATGTCGGTATGCAGGGCATAAATAGACTTATTGACAAGACACATTCATGACAGATTATAACGTAAAATTTACCAATAAGAACAAGGCTCCGATTACAATTTCAGAGTCTAATGTCAACAACTCGACTACTGACATTTCACTATTCGGTAGAAAGCGTCTAGAGTATGGTCGTGATATGAATGCGAACTTTCTCCACATCTTGGAGAACTTCGCCTGTGAGGAAAATCCGTTACTGCCTGGAAATCCGGACCTAACCAAGACCGCTTTTATTGCTGACACAACTAAGCGTCTATTATCTACACCGATTGAGGGTCAGTTATGGTACAACGTAACGCAGGAATCTCTATTCGTTTTTAATGGGACTTCTTGGGTGGCTCTTGGTATGGTTGGAGACATAGCGGCTAATTGGGGTGTAATTGCTCATGGTAGCCAGCTACCACGTCCAATCAATCAACATGGATATGTGTTCGATTATTCGGAATGTTCTTGGATTGTTTCACCATTCGTATTCGATAGCACATTTACATACATGCAATGTTTGACTGATGAACAAGCAAATGTAACTATGTTCTATAACCCAGAAGGGAGTGGAACACCAACTTATGGTTGTGCAAATTATTTAATTGTTGGTATCAAGGGTAATGTTAATTTGGGTACTCAGTTGCCGATCCCATCTGCAACACCAGCACCATCATCAACACCAACACCAACTCCTACTCGTACAACAACACCAGTAGTATCACCTACACCATCAGTCACACCAACACCGGGTGTATCACCTACACCTACACCTACGGCAACCGTGTCACCTACACCGGCACCATCCCAAACACCAACACCAAGTACCATCAACTATGCGTTGAGTATTTCTGCTAGCCCATCAGGAAATGTCCTACCGGGTTCTCAAATTTGCTACACAATTACATTAAATTATCCAGCACCATCTATTGGGTATTCATTTACCCTAACACGTTCTGGTGATTATAATGGTGTGTGTGCAAGTACAGATGGTACGTTAGTGGGTCCATTACTAGACCAAACCGCAGGATTCATTGCGCCTAATCAAAATAGTACACAAATTTGTAAAAATGCGCCAATGCCAGCCACTCCAACACCGACCCCAACGGCAACTCCACGTACAGCATGTAAGATAGTAGCTGCGGATGGTAATGCTTGGGGAGCAACTTATTGGCACGGATTCATGTGTGCAAATAGCCCAGGTGGAGCATTAGTGTATTTTACTAATGCATCTGGTGGAAGTGGAAATTATTCTCCATGTACTCAGTATACAGCATGTAATACTGCAACATCATTCTCATCTACTCAAACTATTGCTATTAATCCTGTCCGTGATAATATACAACGCTACAATGCCACGCCGGCTATGGAGCTTGTAATGCAAGTAAGTATTCCGGGTGTAGGTAATTCAGCGGTTTATACTCGTTACGTATATGGTACTAGTTTCCAGACGGTTTCCGATATCATCACCGTTGGCGGCCGACAATTTACCATTACAATTAATATGACCCCAACCCTAATAGCCAGCAGTGGTAATAACCGCACGTGGCAAGTTGTTTCAGACTACACTATTGTAGATAATGAAACCGGTCAGATTCTAGGATTCTGTTAATAAGAGATTACAATGCCAACAGTATGTAACAATATCATCCCACAACTAGTCGTTTCTACACCGGGTACTTGTGCACAAT
>JACCDR010349133.1_pt1 | contig 27236 bp, 24 predicted proteins | sample 7446431 | NCBI WGS metagenome assembly JACCDR01 (sample SAMN15323443, study PRJNA562643) | freshwater metagenome | isolation source: river surface water | place: USA:Blue River Watershed | collected 2017-08-17 | reverse complement strand
GCGCGTGAGCGGTTCTCAGCTGGCTGGACGAACGCTCTCGGCTGCTACGGATCCCAAGGAATCTAGCACTTACGGACATAGCGGGGAGGCAACCCCTCCCCGCTAAACCAAACACCGTGAACCACCCAAGCGCACCGACTGACACGGCAGACGGTACTGAGACAGTGCGCTAAACCCTTCAGTACAAAGGACTTAATATGGCTAACACCTCTTTCTCTGGACCAGTCCGGTCCGCCAACGGATTCGCGGCATATAGCGATTCCTCTTCGACATCCGCCGTTTCGATCCCGCTGGCTACCCAAGGTACCGGCGTCGTCATACCGACGGTTGGACCGATCGTGAACTTCACAACCGTCACGACCGATGCGACGGCTGGCGATGTCACCTACACCGCCGCGCAGATCAAAGGTGGCTTGATCCTTCGTGATCCTGGTGCCAATCGCGCTGATCTCTTCCCGACCGCTGCGGCGCTCGTGGCCGCGCTTCCGTCGTGTGTGGTTGGCACGTCGCTCGTTGTTCATATTCGCAACGAAGCGAACGGCGCTGAAACGATTACTATGACGACGAATACCGGCCTGACGCTGAGCGGCACGATGACGATTGCTCAGAACAACGCCAAGTCGTTTCTGATCGTCTTGACGAACGTTACTTCCGGCGCGGAAGCTGCGACTGTCTACTCGCTCGGCACCGTCGTGTTCTAAGGAGCTACCAACATGTCAAGGCCGATCACCCTTTCGACCAGCGGGGTTTCCACGTCTAACGTGGCCCCGCTGTGCTATTTCATTAGCCCGTTCTCCGTAAGCGTGATTACCACGGTCACTGGTTCTGCCACGTATACGTTGCAGTTTACGGGAGATAACCCGCAAGCGGCTTCGTTCGATCCTGGTACGGCGAACTGGCAGAACCATCCGCAGATGACCGGATCGACAACGAGCGGAATCGTGGAGTTCACGGCTCCGGTGACTGCGATTCGGATTAACCAAACAGTCGGCGCTGGGTCAGTTAGCGCGAAGGTTACACAGGCGGGACTATGAGACTACTGATTGCGCTGATACTCTCTATGCCTGCGTGGGCGCAATTTGGTGCCGCTACGCAGGTAGTAAACGGGAATGGGGCACCGAACGTAGCGTACTGCGCTAACGCGAATAACGTTGGCATGGTCTATGCGAGGAAGGACGGAGAGGCTGCTAACACTACGTTCTACGTTTGCTCAAACACTGGTGTTGCGACGTATGCCTGGGCGCTACTAGGCGGATCTAGCGGGTCTGGTGACGTGGTTGGTCCTGCCTCAGCGGTAGACGGCAACATTGCCGCTTTTGACAGCACGACAGGGAAACTCATCAAAGACTCTGCTATTGGGACTGCTGCTGGGGGGCACATTATTGCGCGTGGAACGTCACCGACGATTACATCCGGCTTCGGCACCACCCCCTCCATTGCAGGAAAAGACGCGGCTGGCAGGGTGACGGTCGGTACTGGCGGCACGGCAGCGACGGGGACGATTACATTTGGCACGGCTTGGACGACGGCTCCGGTTTGCACGGCGGCGAATGAGACGACGCAACTCGCATTGTTCCCTACGGCGACAACCACTACCTTGGTTCTCGCATCCAGCACGCCGTTCACGGCGGCTGACAAACTGGTCTACATCTGCGTTGGTTACTGAGGCAATGGAATAATGGCTACCAGCGGAACGGCAACGTGGTCCCCGAGCATCATTGAGATGTTACAGGAAGCCTATGAGCGGGCTGGGCTAGAGATGCGTAGCGGGTATGATGTGACGACTGGTCGCCGCTCGTTCCAGTTGTTGATGGTCGAGTTTGCGTCGATGCAGTTGAACATGTGGAGCGAGGAGTCGGTGTCGTTGACGCTTACTCCTAGCACGACATCGTATTCTCTGCCAGCCGATACGGTAGACGTGATCGAGGGGACTATCCGATTGAACGCAGGGAATGTCGCTACGCAATCGGATATGGTGATCAGCCGCACCAGCATGTTCGACTACATTGCGATTCCTAACAAACTGACGACTGGTCAGCCTACGCAGTACGCTATCGAGCGCGGGGTGTCGACTCCTACGATTTACTTCTACCCGACTCCAGATGCCTCGCAGACATACACGTTCTTCTATCGCAAACTGCGCAGGCTTCAAGAGGTCGGGACTACTGGCTTGATCACAGCCGATGTACCATTCCGGTTTTACGATGCGGTGATTGCTGGCTTAGCCTATCGCATCGCGTCAAAGCGTCGTGAGGCCATGGCGCTCGTCCCTCAACTCAAGGCACAGTATGACGAGGCTCTCCTGCTTGCTCAGGATGAAGACCGAGATCGGGCCTCAATTATGCTTGTGCCGTACGCCAATCAACGATACTAAAAGGAACACATGTCCCAATACACTACGTTACAAGAAGCCCGGAAGCAGGAAGCAAAGCTGAAGGTTTTGATGCCGACCTACGGAATCGTCGAGTTCCCTGGTCTTCAGACGCCGAAGGCGGATGACGGAGAGAAGCACGAGTACGGTATCGTTACGGACCCGCGACTTGTCGTCGACGGTGAAGTGAAGCACGCTGGCGAGTACATGAACGCTGGCCTTGTGGCGCAGACATTTGAGAACGCGCCGACTGCCACCGAGGCTGCTATCCGTCTGGTGTCCATGGCGAAGCCGGGTATGAGCCGCGCCGATGCGATTGCGGTGATCAACTCTATTCCCGCCGTGGCGTCTTCGACTGAGGCGGTCTTGATCGAGGCATTCAAATGAAAAAGAGTTGGCGCACGACTTTGTTCGGCGTGATCTCTTCTTTGGCGTCGTTGGTTGTTGCCGTTCCGGATGTGGTTAACCATAATCCGGCTGTCGTGAAGGCGGCTGCGTTTATCCTCGCTGGCGGATTGGCTGGAATGGGGATCGTTAGCCGCGACAATAACAAGTCCGACGAGCAGTCCGGAGCCAAGAAGTAGATGCCATACGCAAGCGGGTACGAAGCTCTCGGTATCTGTGACATTTGCGGGTTCACCTGCAAGTACACGGAGATGCGGGAGTATATCTTCAATCAAGTCCCCAACGGACTGAAGGTGTGCCCGTCTTGCTTTGATGTCGACAACCAGCAGTTGCAGGTCGGCAAGAACGCGAAAGTAGAAGCCATTGCATTATGGAAGCCGCGACCGGACAGCGGTATCCCATTTTGCCGTGGATTTTTTGGATGGTCCCCTGTGATCGGGCTACAGGCTCAGGTTACACTGGGACAGGTAACGGTTACATAAAAAAAGGAGCATGACATGAAGGGTCGCATGACGAACACTCAGAAGCCGAACGCGCAGCCGAAGGCTCCCAAGCCGATGAAGTCTGGCGGGATGGCGAAGAAAAAGGGCTGCTAGGTAAGTGACGTATACTCAGCTAGTTGCGCTGCTTCAGGACTATTTGGAAAACTCCGAAGATACCTTCGTCGACAATATTCCTCAAATAGTGCAGCAAGCTGAGGCACGTATTTACAACGCCTGCCGCACCGTCGACAGCCGAAAGACGGTCACGGACGTGGTGTCCACGAACACGATTATCCCGCCTGAAGACTTCATTGAACCGCTATACCTAATGGTCAACGGGACGATGATGATGCAGCGGCAGAAGTCGTACCTGCGGACGGTGTGGGGCGACACGACCGGCACGCCGTCCGATTACTGCCTAGACTACACGACGCTCTACAGTGGCGCGTCTACGATCTTCATCGCGCCAGTTCCAACTGTTGAGGTGTCGTATGAACTCAGCTACGCTGGAGCGCCGTACTCGATCGTGGATCAGGAAGTCACCTACGTTTCGCAGAACTTCCCTGAGGCGCTGCTGTACGGGTGCTTGATTGAAGGTTACGTTTACAACAAGGGCGAGCAGGATATGCTGAGCGTGTACCAGAACCGGTTTGACAGCGCACTGGTTCTACTCGTCAAATCGGCTGAGCGCCTGCAACTTACCGACGAGTATCGAAACCCGCCTGAGAGGATTCAATAATGGCGTTCACCGGCTCATATATCTGCACGTCGTTCTACACCGGCCTGCTTGCCAAGGACTTCGACCTCACGGCTGACACGCTGAAGGTTGCGCTGTACGACGACACGGCTACTCTCACGGCGGCTACGACGGCGTACACGCTGACCGGGGAACTTCCAACGGCTGGCAATTACACGGCTGGCGGAACGGCGGTAACAGCGACAATCACCACGGCCTCAACGCAGAACGGCACCGTGGTTATCGTCGACTTTTCCGACGCGGTGTGGGCTGCGGCTACGTTTACCACGCGAGGAGCGTTGTTGTACGACGTGACGAACGCGAACGCGGCTATTGCAGTCATCGACTTCGGCTCGAACAAGACGTTCTCCTCCGCCACCTGTACGGTTCAATTCCCAGCGGCAACGGCGAACGCTGGGTTCATGGTATTCGCGACGGTTTTAGGGCAATAAAATGCAAGGATTAACGACTCCCGGCGCGATCCCCGTGGTGATGTCACCAGGGCGGGTTACGCAGTATGAGGGGTTGTCGTATGATCCGTCGACAGGGGTGTTCTCCGTTTCGGTGATGGGCAACAATGCCGTCCCGTATAGAGAGACGACCATAGCCACGTCCATAGCGTCAACTGATAGAGTCTTGAATTGCACCTCTGGAACGTTCGCCGTGACGCTGCTCGATGCCACCACGGTGTCAGGGAAAACGTTCACGATAAAGAACTCTGGATCCGGAACTGTGACCATTAACACGACCAGCGCTCAAACAGTTGACGCTGACGTTTCCGGTGCGATCAGTCTGGTTCAGTGGGAGTCGCTTGATGTTTTCTCGGATGGCTCGAACTGGGTGGTGTTCTGATGTCTTACCTCAAAGAAGTACGGATTCAAGGGCAAGCTGACTCAGGCTCTACGGTCGACCTTAAAGCGACACAAGAAGGCCACATGGAAGTGGCTATCCATAGTCCGACTCTTCCATTCGGTTCAGTACACGCTGAGTCACTGACCCCGATCTTTCAGACGGACGGGGTGTACGGTCTGAATAGCTATGAGGTGTTGGCGACAACTGGACTGGCTGTCGGATCCGGCGCTGGCTCTGGTGCGGCTGCTGCCGTGAATAACTTCATGAAGTGCTCCACCGGCACGACGCAGTATAGCTTTGCCACGATCCAGTCGCGCAACCGGCTGCGGTATCGTCCAGGGCAAGGCGTAGTCGGTCGGTTCGCTGGCTTGTTTTCGGCTCCGGTAGCCAGTTCGATCGTGGTGGCTGGATACGGAACGGGTGAGTCTGGCTTTTACTTCGGATATAACGGGACTTCGTTCGGCATCCTGCACTCCACGGGCGGCGTGCGTGAGATCCAGACGATGACGGTCACCACGGCATCGACGGCGACGAACAACTACAATGTAACGCTGCCATCTGGAGCAGTCGTCAATGTCACGGCGACCAATAACGCCAGCACGGTGAAGACTGCTTACGAGATTTCTCAAGGCACCTATCCAGGCTGGTCGGCTACGCAGCGCGGGTCTACGGTAATCTTCCTATCGAATGATGTAGGCGGCAAGGCACTCATCACGCTAGGCCAGTCAGGTGCTGGTGTCCCAGCGATAGGCACGAGCGTTGAGACGCTGGCAGGGGTTGCTTCAACGGATACATGGATCGCTCAGTCAGCGTGGAACGGCGACAAGATGGACGGAACAGGATCATCTGGTTTCACGATCGACCCGTCAAAGGGAAACGTGTACCAGATCGGAATCCAATACCTTGGATTCGGCGCGGTTAATTTCCAGATCGAGGTTCCTGGGACTGGTGGGAACAACGCGACGTTCGTGACGTGCCATACAATCCAAGTCCCCAATTCGCGTACAACGCCAAGTGTATCTCAGCCAGCGTTCCCATTCACGGCGGCGGCTTACTCTGCTGGATCTACTACGGATGTGTCTGTTTCGATCTCGTCATTTGCTGGGTTCGTCGAGGGTGTAGAGCGTGATCTTGGCCCACGGCAGACGTACTCCGGTACCTCGACGGCAGTATCCACTGGGTCTTATTTTTCACTGTTCACGGTGCGGAACGAGCGAGTGTTCGCTAGTCGCGCCAACCAATCCGTCGTCAAGATCATCTCGTTCGGTGCCGCGCATGACGACGCAACTCCCGTGTCCGTGTTCCTCATCCGCAATGCGACGTTAGTAGGGACGCCGAACTTCACGCAGCATTCCAGTACATCGTGTACCTACGTCGACACAGCAGCCACGACTTGCACGGTAGCGGACAACTCGCAAATTATCACCACGATTCCGGTAGCGCAGAATAGTTCTGTCCTTCTGACGTTCCCCGATATCAACACGATCCAGCCGGGTGAGACAATGACGGTAGCTGCAAGAGCCGTTACGGGGACTGCTACTTGGACCCTAGCAGCGCTCAACACGAGAGAGGACATCTAATGCCATCTACCTACACATCGAATAACGGCTTTGAGAAGCCAGCCACTGGCGAACAAAACGGAACCTGGGGCGACACAGCCAATACTGACTTCGACCTGATCGACCAGTCCGTCGATGGCGCGGTAACCGTCTCCCTAACCGGCACCTCATCCAATCTTGCGATCACCAGCGGCGCTTTGTCTGATGGGCGGAATCGTATCGTCATATTCAATGGAACTCTGTCGGCAAATCATACAGTGACAGTGACACCGAACGATGCTGAGAAGTGGTATTTCATTACCAATAGCACCACGGGCGGCTACAGCGTCATCATCAAGCAGGGCGCTGGTGTTGGCACGACGGTCACGATCCTCAACGGCTACACGAAGATGGTTCGACTGGACGGAACCGGGACGAACGCCAACGTCACCGAGGTGATGCCTAATCCGTACTTCGGTGGAACGATGGTCGTTGACGGAACGCTTGCGGTGGGAGGCCCGATCAATGTAACGGGTGCTGTCACCGGGCAGGCCAACTCCACTTTCAATGGCGTCGACATCGGCATGGGTGGCGGTAATGTTTCCACCAACACGGCAATCGGAGACACTGCGTTAGCTGCGAACACTACGGGATCAGGGAATACCGCTGTTGGCGGGTACACGATGTACCAATTGACGACGGGAGTTAGCAACACTGCCCTGGGCTTCGGTGCCGGGTTCCAATGTACTGGCAATTACAACACAGCCATCGGCTACGCCACGCTGTACACGTCTTCCAGCGCGAATGGGAACACCGCGCTGGGGTACACGGCCCTGACAAACTGCACGGGCGGTCAGAACGTGGCGCTCGGGAATACGGCTGGGTCGCTGATTACGACTGGCACAGGCAACGTCGTCATCGGCAACAACACTGGTACGTCAATTGCCACCGCGACGAACAACATTATTCTTGCTGATGGATCCGGAAACATCCGGATGCGGGTCAACTCCTCTGGTGATGTCGGCTTTGGCGCTGTCCCAACGCTAGGCCCGCTTGAGATGGCGTCTGGTGCTTATGTCACCGCTGGCGGTACCTGGACTAACGCCTCTGATGTGGCGTTGAAACAATCTTTTCAGTCGGTAGACAGTGCATCCATCCTGGATGCCGTCGCCGCGCTGAGCGTGGATAAATGGGAGTATAAGGCTGAGCCCGGTGTGGTTCACATTGGCCCAACCGCTCAGGACTTCAAGGCTTTATTTGGGGTCGGCGCAAACGATACGTCGATTTCCACCGTAGATGCGATTGGCGTACTTCTGTCGGCAGTGAAAGAGTTGTATCGGAAGGTAGAAAATCTCTCGCAGAAAGAAGCGGGTTGAGGCTTGGAATCACTAGTCAAAGAGAAGTTCCCATCCATTTTCATCGCTGGGTCCGTCGTGATACTGGCAATCAGATACATGCCGGTGGCATGGAAAGTGGCAAAACAAATGTACGCTTTACTCAAAGGACTTGAGGCTGTATCAGCTATACCAGAGCAGGTCAACACTCTGATGAAAGAAGTGCGACCAAATGGAGGGTCGTCTTTGAGGGATGCCATTGACAGGGCCTCCTCAAAAGTAGATCGGCTGAGCTTTGCGGTTGATGAACTATCCGCCACTCACTACGTTCGGTGGAAGATGGCATACGGGGAAGCCAGTTGGCACTCGGATGCTACTGGAAAATGTACAGCGGCGAACCACCTTCTTTGCGACATGGTGGACGCAAACGAGACGGATCTGATTGGAAACAATTGGAAGAACATGATCCATCCGGACGAGCAAAACAGGGTTTTCTCTGAGTGGGGACGGGTGGTTCTTGAAGGAGCGCAGTTCAATATCCAGACGAGGTATCTGGCTCTCAACGGCGAAGTGATCCCGGTACGCTTGAAGGCGAACCCCATCGTCTGCCATGATAAAGTGGTTGGCTGGATCGGCACAGCGCACAGGGTCTAATGCCACTTCAGAATCTACAGTTCCGCCCTGGTATTGTCAAAGACATAACCGACTACTCGAATAGTGGCGGATGGTACGATTCTGATAAGATTCGCTTTCGACTGGGGTACCCGGAGACGATAGGTGGGTGGCAAAAATACTCCACGAACCAATTTGCTGGGTCGTGCCGTTGTCTCCATCAGTGGACCACGCTCGACGGCATCAACTACACCGGGGTTGGGACAGACAAGAAGTTGTACGTCGAGACGGGCGGCGTGTTCTTTGATATCACTCCTATCCGTCGCACAGTCACGTTGGGTGCCGACCCGCTTGAGACGGAGAGTATTGGCACGAACCGGCTGATCGTAACGGACGTTGCCAATGGAGTAGTACTTGGCGATTACGTCACGTTCTCCGGGGCTACCGCGTTCGATAACTACACGACAGGTTCGCTGAACACTGAGCATGTGGTCGCGGAAGTGATCAACGACGACTCCTACGTCATCGAGATCGATGGCATCGTTTCGGCGGCTGGTGGTGTGACTGGCGGCGGTGCTGCCATCTCGGCTGCTTATCAGATCAACATTGGACCAGACACCCAGGTATTCGGAACCGGATGGGGAACTGGCACTTGGGGCCGTGGGACTTGGGGCTCTGGATCCACATCCGGCGTCAGCACTGGTCAACTTCGCATCTGGTCGATGGACAACTTTGGCGAGGATCTGGTAGCGTGCGTTCGCGGCGGAGGCATCTACTATTGGACTGCCAGCACGGGAACCAGCGTCAGGGCTGTTGCGTTGTCTGATCTGGCTGGATCTAATCAAGCTCCTGTCATCGGCGCTGAAATATTCGTCTCTGACTTGAACCGATCGATCATCGTCCTTGGCTCGAATGAGTACGGCAGCACTACGCAGGATCTGATGCTGATCCGCTGGTGTTCATCGGAGGACGCGCTGGAGTGGGAACCGACACGAGAAACGACGGCTGGCAGCTATCGCCTGTCTTCTGGTTCGCAGATCATCACCGGCATCCGAGCCCGCGAAGAGACGGCCATTTGGACCGACAAGACGTTATTCACGATGCAGTTCGTTGGACCGCCCTATACGTTCGGGTTCACGCTGATGGGTGAGAACGTGTCTATCGTCGGTCCTAACGCGGCAGCAGAGGCGCGGAACACTCTGTTCTGGATGGATATCAACGAGTTCAAGGTCTACACTGGCAGCGTGTCGTCAATGCCATGCACGGTGCAGAATTACGTGTTCAACGATATCAACCTGCAACAGCGCTACAAGATCACCTGCGGAACCAACGTCAGGTACAACGAGATCTGGTGGTTTTACCCAAGCGCCAACTCCAGTGAGAACGACCGATACGTGACGTTCAACTACATTGACGGGGTGTGGGCGATTGGGACGATCGAACGCACGTCATGGCAGGATACGTCATTCTCTGGAGGCTACCCGATTGCCACGGCAAGTGGGTACATCTACATCCATGATTACGGGACGAATGCCGATGGCGTGGCGATGGAGCCGTACATCGAGGGATCTGATCTGGCTGTCGCTGAGGGCAATCAGTATGCCTTCATTAAGCGCCTAATCCCTGACATCACGTTTACGGGGACAAACGACACCGCGATCGCATCGTTTCAGATTCTTCGGAGAAACTTCCCTGGGCAGGACTTCTCGACTGGGTACACTTCAGAGGTGATGCCGGGTACGACAGAGAAGTTTGTGCGCGTGCGCGGGCGGCAGTTTGCTTTGCGCGTGTCGTCCAGTTCAACGAACATGGGCTGGCGGCTGGGTACGCAGCGGCTGGAGATCAGGCCGGATGGAGGGAAGTCGTGAACCTCAAGGTCAAGATCGCCGCTCTCCCGATTCCTCCCGGTGAGTATAAGCGAGAAGATTTCAACCAGATCATTCGCAAACTCAACCAATTGATAGATAATGTATTTAACCCAGGCGATTTGGTCGCCTCTTCGCTCCAATTCATCGACGTAGCGGAGAACGGATATGGGTTACCTGTTGACGGAGTGTACGTCGATGCAAACGGATTCTTGAAAGTGGCTCGACTGGAAGATGCGTTCGCGCCTTCATTCCGCGTTCGAGTCAAACTAAATAACGTAACCGTTTCATAGGGGTTCGCTTTGTCGCTACAACACGTCGCTAAAATCCTTGAAAAGCAAGGCCGCAAGGGTGACACGATGCTCATGCACGTCAACCCGACCGAACTTCAGGTGCTGGAGTCGATGCTCGGGAAGACGACTCGTAATCCGAAGACTGGGTTGCCTGAGGCGTTTTCGTGGAAGAAGCTGCTGGCTGGGCTTGGCGTTGTTGGGGCTGGCGCACTCACAGCCTTTACAGGTGGGGCTGCTGCACCACTACTGGCCCCGGCACTAGCCGCCGCTGGCATCGGTACGTCTATCTCTTCGATCTTTGATAAAGGCAAGAAGAAAGCCACTGCATCTGAGGCGGGAGAGTACCTGGACAAACGCAACGAGCAAAAGGTTGCAGACCAATACAAGTTCGCTCCTCCGACGACGACGCTCTCGTCCATCTCCGACCAAGTGAATGATGCCACGAACCCGCGTACTGACCTGCTAGGCAGGCAGCATAATTGGTACCAGCCGCCAATGAGGGTTAACCCTATGGGCCAAGGCTTCTCAGAGGGCGGTCAAATGACCGAAGCCAAAGCGAAAGAAACAGTCCTCGCCATGCTGGCGCAGATGCAGCAGCAAGGCCAGCCGATGGCGCAAGGGCGTCGTGTGCAAGGTCCAGGGACTGGCCTTGACGACTCTATCCCTGCTCGATTATCGGTTGGCGAGTACGTAATCCCTGCCGACGTGGTGAGCATGATGGGAGACGGTTCCACTGAGGCGGGCGGTAAACGACTAGACGAACTGCTCGCAAAGGTGCGGATGCACAAGACTGGCACGAAGAAGCAAGCCCCGGCACTGCCGATGGGTAAAGTGATGGGGAGGCAATAATGGCTGAAGTAGCGTCGACGGTAAATATCAACGACATCCCAGAAGAACTCAAGGGATACCGGAAGGCGCTGCTGAACGCGGCGTTTGGGCAAGTGTTCACGCCCGACTATCTTCGGATGCAAATCCCCACGGCGGAGTTTCCTAACTCGACCGTGCCGCAGCAACCCAATCAAACACTGCCTCTTGAGCAGGTCCAACATCCTGATATCCAGCAAAACAATTACGCCTCCTACCTCAGCCAGATCGCTGGGATGGGAGACATTGGCGATTCTGCTGGTGCGTTAGAGGAGATGCTTTCGCACCGGGTTCAGTACGCGAGCGGGGGGTTGGCTAAGGCGGCAGAAGAGATTGAGAAGATGCTCAGTGGTGGCGTCTTTCTTGGTGGCAGCGGAACTCCTTTGGGCGCGTATACCGCGCCGATGACCGTTGATCCAGGGGTTAACCTGCCGATCAATATCTCGACCGGGACGCGAAACCCGCCCGCCCCAACTCCTCCTACCGTAACCCCTCCTGCTACCGCTGGGCCTAATGGCGTCATCACTACCCCCACCACGGGAACGCTTCCGGTCGGGAACCCTAACCCTGCTATCACACCTACGCCAGTCGGCACCGGTATTCCCGCCCCGACCCATGGCGGACTAAACCCGAATCCAGGTGGCGTACCTTCGCAGTTGATTCCCGGTCGTCCTGCTCCGTCGCAAGCTCCCGCGATGTTCACGGCGAACAAGCCGAACAACTTCGCTGGTGCCAATGAGGCAGCAAGAGGCGGCTACAATCCAGCGCAGTACGCCGATGATTCAGTGGCACAGGATCTTGCTCGTCAGATGGGCGGTCAGGTCGTTTACACGAACACGGTCGGGCCGGTGTCGCCGCCTTCTCAGGCGATGATTGATGCTGGCGGGTCGAACATGCACAACGCCGGGTTGATCGCGGATATCAATAAGCGATTCGCCGACGATGAAGGGATGCGCAAGTTCGCGCTCGAAAATCTTCGCCAGGAGATTCGCTCCTACGGTGGCGACACGGGTGGCTTCGCGCAGGGCGGTATCGTGAAGATGGCGGAAGGCGGGACGGTGAACCCGTTTGGGACGACGACCACGCAGGCGGGCGCGGTAAACCCGCTCGGCGCAAGCAATATTAGTGGCACTGGGCCCACCCCTCCAGGAATGCAAGCTGGAGCTTTTAATCCGTATCAGGCATATGGAAAGACTGACCCGACGACAGGTAAATTCCAAGGATACCAGCGCATCCTCGGCATGGGCGACCAAGGCCAAGTTGACCAGAACGGATTCCTTCAAGCCAGCGACCTAACCCGAAACGCGATATCCGGATACGGAAACCTCCCGTCGTACTTCAATCAAAACGGCACGATCGCGGAGAACCGTAACGCAAACGGCGAGTCGACGACTCCGCTGGGAATTGCAGGGGATACGTTCAACGCGGCGGGGCAGTTGGCTCTCGACGCCAGCACTCGCGCAGGGAATGCCAGCTACACCGCTCCGCTAGAGTCTACTTTTGGCACGGCGCTGGGCAAGATCGCTGACAACCCCTCGATGTTTCAGGCTGGTGATATCTCGCTTGGGCAGCTTGAAGCACCGCAATTGCAGTCGCCTCTGGGAGTGGGCACGTCGCAGCTTACCTCTTACCAGATGGAAGGCCCTCGCCTGATCGATACTTCCGTCTCTAATATCAACCCTACTTATATTGGCGGGCAGTCGCTCACCCAATATCAGGCGCAGGGTTCTGGACCGAACGTGACGGCGGGGCAAATCGGAGTTGGCAGATTTATCGATCCTGGTGTGCGAGACGCCTACATGTCTCCGTACATGCAGTCGGTCGTTGATGTGCAGCGCGATCAAGCAAACCGCGACTTCCGCGAGTCTGCCGCGAACCGCTCTGCTGCTGCGATTAAGGCTGGTGCCTTTGGCGGGAACCGGCAGGCGGTCGCCGACTCTCTGGCTGAGCGCGACCGGGCTAACCTGCTGAACCAGATTCAGGCGACCGGATCGCAGGCGGCTTTCGAGAACGCGCAGCAGCAGTTTGAGCGTGACCGTGGGGCGTCAATGACTGGGCAGCAGTTCAACGTGAACTCCCGCTTGCAGGCTGACCTTGCAAACCAAGGCGTTGGGCAAGCTACCTCCCTTGCCAACCTCCAAGCACTTCTTGGTACGCAGCAGTTGGGAGCGACTCTCGGGCAGCAGGCTAATCTTGCTAATCAGAGCGCCTATATGGACGCGGCGACGAAGAACCAGGGCACGAACTTGCAGTCGCAGCTTGCCAATCAGGCAGCTATCCAAGCCGCGAACCAAGCCAATCTGGGGGCCGCTCTCGGTGTACAGGAGTTGGGCGCTGGCCAATATATGCAGTCGCAATTGGCGAACCAAGCAGCCGGACTCACGGCTGGGCAAGCCAACCAGAACGCCGCGCTGCAAACGCAGGCGCTGGCTCGCAATAGCGGCTTGACGGCGGCGCAGGCAAACCAGCAGACACGCCTGTCGCAGAACACTACGCTGCTCGACGCTCTTGCTAAGGCTGACCAGTTGCAGCAGCAGGCCAGTCAGGGTAACTTCTCCAACCAACTTAATGCCATGGGGCAGCAGACGAACTCAGCGCTCGCGGCGAACACCATCGGGCAGAGCCGTGCTGATCTCGGTCGGCTGGCGCAGGCGCAGGAACTGCTCCGGTTGCAGGCGATGGGTCAGGCTGGTGCTGGTATCGATACGCGGACACAGGGCGCTCTCGATCTCGGGTATCAGGACTGGACCAACCAGCAGAACTACCCGTATCAACAGATGAACTGGTTGCAGTCGATGCTGTCCGGGACGCCGATGGGGTATAACCAGGAAGGCGTACAGTTCCAGAAGACCAACCCGCTGCCGCAGATCGCTGGGCTTGGGACAGCGGCGCTCGGTGCCTACAGAACGAGTCAGGGAGGGTAAGAGATGAACCTAGTCCAGCAAGCCGAGCAACTGAAGTCGCTACCTGAGCAGGAGTTGGTCCGGCTTCAGCAGGCTCCATCTTCAGTCCCTCCATACTTGGTCGTCGCGGAGATGCAGCGGCGTGCTTCGATGCGGAAGGCGTATCAAGGCGCACAGGCTATGGCTCAGCCGCAGCAGCCGCCTGTGGCGCAGCAGTTGGCGCAACCTATGCAGCAACAGGCACCGCCGCCGCCGCCGATGGCGATGGCTGGTGGCGGGTTGGCCAATCTGGCTGGATATTTCTCGCAGATGCAAGGTGGTGATGATAGCGGTGGCCCGATCGGCCAGTACGACATGACGCCATATTTTGCTGGCATGGCTGGCCCTGCCGAAGTCGACGAGTCCATGCTGGGCATGACAACGCCGGGTTATTCGACGATGAACGACGCTGGCTTCAACGCCCAGCGTGCGCTGAAATTGAATCCCAAAGCGCCGCGTGACTGGGTAGCGCACAAGAAGATCATGGAGGAGCAGGCGGGCGAGTCGCCTCTCAAGGCTATCGCCGACAAGTACGGCGCTGACGAAGAGAAGTACCGGAACAAGAAGATGGGCCTCGGTGAGATCCTGATGAACCTCGGACTCTCGATGGCTGCGTCCCGTCGTCCTGACTTTCTCGGGGCTCTCGGCGAAGGCGGAGTGGGCGCTCTCAGTGGGTGGCGGCAGGATAAAGATCGCAACGCGGCGCTCGCCAACCGTGCGGCTGCTGGGCGTGAGCGGGCGATGGAAGGCGTGCAGCGCCATAAGGACAGGATTCAAGACTACGCGATTGACGCTGCTCGATCCGATCAGGCGCGGTACAACCAGGAACGGCAGTATGACATGTCGATTGAGGCGCAGATCCAGCGTCAGGCGCGGGATGAGAACAACCAAGCCTCTATGATGGAGCGGCAGGAGCGTGCTCAGCAGGCTCTTGAGGAGCGGATGGTCAAGAAGGATGAGTTGGATTCGGCTCGGCGGATGGGCGAGCAAGACCGGCTGTTCACTCAGCAGGAGAAGATGGCTCGGCTTGAGGCGGGGTTGCGTCCTGCGAGGCAGAGTGGAGAAGAAGACACTCAGATATACCGTGCTCTCGGTGCGTTCGATAAGATGATCGACAACTACACTAAGAACGCTGAGCATTTTGAGAAGCAGGCAGAGGGAATCATCCCTAACAAAGACCCGCAACATCCAAACTCAATTAGAATCGCTCAGCTAAGGGCGACCGCAGCATCCGAGAGGGAGAAGGCCAGGACATTGGCCGCTCAGAGCCAAGCTCTGTTGGCTAAGGTAGCGGGGATAGAGATGCCAAAGGGTGACGCGCCGCCGCCTGCTCCCAAGGGGGACGACAAGGTTCCGACGATTAAGATACCTGGTCCTCCATCTAAACCTCAAGGACCAGGACTACTGCAATCTATCAGCGAGTTTTTCACAAAGCCAAGACAGGTTCCACATTTCTAAATGGAAAAGAAACTCTTCGTCCCTGAACTCGGAGCGAACGTAGCCTACGACGACTCGTGGCCTGCTGACTACGTGCAGCAGATGGTGTCTAAGTTGATCCGCGAGAAGGGGGCGCAGCAAGCGCAGCAGCCGAAGCCAGGGACGAACGCTCTAGGCCAACTCTGGGAAGCGCAAAAAGGCGTGTGGTCCGGAGCGGCGCAAGGTATCGCGGCTGTCCCGTCAGGGCTTGGTGGCATTCTTGACAATCAGACCCTCAAGGATATTGGCGAGACGATTCGGAACAACCGATTCACCGAGAACTTCAAAGCTAACCCTGGATACGAGGACAGCATCGCTCGTCAGGGTGGAGAGATTGCTGGCAACCTTGCTACAATGCTCGGCCCCGGTATGGCGGCTAGTGCGCTGAAGGCTCCTGCGTTACTGGCTCGCTTAGCTGGCCCCGCCATGGGTATGCTGCAAGGCTCGGCTGAGCAGGTACAACGCGCTCAAGAGAACCGCGCTCAAGGCATGGAAGTTTCTCCCGAGGAAGAAACTTCTGCGGCTCGATGGGGCACTGCTCCTGGTTTGCTGGAGTTCCTGCCTGCGGAGCGGTTACTAGGTCGGCTTGCGCCAAAGGGATTGAACATGGCACGTGAGGCGGCGGAGAGCGGATTCCGCAAGCAAGCTGGCCGTGCGATTGGGACTGGGCTAATTGAGGCACCAGTCGAGACACTACAGAACTACCTTCAGAATCAAATCGAAGGGCGATACAACGAGCAGCAGGATCCATACGAGGGAACGGTAGAAAACTTCGTTGGTGGGTTTGGCGCTGGTGCTGTGCTTGAGGCTCTGGCTGGTGCAAGGGCTCGGCGTGTGGGCAAGGATGTAATGGCTCGCCGCGAGCGAGTGCCGTCTCAGCCGGTAGCGCCGCTTGCAGGTGTCGATTCCGTGGCTGTTCGGAGCGGGGAAGGGGGTGATCCTCTGATTGAAATGTTGGCAGGTATGACGCCCGAACAGCCGACTAGGCCGATGATGGAGATGCCACGCGGGTACAACGTACCCAAGAAGGAGGTTGTGACACCTCCCGCTCCTAAATTAAACGCAAAGCAGCAGGCGGAGCTTGACGCACAGGCTTACAACGAACGGATGCAAGCGCTGATCCCGGATGCGCCCACAAAAGTTGGCGCTGAATTGCCGGTGGAGAACTATGGGCAGAAGGTAAAGGCTGGACCAGCTAAAGAGATTACATTAGAGGACGTTATCCAACAAGGGACGGCCCCTCCATCTCCTCTAAAGCCACGCCCCGGCCAGCCTATCCCAAGAGTGACTGACTCGCCGCTGCCTGATGTATCTCTCACAGATGAGGGTGTAGTAGCCGCTCCATCTCCTTTAGCATTTGCACAGAAGAAAGAGCGGTTCGTTCCTGGTGAGTACACGGGTCCGGACGTTCCAACAATCCAGCAGCGAGAAGAGGCGCTACGCCTGCGGCAAGAGGCTGAAGTCCCACTACTCGATCAGGTCGTAGCCCAGCCTGTGGAACCACGCCGTCAACGCCCCGGTATGCCAGCACCTGCTATGTCCGAGCAGGTGGCCGGTGTACCAGCCATCCTCACCGACGAAGGCACGATCGCCGAACCGTCGAAGCTAGCCATGGACCAGCCGGGTGCGCCGCGCTTTAGCCTTGACGAGCAGCCCACCACCCCAACCACCTACACCGTAGACGGACTCCGCCAAGAGATCGAAGCCGGGACCAAGCCGGAGATCGCGCTCGATGTCTTCGCTGAGATGAAGGCTCTGGGCGTTGATGACCTACTCTCGACTAGATTGATCGACAGTATCCCGAATGCCCAAGGCTCCTACGCCGATCGCGTGGTGCAGCTAGCATTATCCGGCAAGTCCAAAGCCGACCTACTGAGAACGCTGAATCATGAGGCGGTTCACGGCATGAAGGAGATGGGGCTGTTTAACGATGCCGAGTGGGCAATCCTCAATAAGTCCTTCAACCCCAATACTTCCCTGACGCCGCAAGAAAAAGAGCAGTACGCCAAGCTGTATGGCGGCAACGCTGAAATGGTCAATGAAGAAGCTGTCGCACGCGGCATAGAGAAATACGCCGCTGGCCAGATCAACGCCGATCTGCAGGCGGTGTCGATCGTCGGTAAGGTTCTTGGAACCGTCGACCGGCTGGGCAATGTGCTTCGCGGCAAGGGATTCCAGAATACGAATGATGTTCTTCAGTCCTTCCGAACTGGCGATATCGGTAGCCGCCCTGCTAACGTGCCACCTCCTCCGCCAACCCCACGCACACTCAAGGAATACGAGAAAACCGCATATGGCAATTCTAAGATCCCAAATGGGACAGCAAATCAGCCGGTCGTTCAGCCGAAAGAAAACCTCGGCTCCGGCACAGTCAACGGGCGTTCGACTGAACTCGAAGATTTCCTCACCGAAGATCAAGCCACCGAAGCTGCCGGGGAAATAAGGTACAGCTACGCGGGGGAGGGGGCCTACGCCGGGACTCCGGATGCAGACCGCATGGCAGCGAACAGGAAAGCAGCACAGGATATGGAGGCTTCTGGTAAATCTCCAGACAGCATCCGCCTTGCTACTGGATGGTTCAAGTCCCCATACGACAAAAAATGGCGTACTGAAGTTGCCGATGACACGGCAACGCTGACGCCTGCGTTTGCGGCTCTACCTGAGTCTAAGCTGTTCTCTAAGGAAGAAAGTCTTCCTTTAGGTCAGGTGCTTGACCATCCAGAACTATTCAAGGCGTACCCTGAACTCAAGGATGTTAAGGTCGTGAAGCGATCTGGGTTTCTTGACTCCACTGGAGGATTGCAAGGATCATTCAACCCAGAATCAAACACTCTCACTATCACGCCCTACGCTAAAGACCCAGGCAGCACGATACTGCACGAGATGCAGCACTGGATTCAAAGCAAAGAGGGGTTCGCTACTGGCGGGAACGAAGACATGGCCGTTAAAGCTCTATCCCCTAAGAAAATGGAGAGACTGGCAGGGGAAGCGTTGAAGAAAAAAGAGGCCGAACTTGAGCGGACTGCCGCACGGGTGGAAGAGCAATCATCCGCAGTTATGGAGGCTGGCAAGTACAAGGGAGAAATCGAGGAGTTGAATCGATTAAACGAAGATTCAATGTCGGCATATAGGAGATGGAAGAAAACCGAAGCGGATGCAGATAAGAGCGACTGGCTTGCCTTGCAAGACAAAGAAGACAAATTTAAGCAGCGTCTAGCGAAGCGTATCTCTAGGTCAGACGGAGACGGTCGTTTCCCGACTATCGATGAACTCATGCGAGTTAGCAGCCTGAAGTCAGCTTCACAATCCAGTTTGGATGCAGCGAGGAAATCGCTAGTAAGGCTTCAACAGGAAGTTGCCGATATTCGATCCGGTGATCCGAAGGCGTTGGAACGTGCTGTTAAACAGAGCGGAGCCGCCTATGACTCATACAAAAATATAGCCGGTGAGATCGAAGCCAGAGACGTTCAGGCGCGGCAGAAATACACGCCCGAAGAACGCAAGGCTAAGCGCCCGATGGAGTCCGAGGTCATCAACCCTGACGATGTGATTACGGTTGGCAGTGGGGCGATCGGTGAGCGCTACTCTATCGTCCCTCAACTTCCCGTAGAAGGCGGCACTGCCTTCGCCAAGCCAGACGAGCGCAGCCAGCTACAGAAAACCAAAGATGCCTTCATCCGCGAGGATAAGCTGGGAGGCATTGGCTTAAAGCTGCGGCAAGGCATCCTTGACATGTGGGCTGGCGTGGCAGAACTTGGCTACAAGGCTGGCGATACCACAGCCCGTAGCGGGTCTGAGGCGGCAGTGCGTAACGCAGACGCTTCGATTGATATGGCTGCGGCTGGACTAAAGAACGGGGCCGTGAAGCTGATCGGGACGCCTGGGAATGGGTACTTTAAGGCGGCTGGTGACTCTAAGAACGCTCCGGCTGTAGTGTTCAAAGAAGCCTACGAGAATGGAAAACTGGACCGCCTGTTCCACTACCTTGCTGCGTCCCGTGGCGAAAAACTACTGAACGAAGGACGCGAGAAAAAGATCACGCCGCAGCAGATTGCCACATGGTCGGCGTATGGCAGAGATCCGCAGGTTGCCGACTACGCCAAGCGGTGGAAGGCGTTCAACGATGAGATGGTTGATACCTGGAAGGCGTCCGGCTACCTCAACGCAGAGACGGCGGCGAAGTTCAAGAAGGATTTATACCTGCCGTTCTACCGCGTGGCTGACGATGGCGAGGTGAACTTTCAGTCGTCCGGGTCCAGCATGGCAAGTACGCCGCGTATTGAGAGGTTAAAGGGGAGCGAACTGGAGATCGGCGACCCCACTGACAACATCGTTCGCAACGTGAACATGATTACGTCCATGGCCATGAAGAACGTGGCTATGCAGCGCGTGGCTCGCGATGGGCTGAAAACCGGGTACATCAAGCAGGTGCCAAAGCCTGTACCTGGCAAGCCAAACATGAAAGTCTGGGTAGACGGCAAGGAGAAGCATTTCGAGGTATTAGATCCGATTCTCTATCAGTCCATCACCAGCAGCCGCCTGCCATCCAGCACAGCACTGAAAATTGCTGCGTTCCCGTCGAATACTCTGCGGTTCATGGTGACGCATGACCCGGTGTTCATGATCAACAACCCTGTGCGCGACTCCACTATGGCGTGGCTACAGGGTTACACCGATTTCCCGATGCAGCAGATCCTCAAGTCCGCTGCGGCGGCGATCAAGAATCGCCCGTCGTTCCAGTCGCTAGAGCAGCTTGGTATTGTCGGCGGTGGTATTCGTGGCGAGGGTGGCGCTGCCAGCACTGGGGCCAACCTTCGCTCGCTGTACGCGGGAGACACAGGCTTAAAAGGGTACAAGAACAAGCTGGACAAGTTCTCTAACAAGTCAGAAGGTTTGACCCGCGACACCGTGTATCGCGCCGTGATGGAGCGTACTGGCGGCGATGAAGCACAAGCACAGTACGAAGCAAGGGAGTTGCTGAACTTTGGACGGCGTGGGAACAATAAGGCGGTCCAACTAGTCAACGCTCTCATCCCGTTCCAGAACGCTGCGTGGCAGGGCGCGGACGTACTGTACCGCGCGGGGATCAAAGGGCGTGGCGCGAATCCGCAGATGCAAAAGCAACTCGGCACTCGCATGGCTACTATGGCGGCGCTCTCGGCGCTGTATACGGTAGCCGCCAGTCAAATGCCAGCGTGGCAGAATGCTACCGACGAGGAGCGTGATGCCAACTGGTTTATCCCTATGACAAATGGAGACGCGATCAAGATTAAAATCCCATTTGAGGCTGGGTATATCGCGAAGGTGGTGCCGGAACGGCTGGTCGCCATGTACATGGGGCACGATACGGGGAAGGAATTTCTCGCTGCTTTCGATCGGTTTATCGATTCAACCATGAAGCGCGACGTGATTCCGCAGGCGATGAAGCCGTATACGGAAGTGACGAACAATTTCAGCACGTTCCGTGGAAAGTCAATCGAACCGGAGTACATGCGAGACCGAGAGAAGTCGCAACGGTTCGACGAGAATACCTCTGAGTTGGCGAAGGAGATCGGCAAACACACCGATCAATTGTCGCCGCTGCAAATTGAGCATCTTTTGCGCGGGTACGGCGGCGCTCTCGGGATCTATGGGACGCAACTATTGAGCCTCCTCATCAACCCCGACAAGGCGGCTGCTTCCTTGTCTATGGACGAGAAGATGCCACATGACCTGCCTGTGCTCGGTCGCTTCTTCCAGCGTGGCGATTCTGGCAAAGAACTTGCCACGTATTACGAGACGACCGATAAGGGCGTGCAGGCCAAGAACGCGCTGAAGGCGGGGCTTGAACCGACCGATGAGCGTGTAGGGTTGGCTCAGTACGAGAAGGCGCAGTCGCCGATCTACAAGCGTATCCAAGCGATCAACAAGCGCGAGAAGGCCGTGCGTGAGGCAATGAACACCGGAGCAATGGATCCTGGCGATGCTCGGGCAATGCTACGGGATTACCGCGAGGCGAAGCTGGAACTCGCAAAGCAGGCGAATGAGATGTCAAAGCCATTGCGGTAACTGCGTTACTGTGGTACTGTCAAGGCATGGACAAGCCACAGCGCGTCAACCTGACGCTTAGCCCAAAGACCTACGACCAACTCCGGCAGTCTGCCTTTGACCGCCGGATGCAACCGACTGCCCTTGCTGGTGAAATTGTGCGGCAGTGGGTGGAGCAGGATGAGGTTAAAAAATGACCACCGCCCTCTACACCCGCGTCTCCTCTCAGGACCAGCACGTTGAGATGCAGACCGAAGACCTGATGCTGCACTGTGCTGCTCGCCGCTGGGACAACCTGAAAGAATACTCTGACATCGGCGTCAGCGGGGCAAAGACCAGTCGTCCAGCACTCGATCGCCTGATGGCAGACATCAAGGTGGGCCGCGTCGACCGTGTTGTCGTGTGGCGCTTCGACCGTCTCGCACGCAACACGATGCACCTGCTGGAGATGTTGGAGGTCTTCCGCATTTACAACGTGGAGTTCGTATCCATCAAAGAAAATATGGACACCAGCACCCCGATGGGTCGGGCGGTGATGGTTATCCTCGGTGCTATTGCCGAGTTGGAACGATCAACAATTCGGACCCGTGTCAAAGCCGGGATCGAGAACGCGAAGAAGAAGGGTGTTAGATTTGGTCGCCCGCCCGTAGTATTCGACCGTAAAATAATGGAAGAGATGCACGCCGCTGGGGTGTCGACTCATGCCATCGCCAAGTCGCTCAACATTTCTCAAGCTGTCGTATGGAGAGAGTTAAAGAAAAGAGTCGCATGATAGCATATCCTTAGATTATGCTAAGGATCGCTGTCTTCTTTCTTTTCGCGTGCGCCGCCTGGGGGCAATATGGCATCGCTCGCAAAGTCGTCACCGGATCTGGAGCGCCGCCATCTACCGACTGTGACGCATCGAACGAAGTCGGCAATGTATACGCAAGGACAGATGGGGCCGCTGCTTACGCCACGTTTTACGTGTGCGGTAACACAGCGGCCTCGACGTATGCGTGGGAGCTTTACAGCACAGGATCCGGCACAGGCAACGTAGCTCCAGGCATAGCCAATAGCCTCGCCTACTACGCATCGACGGCAGCGGCAGTCGGACCAGTCACTACCGGCGCTGGTGTTCTGTCGTGGATTGGCACTCCATCGAGCGCTAATTTACGCACGGCTGTGACTGACGAGACTGGCAGCGGTGCGCTGGTGTTTGGCACGTCGCCTACGCTTACGACCCCGGCGTTGGGGACTCCATCGGCGATCGTGCTGACAAATGGGACCGGGCTCCCTGCTTCAGCTATCACTGGTCAGTTTGCGACGAACGCGCAGACATCGACGTATCAAGTGTTGGCGGCTGACTTTGCATCGTGTAAAACAATCATTGTCGCCAGCGGAACGTTCACTATCACGCTGGTCGCCAGTGGCTCGCAGCCAGCAGACGGATCCTGCATTACGATTCTGAACTACGGGACAGGCGTAGTAACGCTTGCTCGTAGCGGGCAGAATATTAACGGTGCGGCGGCTAACTTGACCGGCACCGCTGGATCAGCCACGGCTCCCACTGGATGGAGGGTGTATTCCAACGGCACGAACTACTTTGCTGAGGTGATTGGAGGCGGGGCGGGTGCTGTCTCCAGTGTGACGGCTGGCCCGACAGGCGCGGTTACGGTGTCCCCGACGACTGGTGCTGTAGTGGTGGATGTCGACCCTGCCTACGTGCCGAACCTGACTGGGGCTAATATATGGACGGGCGTTAACGATTTCAGTGGCGCAACCAGGACAGCCCCTATGAAGGTGGCGACCAGTGATCCGGGAACGTGTACCGTGGGTGACTTCCTGTTCCGTAGCGATACCAGCACTACGAAGGCTTGCACCGCGACGAACACCTGGACGGCAGTGGGATCTGGAGGCGGCACGGTTCGCACCACCTACGCCTCTTTGCCAGCGTGCGGGGCTGGTAATACGAACTACCAGTACGTCCTGACGGACTCGATTTACACGGCGAACTGCAATGGATCCAGCTATGCGTATTGGTCTGGCGAGAAGTATATCCCAACGCTGCCCTGGTCGGATGGAACAGCCTACAGCACCGGAGCAACAGTGACGGCGACGACCGGTAGTGTCTTGTTTGACGGAGGATCCCCGAGTGGCGTAGATGCTCTACGGGGCTACGTTAAATCTACTCCGTCAGCGCCATACACAATCATCCTGGACATCGATCACTACTCAGCGGGAGCCGCGACTTCCTACTGCGGCATGTTTCTGACGACAGGCACTGCGATTGGCAGTACGTCGGCGATTGCGTTTACCGTTGGGAACTCTGCTTTGTCTTTGACGAAGTACACCTCAAACTCCACGTTTTCAGCCAACTATTTCAGCTATGCTGCCGCTCAGTCGCGAGGTAAAATCTCGTTGCGAATGGTTGACGACAACACGAACAGAACTTGGTCTGTGTCGCAAGACAGGATCAATTGGACGCAGGTTTCCCAGCAAGCCAGAACAGACTTCATGACCGCAACCCACTACGGCTACGGCTGCAACATGTCCGGGGTTTCCGGGATTGTCACAATGGTGATTGAAGGCCTGTACGCGCAGTAGCAGTAAATAAGAACTGAGACGAGACAATGACAAACCGAGATCGTTCGCTGCTGTTCCTGACTATCCTATTCGGGCTCTTGCTTGGCCGTTCCCTCGCCGCTCAGACCCAAGGCACACCATCGCAGATCAAGGGAACCGGCGCTCCGTCGTCGGGGCTTTGTGTGGCTGGTAGCGTTGGGCAGGAGTATTTCCAGACCGACGCCACTGTCGGGCAGAACGTGTTCAAGTGTACAAGCGCTGGCGTGTGGACGCAGATGAGCGCGGCTACAGGGGAAGTGCAGAACGGGCAGCTTACGTACTGTTCCAGCGCCACCGGCAACGACGACTACGCCTGCACGATCAGTCCGGCGTTCACTTCCTACGACGCCGGAGGGTCGTGTCTCGCTACTGAGATTTGCAGCGGCACGCTCATCAACTTCATTGCCGATGTCGCCAACGCAGGTGCGGCCACTTTCGCGCCCAACGGGCTCGCCGCGAAGCCGATCCGTAAAGGAGGCACGACCACGGCCTTGAAAACCGGCGATATTGCGGCGGGGCAGATCGTGTCAGTGACATACAACCGCACCGCCGACGTGTGGCAGTATCAGTCGCAACTGTCGATCGAGACGACGGGCGGTATTCCGCACCCGTTCGGGGCTACGTTCGTGTCGTCGGATGGGTCCTCGGCTCTCACTGCCGGTGCGACCGCGTACTTCGTCGCCCCATACGCCTGCACTATCGCGGCGTGGAGCGTAACGGCGAACGCTGGCACGGCAACCGTGGACATCTGGAAGGTGGCGGCAGGGACGGCGATTCCCACGGCGGGGAATACGATCACCGCGTCAGCAACCCCGGCGCTGTCAACTGGAACTTCTGTCCGGTCGACCACGCTCACCGGATGGACAACTACGGTCGCGGCGAACGACATCATTGGGATCAACCTGGAAGTCGTTTCCACAGCCAGTTACGTGAATCTCACAGTGGAGTGCAATAACTAATGCGACTCATTATCTTCATTCTTTCTGCGTATTCGGCTTTTGCGGCGGTAGCCGCTACTACGGTATGGGAAGTGCGTACCACTGGGAATAACAATAACGGCGGTGGGTTTAATAGCGCCGCTTCGGGTACCGATTACTCCCAGCAGGATTCTCCGCAGATCGTCTACACAGACCTAGTGATCGGTGGGACAACCACACAGGCTACCAGTGCGTTGAACCCGTTCGACGCCACATCACCGGGGAACATCGTCAACGTGGTGTCCGGGGCTGGGTGTACGGTTCAACGGGCGCAGGTGTTGAGTGTAGCCGGATCGACCGCTACGTTCGACAAGGCGCTGGGCACTGCGGCAAGCACCTGCGCAGGGAACTTGGGCGGGGCGTTGGCGAGTTGGGCACCGTTGATGAATAACTTGGGGTCCAGTATCATGGTCAGTTCCAACAAGGTGTGGACTAAATCTGGCACATACAGTTTTAGCACTGGTTTATTGGCATACGCTATCAACGCAGTTGCTTTTTACGGATACGAGACAACTCGTGGCGATGGCGGCGCTCGTCCGCTGATAACTTCCGCGACTAATAGCCTGGATCTGGTTACGTTTTCAGGCGGAGCCGGATACAACACTTTTGAAAATATTGATTTTTCTCACACTGCCGCAACCCGTGGCAAGGGGTTCACTAGGAGCGGCGGCGGTACTCATCCCGTTGTCGCATGTTATAAGTGCAAGTTTTCTGGATTTTCTAATGCCATTGCAGATGCGTCAGGTGCTTACTACTCTCCTTTGATATTGAGAGCCGTAGAGATCACGGCTACCACCGGAGCAGCAATCACATTTGGTCAAAGTGGAGGAGTGGTGCGAATTTTTGCGTCTTACATCCATGATAATGGAGGCGTCGGCGTATCCGCAGTTTCCGGGTCATCCCCTGTCCTTTTCCTAAACGACACAATTATTGCCGACTCGACTGGCGACGGAATCAATAGTGCATCTGCCACGGCTGTAGTGTACCTGCAAAACTGTACAATCACTGGCAACACGGGCGACGGAATCCAGGTCGGATCGACAAACCCAGTAAATTTTATGATAGTGAACAGCATTCTGTACAGTAATGGTGCCTACGGAATAAATTTCCCGTCAGCTTCTGAACAATCGCAAAATACTATGTTCAATGCTTATGGATCCAATACATCCGGGAATGTGAACAACGGAAACACTGGAACATCGCCTGTCACCCTCACCGCCTCACCTTTCACCGACTCAGCCAATCAAGACTACAGCCTCAACTCCACCGCAGGCGGAGGTGCTGCCGTTAGATCAGCCGGGTACCCAGGGGCCTTCCCTGGTGGCCTCACTACTGGCTATATGTCCATCGGTGCCGTCATCCCCTCCTCCGCCTCCTCCGCCGCGACACTCGCCTACCCGTTTGTTCAGTAAGGACACCCATGCGATTTCTCCTGCTCCTGCTCGCTATCCCCGCCTTCGCGCAGACCTACTCGGCTGTGAGTGTGACCGACATCAGCCACAGTGCCGCTACGATCAAATGGACGACCAGTATTGGCGCTGGTTCGTACATCAAGTACGGACTGACCGCTGGCTACGGGTCGGTGTCGGAGTCCACGGAATCCGGCATCACCTCGCACGAGTGGTTCGTGTCAGGGCTCGATGCGTCGACCCTCTACCACTACATGCTGTGCTCCAACAGCGGGTCGTGCGATGCCAGCGACCGCACGTTCACCACCGCCGCGCTGCCGAGCAGCCACCCCGCATACCCAACGCTGCCGACCAGCACGCCAGTTCTGCCTGCGATGCCGACTGTGTGGGAGACGGAGACGACGGTTTCCGATTGCTCGGCGCTGCAAACCGCGATTAACAACGCCGCT
>JACCDR010412535.1_pt1 | contig 27244 bp, 43 predicted proteins | sample 7446431 | NCBI WGS metagenome assembly JACCDR01 (sample SAMN15323443, study PRJNA562643) | freshwater metagenome | isolation source: river surface water | place: USA:Blue River Watershed | collected 2017-08-17 | reverse complement strand
GCCCGATGTCAGGCGCGTCGAGCCCATGCTCCTCAGCGCGCTTGAGGATGCGCCGCTTGATGTCGTTCATCAGCTGGCTGCGGTGCACGAGGATGAGGAACCTCAAGGTCGGCAGCGCGCGCGTGAGTGCAGTGATGCACTCAGTCTTGCCGGAGTTATGCGTTATGGTGAAGTCGTCGAGGAGGTAGCGCTGGTCCCCATCGAGGGTGAAGCCGTAGTAAGCCTCCTCGTCAAACTCAACCACCTCGAAGCCGGTACGCAGCACATCCTTCTTCTGCTCTCGAGGCGATGCGCGCTTGCGCGCGATGCGCGTGGGCACCGCATCGATGTGTCCGCTGATCTGCACTCTGTAGTACGTGCCGACCGTGCCGTGCTGATCGCTTTTTTCGCAGGCGCGGATATACGCCGCAAGCCCAACACTACGGGCGATGAACGCCACATCCTCAACAAGGCGCAGCGACGCCAGCGTGAGATCAAAGCAGCCGAACGTGTGGTGACCATCGGTGTCAACCAAGCCCGCGAGAAGCTCAAGTCGCTGCTGCACAGAGCTGTATTTGTAGGAATCAGGGACGAACTTGGTATGGCTGGTGGTGCCGGATAGCCCGAGCTGCACGAGTGCAGCCTTCATCGGATTCACTCGCTTGCACTCGCCCACAATCCCGATCGTCATGTTCTCAATGCCGTGCTGCAGGTCGAAGCTGGTGCGCAGACCAAACCTCGCGGCCTCCGCCTCACAAGCAGCAAGGAGTTCCACATCGCCGCCCGGGCTGACGCGCACGCCCTGAGTGAGCCCACCATCTCCTAGCAGTACGCCGAGAAAGTACGGCGTGATGGGCTGCGAAACGGGCTCCCGCTCAAACTCGACCGCGCGCGAGCGCACCAGCTTGTGGATATGCTTCGCGTGAGCGGTCCATGTTCGCCACTCCCGTACGGTCACGTCGACCAGCTCGCCAGAGCGCTCATCTCCCTGGCGTCGACACGTGCGCACCAGAGTGAGCACATGATCCTCGTTCACCACAAACGGGCGCCCCTTGGTGGGCACCACCTGCACCATGCGCCCGACACCACGCCGAAGCTCGAGGACGTTGCGCGGCGTCCCGTCCGAGCCCATCAGCCGATCGCCGACCTGCACATCCTCGACAGGCACCAGCGAACCGTCGGCTCGCATAATGAGCTGCCCCTTTCGGTGGCACCCCGTCGCCGCATGCACGAGCCCGCGCCCGCGCGAGAGCGCCTGGTCAACGCAGTAGCGCTGGTAGTCCCGCAGCCACCTCAGGTCCGCATGCGGATCGGGCTCTGCGGGCCGCGAGCGCTCGTCGAGGACCTGGACCTCGAAGCCGCGCTCGCGCGCCTTGCGCACCACCTGCGGGAGGAACCCGCTCGCGAACGCGCTGGTCTCGAAATCGAAGAGGGCCTCGTGCTCCTCCCCGTCGTAGGTCGCGCGCTTGGTCCACCTGTCCCACACGAACTTCGGCTTCCGGATGACCAGGTACTCGTGGAGCCACCCGTACTCCTCTTCGGAGCCGTCGACGGTGCACCGATGGTTCGCGACATGGATCTGCACCCGTGGTTAGTGCCCGGCCGGAGATCTCCGAGCAAGGAAAAATGCTTGCGTGTTCCAAGTTTGGGGCCCATGAAGCAGCGCTTACAGTCCTGCAACAATAAGGGATTGGTTGCAGGATTGCGGGACCCGATGCGCCGAATCATTGCGGGTTCCAACCACAGACTTTGTCGAGGTGTTCCGCTAGGTTCCCGCCGTGGCACAGGCCTTGCGTTTACTCCTAAGAGTGTAAAGAGAGATCCTCTCCGAGGGGGATTTCTCTGCTCTCCGCTTCGCTCCGAGCAGAGAAATGCCCCTCACGCGCGCGTACGCGTACGCGCGCGAGGGACATTCTGTCTTTTTCAAAGACATACGATTTTGGATCTCACAGTGGATGGGAGACCCGCCCACGCTCTCACACAGATCCCTCGACCAGTGAAGGCGCACACGCGCCACTGCGTTGACACGCTCGCTCGCGCTGGCGGAGCATCAACCCTCGCCCATGCGCTCCTGCCTCGACCGCCACCTGCTGTACGCCCGCAAGGGCAGCACGCGCTGATGCGTGTACGCGTTCGAGGGAAGGGGGCCGCGCGGCGCGAACAACGCGCCTGAAAACCTCGACGAGAGCTGCCATGCACGCACAAGCGCATGCTGTTTCTGCCCCAGATCTCACGCCCGAACGGGCGCCGCGCCTCGAGCGCAGCAAGTACGGCGCGCGCGCGTACATCCCCGCGCTGCGTCAAGGCCCTGCGCTCCGCAAGCTCCTTGGCCCGAGCGCGAGTGAACTTTGGGGGCGCCTCCAAACGCGCGCCTTCCGCAGCAAAGACTACGTGGTGCTCGGCACGCTGCGCGAGCTCGGGGGCCGGCGCGCGAGCGAGCGTACGACCAGCTGGTGCCTGCGCCGACTCGTCGCCGCGGGGGTCATCTCGAAGATCAAGACGCGTGAGGGCCTCGCGATTCAGGTGCTCGCCTTCGACCGCGATCAGTGGGGCAACGGCGAGTTCTCCCCGTACCTCTCGCCCAGCACGCTGCGCTGGATGGCCACGCGCCGCCCGCCCGGCCGCCCGCGAAAGCCGAAAGAACCTATGCGCCCGCCCGAACCTCAGCCCATTCGCCGCCCGCCGCCCGCGCCCGAACCGCCGCCCGACATCGCCGCGCGTGTGAAGGCGTATCCGTTCATGCCTCCCGACCCGCGCGGCGAGGTCGAAAAGCCCCCGCAGCTGCCGCGTCCCCCGCTGCTCGATCCGGGCGAGCGCACCTCGACGCACCGCGAGATCTTGATCGAGCTCTTCGTGACCGCGGCGCGCGTGTACTGGCCGCGGGCAAGCGTCGCGCGCGCGGTGCAGTGGATGCGCACACGCATCGGCCAGCACATGCTCACCGGCGCCGCGGAGACGTTCATCGCAGAGCGCGCGCCGCCCGCCATGTGGGTCAAGCACGAGTGCGAGCGGGCTCTGCCCGAGCGTAAGACACCGATCCGCCCCGAGGTGCTGTTCGACCCGGACCGCCTCGCGCAGTGGCTCGGCCACGCCTGCGGCGCACAGCGCGAGATGCTCAACCCGCGCCTGGATCAGTCGGCCGAGTTCCGGGTGTTCCGCGAAGGGCGCGAGAGCCTCGTCATGCTCTACCGCCAGGCGCAGCGCGACGTGTTCGCGCTCCCCGACCCGACCAACGAGGCCGCAGCGCGCGCCGTGGTCGAACGCCTGTTCCCCGGCGGCTGGGAGCACGTGTATCACGCCGCCGATGCGAAGATGCGCGAGCTGCAGGCCACGCTCGATGCGCGCGCAGCATCAGGGAAGTTTCTCTGGGGGCCGCATCGTGGCTAAGCGCAAGCAGGCAGTGATCACCCCCGCGCTCGAGCGCGACGTGATCCACCTGTTGCTCACCGACCTGCGGTTTTACCAGCGCATCGCCTACGCGCTGCCCGCGGAGATGCTGCCGACCGACCACGCGCGCTTGGTGCTCGGCATTGCGCACGCGCTGCACACTGAAAAGCCCGGCGCCTCGCTGTCGCTCTCCGTGGTGGCCCAGCGGCTCGCCCGCCAGCGCGCCGAGGGCAAGCTGACCAGCGAGGACGTCGACGACGCGTACGACTGGATCGAGGCGGACGTGCTCGCAGGGCCTGTGCCCGATCGCGAAGGCGTCGTCCACGAGGTCGCCACCGAGATCAAGCGCGTGCGCAACCACGCCAACGTGCAGCGCGCCATGGAAGTCGCGGCCAAGCGCGGCTCCCTCAAGGCGGTGGCCGACGCCATTCAAGAGACCGAGCGGCTCGGGCTGCTCGAAGAGCACCACGGCTCCGCGTGGGACGACACCAACGAGACCCCGCTCGACAACGACGTCATCGAACGGCTGCGCACCGGCATCGAGGGCCTCGACTACGCGCTCGACGGGGGCATCCCGCGCGCGTGCCTCACCTACGGGCTCGGTAGCTCCGGCGCCGGCAAGAGCATGCTGCTGTCGCAGATCGGGGCCGAGGCGCTGGCGCAAGGCCACTGCCCGTGGATCGCCACGCTCGAGGTGAGCGAGAAGAAGTGGGGCCATCGCTTGCGCGCTGCCGCGAGCGACATCCCCATCCGTGCCATCCGCGAGAACAAGCTCACGCCGGAGGACATCGAGCAGATCAAGAGCGCGCGCAATGGCCAGGTCGCGCGCATCGACGAGTTCCGCGCGAGCCAGCCGACGCCCGAAGACCTGTTTCGGGTGTTCGATGAGCAGTGCGCGGAGCTGCAGCGCCGCACGGGCGGCCGGCTCACCTACACAGTGATGATCGTCGACTACGCGGACAAGCTCGCGTGGCCGAGCCACATCAAGTCCAACGACACCTACAACGGCATGAAGTACGTGTACGAGGCGCTGCGCCAGTTTGCCCGCGACCGCAACATTTGGGTCATCACGGCGAGCCAGGCGAAGAAGCAGGAAAAGCGCAAGGCCAAGGATCGCCTCCTCACGCTCGAGGACTCGGCCGACAGCATGCATAAGGGGCGCATCGCCGACTGCGGCTTCACGCTGAACGTGTCGCTCGATCGTCAGAGCGTCCGCGTGCACCTCGACAAAAACCGCGACGGCGAGGGCGGCTTCACCTCCGACTACCTCGACACCGCGTACGCGTACGGCCGCTTGACCAGACGGCCGCCACCGCTCGAAGTGGAAGAAGAACAAAGCAGCCAGCGCACCGTGCAGTCGGCGCAGGATCTGCCGTTCTGATGGAACAGGCGAGCGCGATCGTGTTCTTCGCCGTGCTCGGCTTTCTGCTCTCTTGGAGTGTGCGCGCCCTGCGTCGTTTACTCTTGCAGCACGGGAGGCCACATGGATAAAGAGCGCACGATCATCGGGCGCGTCGCTGGCACCGAGGTTTCCTACAGCGAGCTCCCCAGCGAAACGACCGAGGTCACGGTGAACGGCAAGGGCGTCGCGCGCAAAAGGCGTGTGCGCTTCTCGATGCGCCCGAGGCGCACTGGCTGGAGCCCGGTCTACCCGCGCTGGAACGACTGGTTGTTCGCGGCGTCGCTGGTGACGCTGATCGCGGGCATCGCTGCGTGTCTGCTCTCGACGTGGGCGAACACCATGAGCTTGGTGGGGCTGCTCTGCTGGCTCGGCTGGTGGCGCGCATCGAAGCAGCGCGACCATCTCGAGGCGTGGCTCGCCGATGTGCACGATCGAGAGGACATATGCTGAAGGACCTCGCCAAAGAGATCGCTTCCGACTTCAACGCAGCGCTCCTCGCGCGTATGCGGCAGGGGCGCCTCAACAACCGATACGTCCTCGAAGCCCTGCTCAACCTGCTCGCGCATCACGCACACCTCGACTCTATACCGCTCGAGGACTTGCAGCAGCACGTGCAGGGGGCGTACGAGAAGCACGCCGCGGCTGCGCTCCTGCGCAAGCACCCGACCATCAAGCAGGACGCGTAATGCCGCGCAAGAAGCCCGACCCCAAGCGCACACCTGCACGCCTGGCGGACGCGTTCGAGCCGGCGCTTCTCAAGCAGAAGGTTTGGACGCGCAGCACGGGCATGAACCTCATCTGCGAGAGCAAAGAAGAAGCCGCGGCGCTCGTCGTGGAGCTCAAGTCCCGTGGGTGGAAAGCGAAACCGGACATCGGCATCAACCTCAAAAGCGGCAAGGGTGTGCACTACGTTTTTGTTTCGGGTCGCAGTACACGCAAGCGCCGCAGCGAACAGGACGCGTAAGACCAATGCACATCTCCCTTCATGACCTTGGGCTGATGGACGAGCCCAAACGCCTACAGCGCGACCCCATCCACGTGGGCAAGGTGATCGCGAAAGCCGGTCGCTACAGTGCGTTCGACGCGACCGCGACGCCCGAGCTCGCCAAGACGATGGACTTCATCGTTCGTGAGGGCTGGTTCAAGTCCGACGTCGAGTCGAGCGTGTACCCGTGGGTCGCCGTGACGCTGACCGACAAAGGGAAGGAGGCGCTCGGGCTGTGAGCGCGACGCGCGCACTCGCTGAAGCATCTGCCGCACTGCGCGCCGCGCTCACGGAGCAGCGCGCGCAGGTGATGGCAGGGGATCTGTATGCAATGCAGACGATGCGCGCGAACTTGCGCAAGGCGTTTGACGACTGGCGCTCACTCATCGACACGCTCGACCCTGACACCCAGCCTGCGGAGATCGAGCGCATTGCAAACGAGACCCGCGATCTGCTCGCCTACGTGAACGAAACCCTCTCGCTCTTGGCCAACACGATGGCCTCTCGCCATCCGAATCGTGGTGTAGCGTGAGGCCCGCATGAGCTCCGAAGAGTGGCGGCCCATCCCGGGCTTTGACGGCTACGAGGTGAGCGACAAAGGGCGCGTACGCTCGTACCTCTCTCCGCGCAAAGGCAAGTCCTTGCGCAGCGAACCCCGGATCAAGAAGATCTGGATCGACCGGAGCGGGCGCGATTGCGTGACCCTGGCGACGCCGCTTGGTGCGCGCGAGCGAAGCATCGACGCGCTGCTGCGCCTCGCGTTCGGGGAGGACCGCACATGAAGATCTATGAGAACATGGTGACCGACTGGGTAATCGCCGAGTCGATGGACGACGCGAACCAGGTGCTGTGCGAGCACTATCAGCGCACGCCGGAGAAACTTCTCGAGGATGAGCTGCAGGTGGTCGGCCAACGCGCTGACGATAAGCCCCTGACGATCACCGACGACGACGGCACGAAAACGACGCTGCTCCCGGAGGAGTGGGTCGCGCGCGAGGGGCGCGGCTTTCTCTGCTCCACGGAGTTCTGATGCAGCGAGAACAGCTCTTCTGCGCCATCTGGCGCGACGGCATCATGTTCGTGGAGCCCTTCCGCGAAGCGCTCCGCAAGGACGCGCTGGCGATCGGCACGCGCGCCGAGGTGTGCGAGTACCGATTCCAGTACATGCGCGGCCAAGTGAAAGGTACGCGCGGCGAGAGGGTGAAATCGTGACCGAGCCCAAACCGTACGATGCGCAGCTACGCGAAATGAAGGCCCTGGCGCAGAAGATCTGGCCCGACGGGAACCCAGAAGTCTTCTTTTCGCCGCTTTCGCTTCCCGAGCCGTGCGCATGGGTCGAGCGCAACGGCGTCGTGATTCTGACCATCGACCACGAGAACGCGCTGCACGCGCTGCACGCAGCGCTCCTCGTGATGGCCGGCGGGCGCAACGAGGCCGCGGTATTCGACTCCGGGCGCCGGTTCGAGCACGCGCACGCGTGGTACCTCTGGCAGGAGCGCCTCGCCCACGACCTCGAAGTGGTGCTGAAGTCGATGACACCGGGCATCGCGTCCGTACCGCTACAGGCGTGCATCCAGACCCTGCGCGAGCGCGGGCAGACCTCCGAGGCGCGCGAGGCGGCCGGGTGACGCCGCGGACGATCAAGCAGCGGATGTGCCTCGACAAGCGCAAGCACTCCGAGAAGAGCGCGCGCCGAGAGGCAACGAAGCGCAGCCAGCGCGCGTATCATTGCCCGCTCTGCCACGCCTGGCACCTCACCTCGCAGCAGGAGCTCCGGTCATGAGAGATCGCGACGTCATCGCTCTCGAGCTCGCCGAGCAGGTGCGTGGTGGAGGCATCTGGCGGCGTACGCACTGCAAGTTCTGCGAGCTCTGGCATGGGCTCACGTGGGACCACCGCGGCAACTTCTGCCTCAACACCGAGACCGGCTATTACCACTGCTGGCGCTGCAACACGCGCGGCTACCTGCCCGGCTACAGCCCGCCCGAGAGCGACGAGACCGAGGACGCGCCGCTCTCGGGGATCGAGCCGCCCGAGGGGTTCATCGCGCTCGGCGAGGAGGACCGCCGGCTCACGCAGGCGCGCTCGTACGTGCTCGGCCGCGGCATCACCAAGCAGACGGCGCTGCGCGCAGGCCTCGGCGCGTGTGTGCGCGGGCCCTTCGCCGGGCGCATCGTGGTGCCGATCTACGACGTGGACGACCGCAAGTGGATCGGGTGGTCCGCGCGGCTGTACGTGCAGCCGAAGCACGAGCGCGTGCCGAAGTACCGCTACCCCGATGGCATGCCGCGGGCGCGCATCCTGTACAACAGCGCCGCGCTCCACGAGGACACCGACCGGCCGCTGCTCGTGGTCGAGGGCGTGTTCGACGCGCTCCCGCACTACCCGGACGCGGTGGCGCTGCTCGGCAAGCCCAGCCCCCAGCAGCTCGACCAATTGTGCGAGACCGAGCGCCCGCTGGTGATCGCCCTCGACGGCGACTCGTGGGTCGAGGGGTACTGGCTCGCGAAACAGCTGTCTTTTCGCGCGGGTATCAAGGCGAGATCGTTGAAGCTGCCGCCGCGTGAGGACCCCTGCTCGGTCGCGCCGTGGGTGCGCGCACGGATGGCCGAGGCATTTTCTCGTCGTCCGGAGCCGCCAAGAGGGCACTAACCTTCAGGACAGGCCGGCGGAGCCCTTTATTCTATACGGGCAATCACGGAGAGGGTGTAGGGCAAATGGCGAAGATTCATGAGGTCACCCGGTTCAGCGGTCGCGCCCAAGTGCTGGGCCGCACCTGCGAGTTCACCTTCGACAACGACGCGCTGATGATCGGCGGACTCGCCTACGAGGACGTGCACCTCATCCTCGACCTGCTGCAGGAGCACCCAGGTAGGCGGGCGGAGATGGATCGGCTACTCGCTACCTCGGCCGCCGGGCGCACGCCGGTGCAGAAGCCGGCCACCAGCGCCGAGCCCACGGCGCGCCAAAGCGCGGTCGTGGTGCACCAGCAGGTCGAGGGGACGCCCGAGGCGATCAAGGAAGCCGTCACGACTGCTGCCGAGTCCGCAGCGCCCGCCATGAACGGGGCCGCCCACGCGGCGCCAGCGACTGCACCCGCGGCCGAGGAGCCGAAGGGAAGGCGTGGGCGCCAGGGCAAGCCGAAGGCTCCCGAGCCGAACCCGGCCGCGCTCGACAAAATCCTCAGCCGCGTGGGTGGGGTGCCGGCTGCGGCTGAGGGCACGTCCGCGCAGGCCGCACCGGCTGAGCCCACGCCTGCGCCCGCAGGAAAGCCAAAGCGCGCGCCTGCACCCGCGCCCAAGGAAGAGCCCGAAGATGACGAGGACCTCGACGACGAGGAGGACGACGAGGACCTCGACGACGAGGAGGACGATGATGACGACCCCATCGAGGACGACCTCGATGGCGATGATGACGTCGAGCCCGAGCAGGCCGCGCCGCCACCTGCGCGCGCGCGCCGCGCCGAGGCCCCTGCAGCGTCAAAGCAGCAGGAAAAGCTGAACGCGGCCGAGAAGCGCGCCGAGACAGGCGAGAAGCTCAAGGGGCGCTCGCTCGTCGACGATGCCGAGGAGGAAGCCGCGCCGCGCGCTGCTGCAGCCCCAGCCGCCGAGCCCAAGGCTGCTCCTGCGCAGAAGCCCACGAGCAACGGCGCGCGCAAGTACCTGCTCGACCCGAAGAACCTCCCGAAGGAGGTCTACGAGGCCAAGACCATGCGCGCGCTGATCAGCTACTTCGCCAAGAACGGCGTGCGCACGGTCGAGGACATCATGGCCGAGTGCGAGCGGATCCGTGACCAGAGCACGATGCTGAAAGCTGTGCCCGACCTGCGCTCGCGCATCGAGTCCGCGCTCGAGCTCATGCCGCCCCAGGCTACTGCCTAAGAGGTCTCCGCTGTGCGTCGCCTGCCTCTGTACGAGTCGCCCTTGCCCACGCCTCTCGAACAGGGGCCAGCGCTAGCGCTAGCAACGGGAAGCTGCACCCGCTGCAGCCTCGGAAGCGCAGCGCGCGTGCGGGGCGACGTCTCCTGCCTGCCTGCCGAGGGCGTCGAGGGCAAGGACCGCACGCGCGGCCTCATCTACGTGATCGGGGACTCTCCGACCGTACTCGAGGCGGAGCGCGGACGGCCGATGATCGCCGACCCGGGGCGCGCCGTGCGCAAGGTGGTCGAGAAATACTGGGCCGGCGACTACGTGCTCGACACAGCCATCCGCTGCCGCGTCACGACGCCGCGCGCTGCGCTCGATGCGGGCGAGGCGTGCGCGCCGTACCTGCGCCAGGTGTTCCGGGACGCGCTGCCCGACCGCGTGATCGTGCTCGGGCGCCACGCTGCCAAGACCGTGCTCGGGCGCGACGTGCCGCCCGACGACACGCGCAAGGGCTACAGCTGGGTCACGCGCGCGGACGGCAAGAAGATCCCGCTGATGGTGCTGGCGCACCCGCAGCACGTGATGGGCAACCGCCACCTCGTGAAGAATCTCGAGGAGGACTTCGCTTGGGCGCTCGGCCCGCTCGACGATCTCATGCCGCCGCTCGAGGCCGCGGTGTTCCACATCGTCGAGACCGTCGCCGACGCGGAAGAAGCCGCCGAGGTGCTGCGCGGGTTTGACTGGATCGCGTACGACGCCGAGACCGGGGGCAAGCACTTTTCGGACTTCTACATCAACGCCTCGGTCGCGTGCACCGGCGCCGACGCGCTCACTACGTACGTGTGGGGTCGCGATGCGCTCGCGCAGGAAGGGGCAGTGGCTCCCTTACGCGCGCTACTCGAGGACGAGGTAGTCGGCAAGGTCGGCGCCAACAGCAAGTACGACCAGCTCTCGATGCGAGCGGGCAACAATATCCGCGTGCGCGGCAACGTGCTCGACGTGCAGCTGACCAAGCACCTCGACCTGCCCGGCTCGGATGCGACCCTCGAGACGCTGAGCGAGTGCGTGGGCATGGGCGGGTACAAGCAGGAGTTCGCGCGCAAGCTCGCCTCGGTGAAGGAGTCGATCCAACGAGCGCGCAAGCGCAGCAAAGCTGGCCGGCAGCTACACCTGATCCCCGAGGACCCGGTTTTCATGGCTGCGATCGCGCACCCCGAGGAAGCGCCCGACACCTACGCCTATGCGCTCATCCCGTCGCCCGATCTCGAGCGCTACAACGCGCGCGACACGGTGTGCACCGCGCGCGTGGCGCTCAGCCGCTACGGCTTTCAGCTGGTGCAGAAGCACCGGGCGCACCGCAACGTGTGGCGCAACGTGCTCCTGCGCGCGACCGACACGGTGGAGCAGATCGAGGCGTGGGGCATCGGCGTAAGCCGCGACGGCATCGACAACTTCAATCGCTACCTCGACGGCGAACTCGTCGGCGTGAACCGGCGCCTTGAGCGCTACGACTTTCTTCCGACTAGCCCCCAGCAGGTGGCCGCGCTCCTGTTCGACAAGCTGAAGCTGAAGAACCCCCAGGACCCCAAGAGCCGCTCGACCGACAAGGACGCGCTGCGCGCGATGGAGCACCTGCACCCGATCGTCGCAGACCTGCGCGAGCACCGGCGCATCCACACGCTGCGCAAGATGTACGGGAAGATGGACGCGTTCATCCGCGAGGACGGGCGCATCCACTGCGAGTTCAAGATCGACGGCACGGAGTGCATGCCGGCCGGCGAGCTAGTGCTCACCAATCGCGGGTACCTCCCCGTCGAGCAGGTGAAGCACGGAGACCAGGTCATCTCGCACACTGGCAAAGCACGCAAGGTGATCGGGCTGTCGGTGCACGCGCCGTCGCCCATCTACCGAGTGCGCCTCTCGAACGGCCTCGAGCTCCGCACTACCGGCAACCACCAGTATTACGCGAACGGCCGCTGGGTCCGAGCGGACGAGCTGCGCCGTGGTACCGCGATCACCGTGCACGCCGCCCCCGAGGAGTGGAAGCCCGTCACAGGGTGGAAGAACTTCGAGGTGTCGTCCTGGGGGCGTGTTCGCAACGCGCTAACGGGGAAGCTTCGCGCTCTCCAGCCGAAGGGCGAATGGGGGCACCTCAAGGTCACGCTGCACCGCGAAGGCGCGCAACAGCGTGGGGCGAACAAGAAAGACTTTGCGGTGCACACGCTGGTGCTGCAGGCATTCGGGCCTCCGCGAGGTGCTGGCGCAGAAGCGCGACACCTGAACGGTATCGCGTGGGACAACACCATCCGCAACCTGCGCTGGGGCAACGCGAAGGAGAACCGCGAGGACGCGGTCCTCCATGGGACCATGCGCGGGCAAGCACGCCGTGGAACTCAAGCCAAGCTCACGATTGACGACGTGCGCGCCATCCGTGCAGCAAAGGTGCGCCCCGGATACTCCCCGCCATCTGCGAAGCTCACGCGTCTGCAGCGAAACCGCATCCGGGCAATCTACACCGGCGCGCGCGGCGAGCAGACGGCGCTGGCACGCGAGTACGGCGTCACAGCTGCTGCGATTCATCATGTCCTAAATACGCCGCACGAGCCGACTCCCGACGGGGTCACCCTCAACGAGCTGGCCAAACAGTACAAAGTCTCACGCGAGCTGATCCGCGAGATCCGTGCAGGGCGGCGCTGGGCCACGGAAACGTTCGAGGGCGCGACTGCATCCTTCGAGCTCGCGCGCGTTACGTCCATCGAGGTGGAAGCCTCACAGATCACCTTCGGCCTTTCGGTCAACGACGACCACTCGCATGTGACCGGGGGCATCGTCACGCACAACACCGGCCGGCTGTCGTGCGTGAAGCCGGGCCTGCACCAGCTGCCGCGCAAGGAGGATGGGGAAGGGCACACCGAGGGGCAGCTCATCAAGAACTGCTTCATCGCGAGCCCCGGCTACAAGCTGGTGCAGCTCGACGAGTCGCAGCTCGAGCTGCGCGTGGCCGCGGCCCTGAGTCAGGACCCGGTGATGATGGAGATGTTCAACTCGGGCAAGGACTTCCACCGACTCACCGCGCAGGCGGTCGCGCCGATCATGTGGAAAATGCGCCCCGAGGACGTGGGCGACGCGCAGCGATCGGTCGCCAAAATCTTCAACTTCGGCCTGGTCTACCAGATGACCGACTTCGGGCTCGCCCGGCGCCTGAACTGCCCCGTGAACGAGGCCGAGCGCCTGCGCGCGGCCATCCTCGGCAAGTTCCGGGTGCTAGCGCAGTGGATCCGGCGCGCCATCGCGTACGCGGAGAAGCACGGGCACGCCGTCACGCCGTTCTACTGGGAGCCCGGGCGCATCCGCCCGCTCCCCGACATCGTGCTCAGCACCACCGACGAGAAGACGCGCGGCCGGCAGCGCAACGCCGCCGCAGGAGCCGTCAACACGCCTTGCCAGTCCCTCGGCAGTGACATCGTGCTGACGTCCATGCACAACATCGTTCACCAGCTGGTGAACGACGCGGGTCTCGACGCCCGCGTAGTGCTGACCGTGCACGACTCGATCGTGGCCGAGGTCCGGGAAGACCACGTCGACAGCTACATCGCCATGGCGCGCCCCTGGATGCAGCAGTACGACCTGCGCGGCGTGCCGCTGGTAGTCGACGTGGAGATCGGCGACGCGCTCGGGTCGCTGCAGAAAATGCCTTCCCTTGCGCGGGCTGCGTGAGAGGATAGGCGTCGACGCTGATTCCGTTTGCCGGAGCCCCAGTGGAGCCATGATCCCGCGCGGCGCGCAGTGCGGGGGAGTGAAGCTGGGTGCAGTACGATCGGACGTAGCACCAACCGCTCTGGATGAAGGTGCTACCGAAAGTCGGCCGGGTTCATCCCGCGCCCCGGGGCGGTGGCCGACACCGGGGGTTTCTATGCCGCTTCGCGATGTCATCATCATCCTGATCCTGCTGGTGATCGCCGTGGCCATCTGGGTGGCCGCCCGCACCGTCGTGTGGCGCAACACCGCCGTGGCCTTCGTGCTCGGTGTGCTGGTGGGCTACCTCGTACGACTCGCGCTCATCATGTAGTCAGCCCCACGGGGCATTGCAGAAATCGCGCGGTCTCCGATCGCGATCGGGCACCAACCATCAGCCGGCGCGCTGTGTGCGCATCTTGTCCGGTTGACCGTTGGCCCTTTCGCGAGTTGAGAAGTCATGACCCTGCGATCCCCGCTCACCGACGACGACGTCGACAACGACGACTTCGACAAAGACACGTTCCTGCGCCAGTCGGTGCACATCGAGCCCGACCAGCTGAACGAAGAGTTCATCCGCACGCCGGGCCAGCTCGCCTACTGGAACGCGCAGTACGCCAAAGCGTACGAGGCCGCGGCCATTGCGAAGATCGACTACGACCGCGCGTGGGCGCAGCTCTACGTGGTGCAGAAGAACTTCTACGAGGGGCAGAAGAAACCGCCGACCGTTGACCACCTCAAGGCGCTCGTCGACAACGACGAGGACCTCTACAACATGCAGATCGAGATCGCGCGCACCGAGGCGGAGAAGATTCGCCTACGCGGCATCTGCGAAGCGGTCGCTGCAAAGAAAGACATGGTGCAGTCGCTCGGCGCGAAACTCCGCGAGGAGATGCGCGGCGACCCAGCGCTGCGCAACAACGCGCTCACCGGCTGAACGCCGTAGCCACCCGACCCATCTGATAGGAGGACATCATGAGCGAAGCTACGAGCATTCAGAAGTGGGGCTCTTACGACCAGGAAGAGGCCGAGCGCGACAAGAAGGAGACCGAGACCAAGGGCGTATTCTTCAAGGTCACCAAGGAGAAGACGACGCTCAGGTTCCTGCCTCCGCGCCGCGGCGTGAAGAACCCGTTCGTCAAGACCTACCAGCACTACACGAACCTGGTCGAGGGCAACGACAAAACGCGGGTCATCTTCAACTGCCCACGCAAGATGATGAACCAGCCGTGCCCCGTCTGCGCGATGGCGGAGCGCAAGCGCGCGACCGGGCGCGAGGACGACCGCGAGCGCGCCTATGACCTGTTCCCGAAGCTGCGCGTCTACGCGGCGGTCATCGACCGATCGGACCCCGACAAGGGCGTACAGATCTACCCGATCGGCAAGAAGATCTTCTCGGCACTCGTCGCCATTCGCGAAGACGGCGAGGACTTCACGCACCCCATCAACGGGTTCGACATCGCCATCCTGAAGAAGGGCAGCAAGAAGACCGACACCGAGTACACCGTCAAGGCGTACCGCAAGGACAGCCCGCTGTCGGAGGACCCCGAACAGTTCAACGAGTGGATCGACGCGCTTCCCGACCTCACCACGTACGCCTACGTGCCGAACGCAGCGGAGCTGCAGGCCAAGCTCGAGGCGGCGCAGGACGCGGCCGACGCGGAGGACGACGAGGACGAGGCGCCCGCGCGCCGTAGCGGCCGAGAGGACCGAGGTGGGCGACGCTCAGGTGGCGGCGGGCGCGAAGAGCGCATGGCTTCGCGCGGGCGCGAGCGTCCCATCGACACGAAGGGCGAGACCGTCGCCGACGACAAGGACGTCTGGGGCGACGACGAGGACGATGACGACATTCCTTACTGATTGTAAGAATCCATGCCAACGCTGACAGGCCCGCCATGGACAACAAACACGTCGACGTGCTCATCGCCGCCGCGGAATGCCGCGCCCGCCTGCACACCGCCCGAGTGCTGACGTCCTCATCCTGCGCGCGCTACTTCGGGCACCTCTCTGAGGCGTCACGGAAGAAGCTCAACGACGCGATGATCCTCTTGGGCGAGGTCGAGGAAGAGGCCTCGGAGCACATCACCGCGCTCACTCACTGCGCAGACCGCGACAAGGGGTCGCCCTCATGAAGATCATCAAGGTCAGCAACTTCGACGACGATCTGGTATCAGACGTCCTGGTCGAGGAGGGCCTCGAAGAGGCCGAGGGCACGGCGCGCGTCGACGCGCTGAACGAGGACGTGGGCGACCACGACAAATACTTCTATCGGCTCGTGCCGGATGACTACGTGCTGTACGAGTTCGAGCCCTGATGGTTGCCCGGCACCTACGAGACGGGACACAGCGAAGCCCTTTCAATGGTTGCCCGGCACCTACAAGACGGGACCTGCCACGGATGGGTCGCAACGGTTGCTCGGCAGCCCTGGTAAAGCCGAGACGACGTCGCTTACGTAGAGGGATCGACAAATGCCGCGGAAGAAGATCGCAGAAGCTATTGCGGACGCGGCGAGCGACCAGAGAAAGCGCAAGGCCGCTAAGAAGGCCGAGCTCAAACACCAGCTCGGCAAGATGTTCAAGCCGCTCCGGCGCACGCAGTCCGACGTCAACGAGGCGATCCCATCCGGAATCGAGGTCCTCGACCGCGTTGTGCTGGGCATCGGTGGCTGGCCGGTCAAGCGTGTCGTCGAGGTGTATGGCGACAGCAGCGCGGGCAAGACGAGTCTCATGTACAGCGCGCTCGCGAACGCGCAGCAGGCCGGCGGCCTCGCCATCCTGATCGAGACCGAGCAGAGCTTGCAGGTCTCGCGCGCGAAGGTGTTCGGGTGCGACGTCGACGAGGTCTACCTCGATGAGCCCGACACCTTCGAGGAGGTCATCGATGGGATGCGGCAGGGCCTTGCCGCCATCCCCTCCGACACGGGCCCGAACCTGCTCGCGTGGGACAGCCTCGCGATGTCGATCCTCAAGGACGTGAAGGAAAAGGGCCTCGAGAGCAAGTCGGTCGGGAAGAAGGCCAAGCACATGAGCGAGCAGCTGCCGGCGATTGCGCAGCTCGCGCGCCGGTCGCGTACTTCGATGATGATCGTGAACCAGACGCGGCAGAAGATCGGCTTGGCGTTTGGCAACCCGACCACGACGCCGGGCGGTGAAGCGCATAAGTTCACGGCGAGTATTCGCCTGCAGCTCTGGGCCGGTAAGCGCGTGAAGGTAGGCGATCGCGTGGTCGGCATGGACACCACCGTCGTCTGCATGAAGAACAAGGTGGCGCTCCCGCACCGCAAGGCGAAGGTGCGCCTTCTCTTCGAGACCGGCTGGGACGACCACTGGATCACCATGAACTACGCCAAAGACATGAAGGTGATCGAGAAGAAGGCGCGGCTCACCGAGACGAACTACCAGCTCGCGCGCGAGGAGCTTGGCTGGCCCGGTGAAGGCACGCCGTTCAAGGCTCCCCCGGTCGATGCAGAGGCCGAGGTAGACCTGGTGGATGAGGACGAGGAATACCGATGACTGGCAAGATCAACGACGAACAGCTCGTGCGCGCGTGCCGCTCGTTCTTCGGCGAGTCGTGGAACCTCGCCGAGGTTGAGGCCATGCGCGACGCGCTCAACGCTGCGTTCTCCGACCTCCTCCCGTTGCCGACGAGCAGTAAGACAGCGGAACAGCCCCTTTGTGGCGTGCTCGACGCGGACGAGGAAGCACTGATCGCGAACCTCCAAGCCGAGTACGGGCGCTCGGGCGGAACCTACCACTCGCTCCTCATCATCATCTCGAAGCTTCGACGAGAGCTGGCAGACCAAGCCCGCGAGTATGAGTACAAGCTCCGAATCGCCGAGCTCGAGACGCGCGCCGCCAGAGCTGAGAGAGGGTCGCCATGACCAAGATAGCCCTGATCGGCGACCCCCACGTCGCATCGTTCACGCGCCACGGGGGGCCCAAGGTCAACGGCATCAACACCCGCGGACGGCTCGCGTACCAGTGCCTCGCGGACGCGCTGCAGGTCGCCCACCAAGAGGGCGCGAAGCTCGCCATCGTCCTCGGCGATCTACTCGACTCGATGCGTCCCGAGCCCCAGCTCATCGCGATGCTGCGCAAGCTCTTTCGCGCGATGAACCAAGCCGGACTCGAGATCTGGATGCTGAAAGGCAACCATGACTCTGCGTCCGATGCGAAGGGCGACTGCGCGCTGTACGCGCTGATGGAGCGGAACACCGCGGCCATCGACGTACCCACCGTGCTGACGTACAAGGATGTGCCGGTGTGTCTCGTGCCGTTCCGCTCGGGCGCGGTGGCCGAGTGGCTGCCCGCTACACTGAAAGAGCTCGCGCCGCCCGCCGGCAGCATCCTGTGCCTGCACGCCGGCATCAAGGACAACGAGACCGCGCCGTGGTTGCAGTCCGCACCCGATGCGATCGAGCGCGAGGTACTCTCTGCGCTGATGGACGAATACGAGTTCAGCGCGTGCTTCGCCGGCAACTGGCACGACCACCGTGTGTGGTCGGACTTCGACATCCATCAGGTCGGCGCGCTCTGCCCGACCGGCTTTAGCAACCTCGGCATCGAGGAGTACGGCCACGTCGCCATCTACAACAGCGAGACGCACCAGGATGAGCCCCCGGCGTACAGGGTGGTGCCGGGCCCGCGCTTTCTGAAGCTGAAGCCCACCGAGCACCCGAAGGATCTCCCGCAGCTCGGCCACCACTACTTCGTGGAGTGGCACGTCGCGCCCGACCAGCTCGACAGCGCCAAGCGCGAGCTCGAGGCGCTCATCGCCGACAAGCGCATCTTCGCGGGCTCCGTGCTCCCAGACGGGGAGGGGGTGCGCGAGGGGCTCCAAGAAGCTGCCTTCGCGGCGCGCCTTGCGGTGGGCCTCGACGAGGCGATCAGCGCGTACGTGGGCGGGCTGAAAATCCCTGAGCACATACGTCGGGAGAGCGTGGAGGCTCGTGTACGATCGCTGCTCGGTTCCTGACCGGGAGCGCCTCGTGAAGATCAACCTGGTATCGTCGGACCAGACCCGCATCCTCGGCCACGCAGAGGTCCCCGACTTCAGCAAGCCACCAGACCTCATCGAGTGGGGCGAGGCCCCCTACAGACGCGTCGGCTACGACGGCAAGGTGGTGGTCTACGCGCTGAGCACGACCTACGTCGTGACCGAAGAAGTGACCCCCGGCGCCCGCCATCTGCAGCCCCTTGGAGAAGCCCCATGAAGGCGTCACAAAAGGCCGACCTCGGCACGTTACTCAAGAAGATGCAGCGCGCGGCAGAGTCGTTCGCAAACGCGGCGCGCGAAATCGGCGTCGAGGCGCTCATCGACCTCGCCGACCGAACGCTCGTGTACGTCGAGGGATGCCGAGCGCGGCTCTCACAGGAGGAAGACTTCAACCAGTACCGCCCAACGGACGACCTGTACCATCGCGCGTTCGCCGCGGAGGCAGCGCTCGACGACGAGCGGGACAAGCACGCTCAAACCCGCGCCTACAACGAGACACTCCAACGCCGCGTGCACGCGCTCGAAATCCCCGAGCGCGACTTCCGCGGGCAGGCGTACCGGGTGGTGCAAGACGACTTGCAACGGAACCGCTTGTGGGTCGCCACCGAGAGCGGTGACTGGATCACGCCCAGCTCCTCCGGGACGCTGATCGACGCGGTCGAGGACCTCATCGCGCAGCGCCGCGAAGCCCGGGAGACGGTCAGAGAGCGCGGTAGCCTTGGCAACCCCCAGCCTACGCCCCAGCCGGTTCCCACGCGCACCCAGGCGCCGCAGGACTTTCGAGCTTCGGACGCCAGCGTCCCTGCACCCGCGGCGGTGCCCGCGTTCGACATGCCGGCGTTCAGTGCGCCGGAGCCCGACCCCTCGCCGAGCTCGGCCCCAGACACCGGCGGCGGAGACTGGAGCGGGGGAGGGGGCGAGAGCTCCGGCGGCGGCGCCTCGGGGGAGTGGTGAAGGCCGCGTTCGACGCGTACGGCCTTCCGCTCAAGCCGCCGTTCAAGTGGGCCGGCGGCAAGACGCGGCTGCTGCCGGCGCTGATCAAGCGCCTCCCGAAGGACGTGCACTACCTGAAATACAACGAGCCGTTCTTCGGAGGCGGCGCGCTGTTCTTCGCGCTGCACCCGCGAGGCTGGTGCGCCCTCAACGACCTGAACGAGACGCTCATCGAAACGCTCGTGATGATCCGCGACGCACGGGGCGAGGTCATCGACGAGCTCGCCGTCCTGAAGCAGGAGCACTCGCTCGAGACCTTCATGCGCACGCGCGAGCTCGTCTCGAACCCGGATCTTCCGAGCGCGACGCGCGCGGCGGCCTTCCTCTACCTCAACCGCACAGCATTCAACGGGCTGTGGCGCGTGAACAAGGCGGGCAAGTTCAACGTCCCGTTCGGCAAGTACGCAAACCCCCGCATCCTCGACATTGAGACGCTGAATGCGACCGCAGAAGCGCTGCGCGGCAAGCTCATCACGAACCTCGACTTCGAGGAAGCCACCAAGAACTGCCGCACCGGCGACTTCGTGTACTTCGACCCGCCGTACGTACCGACGTCGGAGACCGCGAGCTTCACCTCGTACACCGAGGGCGGCTTCGGCCTCGCCGAGCAAGAGCGGCTTGCGCGCGCGTTCAGGCGACTCGACAAGCGCGGCGCCCAGCTGATGCTGTCGCAGAGCAACACGAAGCTCGTGCGCCAGCTCTACAAGGGCTTCCGCATCTCGCGCGTGGAGAACAGCCGCAGCATCAGCTGTAAGGGCGACGGCCGCGGCGCCGTCACCGAACTCATCATCCGGAACTACCGCTAAGGCGAAGCGCCTAGTAGGCTCTCTATTCTCCGTTTGCGTTGTTCTCCAAAACCCCGGGTAGCCCTGCCAGGCCCTGACCCCGGGGTTTTGTTTTTTCTGTTCACCGCTCTCCCTGCTCTCGCTCCCACTTCCACGTCTTGCGCGCGTCAGCGCGCAGGTCCGCGATGTCCTTCTCGCTCGCTCCGCGCCGGGGGAGCAGCATCACGACGGGCCCCTCGCAGCTATCGCAGAGCACGTTCGCGATCCAGAACATGGGCGCCTTGCGCAGCGCGCTCTCGGACGGCTGCATCGTGTCCCCGGTCGGGCGTAGGCACTGCGCGCAGTGGAGCTCGAGTCGCATTTCAGGGCCTCGCTATATTGCTTGCAGGAAACTGTGTGTGTTATGGCCGACCCCAGCACCGTAATCTCGGACTGGAGCGAAGAACATGGGACAGCCTGCAAGAAAGCGCATCGACTACCCCGACCACGAGTACGCCGACAAGCACGTACTCTACCGACTCTACCTCGACTCGAAGCCGCCGACTGTGCGCGCTGCAGAGAAGCTGCGCCCCATCGGCGAGGTCGCATGCGAGCGCATCCGCGAACTCGGGTACGACATCGGCGCAGAGAAGGAGTGGGACCGCTGGATGGCCGACGCCGCCGAAAAGCTGGGGGTCGGCTACGAGACCATGCGCAACATCCTCAACGGCGAGCGCCAGAGCGTCTCAAGCGGAACCGTGTGGCGCGTCCACCTCAAGACGGGCATCCCCATCGAGTCGATCTATGGCCTCGACTGAGCCCGCAGCGCGACGCGTCTGGACCGACGATGAGAAGCGCACCATCCTCGCCGAGGTCGCCGGGGGCAAGCCCATCACCGAAGTCTCCCGACACTGGCAGGTCAACACCAGCACCATCTATTACTGGCGGAGCGCGTCCGAGAAGAACAAGCGCCCCGCGCCAGGTCGGCTCGCTGCTGCCGCCAGTACACGGCCGAAACAATCGCGCGTTGAGCTCGCATCGCGCCCCACGTACGTCGAAGTCGCCGACACCCGACCCGTGCCAGTCGAGCGGACGCACCCGCGAGGTCTCTCATACGAGCAGCTCCTCGACGAGAACGAGCGCTTGTGGACGGCGCTGCAGGCGCTGATATCCTCACGTCCAAGGTGATCGATTTCGCTCTGCACGTAGCCATCCTCTACCTGGCCTGCGCGCCCGAGCGCTCGTTGGTCTGGTGGGTCGTGGCCGGCGCCTGGTTGCTCGGGCACGCCGCCCAGACGCTCGCGTGGTTCCACCGCGAGCACGCCGTGCAGGGCTACCACACACCCCCGGTGGCGGCGAAAACGGCTGCGCACAGAGTTGACCAGCCTGAGCCATTGCGCGTATAACCATAGCTCGAGGCACGCGCAGAAGAAGTATGGGGGAGGGCGCGAGCGCTGGGGAGGGCATCACCTCAGCGCTCGCGCCTTTCAGCTTTAGGGCTGCGTTCGCACCCTCTCAAAGTAGTTCGGCAACTCAGCGCAGAGGTGCTCGAAGTCGCTCCGCGTCCAGTCGGTCACCGACGCCACGCGCGCAGCCATACGCAGGAGCGCGAGCGCAGTCGTTTTCGAGGGTGGGATCTCAGCCCCGTCACAGAAGTCAGCGAGAAGCTGCTCGACCGAATCGGCCTCGCGTACGATCAACTCTTTGACGTTCACCGCGCGATCTTACCGAAGTCCCTTGAACACTGCGATGAACTCACGGGTGCCGTTGGTGGCGCGCGAGTACACGTAGTCCGGGTATTCGATGGTGTGCGGGCGATCCCAAATGCACTTCTGCGCGTGCACCGACTCGTTGCCCACGAGCACGTAATGCTCGCAGTGCCGTAGGATGTCCGGCTCATCGATGCCGTTGGGCTTGCCGCCACGATGCTCCTGCTTGAGGTCCATCTTGTGGGTGACCCAGCAACCCAGCACGACCTGCGGCTTGTAGGTTCGTACCGCGCGGCTCGCGTGCATCTCGACAACGTTCGGGCCGTACGGGACCCGCGTCCAGCGATTCAACGCGTAGAGCTCGCGAATGGGCGACTTGCGCTGCTCGCAGCTGTCCGTTGCGACGATGCCGAGCGCTTCGGCCAGGACGCCGTTGCCTGCGCCGATCTCGATGGCCGTGCGCCCGCCAATGATCTCCTGCAGCCGCGCCACGAGCTCAAGCGTCGGAAAGAGGTACAGGCCGCGTCGATTGCCGAAGAGTGCGCGCTCTTCGGTCGTTGTCATGGCCCAGTACGCCGCCGGCAGCACTTGCATGCGCCCGTCCACGCCGAGCACATCCGGGCTCAGATCGCGAATCTTGGTCGGGTCGAGCAGGCTGATTTGCGAAGCGATCGAAAGGCTTGCACCGAAAACGCGGAACACGTTCTCCGGGGTGAGCTTTAGCATGCGGCGCCGCCTTCAGGCGGCTGCGCGAAGCCGAGCATGTTCCTGACCATCTTTTCGACAGTTGGATTGCGCCACGAGCGCAAGAGCCCCTCAATGGCGTCCTCGAACGCCATCTCTTGCATGTGCATCATCCCGGCCGCGATAGCTGTCAGCGCGCTAAGCCCAGCGGATGCGTCGTGCCCGTAGAGAGCAGCCGCGAGCTTCGCCATGATCTCCCGCGTCTCGAGCTCCAGCTTCTGCAGCTCTTCAGGGGTGAACGTCTTCTCCACCATGGTCCCTCTCCAGCAGCACGCACCACCCATCTTCTCGCCCGTGCAAACAGCACTTGTTGCAAGCAAACTTCGGGGTCGCTTGCTCTCCGAGGTGGTCATCGTAGAGCCCGATGCAAGCCGCAGGCTCGGTGCAATCGCCGCACTCGCACTGCGCCTCAATGGGCATGAAGCGCGGTAGCATCTTGCCGTTCGGCCACAGCACCAGCTCGTTGAACATCTTCCACGGCCGAACCCAGACCTGCCGGCGCTTGTGCGAGACGTACACCGCCAGCTCCTCTTCGCGGTCCTCCGAGTTACGAGCGATGAAGAGCAGGGTGTAGGTATCACCTTTATAATGTCGATATGACGCCAGTTTGAAAGGCGCCGTCGTCTCGAGCGAGGCCAGCGTCATGGAACGAGGCCCTGCCAGTTCTTGCCAAGGTGCATCTCTGCGCACGTCTCGAGAGACTTCGCGGCGATCAGGAAGTTGCGCAACGTAGTTTTCACCATCACGGGCTTTCCCTCGACCTCGAACACGAGCATCGCGCAGGGCATCCCTCGGCTAGTCCCGTGCAACTGCATCAGCACCGCCTCGAGTCTCTCCGCGCCGTATTCGAGGCCGCGCTCGCGCACGAAGTCGTTGACCAACTGCTCGTCGAGGATGACTCGGAGCGGCGTCACGCTGCCCCCGGCCGCGGCGGCTTCCACGGGCTATTGCAGCCGCAGCTGTCCCCATGAATGTGGTGCTCGCGCGCGAGGCGCGCCTTGGTGGCAGATATCTCCTCCGGGGTCGGGGCCTCCCAGCTGCCGCAATCACATGGCCGTAGCTGCTGCCACGGCTGCCCGTAGGTCGCGATGCCCGCGAGCGGGTCCCCGCTACCGTGGATCAGCATCACGCGCACCTCGCCGGTCTGCGGGTCGTGCGAGTACGTGCCGATCCTGTAGTGGTAGGCAGGGTTCTCCGACGTCCGGTAACAGCGATACGCCGGAAACCTTCGCGCCACCTCGCGCACGTGGGGAGGGTAGCGCTCCGTTTCTTCTTCCCAGGTCTTGTACCGGGGGTCTACGATGATTTCTTCCATAACTTGTTTCTCCACCAAATGTCGCAGAAGACGTGTTATGTATCCTTTGCCGGATCAGTACGTGCGCCGCCCTTTGTCATGCAGACCTCGCCCAGACTGCACGCGCCTCACGAAGCTCGCGGTCACCAAGGCGCGTGCGTAGCTTCTCCGCGGTGCACAGCCAGCAGTCGCATAGGCGCATTACCTTGGTGCGACGGCGAAGCCTGCGCGGCTCTTTGGCCGGTCGACGGGATCGGCTCATGCAGACCTCCCCATCCCCAGCTGCCACCCCATATAAAAAGGCCCCGCACACAGCCTGTCACTGTGCACGGGGGTGGGGGTACGCTTTGCGCTTGAGCTACGGGTCTCGAAGAGGCCCGCCGGGTCGCGAGGCCGGATCTCACCCCCGTCCAGCCAATCTAGCACGGAGTGCCTCCCTCGGTACCTGCGCGCGACTCCAGCACCACGCGCAATGATTCCTCCCACGGCGCCTCGCGGATGAACGCCGCCACGTCCTCGACGCTGACCGCGCCACCACTCTTGGAGGCGAGGTTATCGTACGTGATCGCCGCCAGCGCACGAACGACGCTCATCGCGATGGTGAGTTCCGCAAGCGCAGGGTCGAGGTGGCTGGTCGCTGCCTCTCCCGCGCGGCGATACTGCTGTATGAGGTTCGCGACGACATTTGGATCTGGATATCTTTGCATTCACTCCCCCGATGACTTCCACGCGAGCGGTGGACTCTGGTGCATCGCAAGCGCCGCCTGTGCGAGCAGCCGTGCCAGGTCGTCCTGCCCCTCGACGGTTGCGATGACGACCACCTGATCCCCGAACTGGTGCACCACCGTGGGCCCGGCCAGTGCGACCACGAACACCCCATGCTCGATCAGCAGCTCGTCCATCACCGGTTGCAGCTTCGCACCAACCAGCGCTTGTACCTCGTCGAGTGTCATCGCTCTGCGCCCCCTCGAATGTCGAACAGAAGATGTCGTCTGGCTTCAAAGGCAGCCAGCAGCCGCTTACGAGAGCTTCTCTGCGCGCAGCGTGCGCAGCTTCCACTGAGACCAGAAGATGAGGCTGGCCATGCCCGCAAAGTGCGGCGCGTACCAGGGCACCCAATCGAGTATCCACGCGTAGAGCAGCACCCAGCAAATGCGCGTTTGCCACGCCATCCATCGCTGGGGAGTCATGGCTCTATCACCGGTGACTCGTCCGCGAACTCGAACATCTGCACCGTGCGAGGCCTGCCCTGCGCGTCAACACCGATTACCTCGATCGGGTTCATGGCGAACAGCCCGCCACCCGAGTAATCGCAGGGCCCCGGTTCGCCAGCGCTGCCGAACGCCTTGCGCCGCTGCCTCATCCAGCCCCCGATGCACGCGAACGCGACCGCACTCGCGGGCGCGCCGACCTTCTCCCAATCAGCCGGCGTCGCCACGTGGCCGCAGACCGGGCAGCGGAAGCGCCACTTGCTCTGATCCCCGCCGTACAGCAGCGCGCCGCGCCTGCGCCAGTCGTTGAGCGTCATCGTCGGCATCAGCTCCTCTTCAGCTGTTCTCCACGCAGCGCGTTCAGGTATTCGGTAAGCAGTGAGATGGTGGTGTCCCGGCCGATCGAGGAGATGTGCGTGTAGAAGCCGCCCTCCCCTTGGTTCGTCAAAAGCAGCACGAACTCGTCCGAGCGCGGGATGTTGTTCGCAATCAGCTGCGCTAGCCCCCGTCCTCGCGCTTCGAGCACGGCGAGCGGCGTCTGCTCTGCCGGCTTCGCGAGCCATGCGATCACACCGCGCGCAAGCGTGAGGAGTCGCAAGATGTGCGCGTCAGGGTCGTCCTTGAGTAGCCGCTGCCACGCCGCAATCACCAGCGTGAGCGCGTCGTCAGGGCCCGCTGCGAGCTCGCCCCCGCGCGCGACGCGCTGCTCGAGGTCCGCGGGCGGGTCGCCGAGCTGCTTCGGGTTGGTCTGAATGTTCGTGTTCGAGTCCGCCATGACCCCACGCGCGTGGGGCCGAATGCGTGGGCCATCGCCCTGCCGGATGCCGAGTGTGTCGCAGATCATCTGCACCAAGCCTCGCGAGGTCACCTCCGCGTCTGCAGGTCGATCCCAAGGTCCGAGCCACACCATCGGAGAGTGCGTAATCGGGTCCTCCCCAATCGTTGTACTCGGAATGCCTCGCAGAGCTTCCACGACGCGATCGAGCGCTTCCTCGGGTAAGCCCGTTTCACGCACGAAGCCCAAGTCCACGACGCCGTAGTGCTTCCCCTCGCGCTCGATCAGCGACGCGCGAACGCGCAGCTCTTTTTCTTTACCAGCGTCCACCGGCTTGCCTCTCTTCTCGCGCCAGCGCTTCTTCACCGGTCACCGTCCCGCTTCGCGCGTTCGCGTTCGCGTTCGATGCGCTTGAGCCGCTCGTCCTCGTACTCCTCGCCCTTTGAAGCGATCCAGCACAGAAGACCCACGACACTTAGACCAGCGAGGCCGCACCACAAGATCGGGTCATTCACGTCCACACCTCGATGATCTTTGGGTCGTCCCCGGGACTTCGATCCATCCGCGCGAGACCCATCTGCACGCACCACGCCCGCGCCTTGTCGAGGCTGCGAAAGAGTGCGCACGTCTTGCGCGCCACCACGGTACCCGGGCCGACGTCGAAGGGGCGCACCACGAAGAACTCCGGGTGGTCGCTCGGGTGGTCGTACAGCACGTACTGCGTGAGGCGCTCGCGACTCGGCTGCAGCGCGTGCGACGTGATCGGGCGCTTCGGCGCCTCGCTCGTCTTCACCCAGTGCGCGTACTCCTCCCACGACCAGCCGAGCCACTCGTGCAGCTCGAGCGCCGAGTCACTGTCATGCCAGGCGTCGATGGACTCGTCGATCGCCTCCTTGCTGCAGTCGCCGGGGTCACGGACTGGATTCGGCATGGTGCAACTCGTCGTAGCTCAACAGGAGAAGCTCGAGGGTCGAGAGTGGGTCGCTCTCGCTGCGCGTGGTCGGCCCGTTCTTGCGCAGGATACGCGCCGCCCCCTCGATGAGCGCGTGCAGCTCCTTGCGCGTGTACCGGCCCGTTATCGCAAGCCGGCGTCCTTCGATCAGGTTGCTGGTGGCACCCCGCACGTAGCCGGAGCAGAACACACAGAGCTCAACCGCAAGCCCCTCCTTGTAGCGTGTCGGGTTCTGCTCCGGCGGCACCACCTTGAGCGTCAGATCTGCGTGCTTCGGGATGGTCCCGCTCTCCAAGTGCGAGCAACGCATTTTCTCGCGCCCTCCCCCATGGCTGATCTAGGTTTTCCATGCACCCTTGGATTCGAGGCGACACTGCAGCCCAAGGGTGCCAGCGCGGCGGGTCGGGCAATCACGCTCCCCCGCCGCCCGTTTTACTGGCTATCGCACTTCGG
>JACCDR010549602.1_pt1 | contig 27249 bp, 12 predicted proteins | sample 7446431 | NCBI WGS metagenome assembly JACCDR01 (sample SAMN15323443, study PRJNA562643) | freshwater metagenome | isolation source: river surface water | place: USA:Blue River Watershed | collected 2017-08-17 | reverse complement strand
CTTGCAAATACCTCTACAACCAAATGCACCGTTGCTACAAAGGCATGATTGCCGCCAAGCTTATCGACAGCCATCAATTTTTAGACATCGCCGAGAAGCACCATAAATACATGGTTGCCAATGGTGCCACCGACGACGATTTTGTGGTATATGAGCGATTGATGAGCTTTTTGCTGTACGTTTCAGCGAATTAAAGGTTATTTGTTATCCGTTATCTGTTATTTGTTTGTCTTGTAGGGCAAAACATCATGCGAGGAAACCTTCCTATAACTTGCATAACTCATGGCATGAATTGCTCATGCCATGAGTAAACAACACACACATTTTTAATCTTAGCTTTCGTGAAACCATAAAAACAAGTTGAAACTGATTTTAAAACAGAGCAAACTACTTACACTCAGCGTATAAACCCCTGTTTTGTAGAAAAAACAAGGGTTTATTTGTTTATATGAATAATAATTATAAAATTTCTATGATATTTTCTTCCGCTTATTGTATCCTGTATTGAGTTTAATACACCATTCGCATATATGATTGTATCCCCAATGGCTTATCTTCCTCATCTATCGCTTATCTCTATTTTACTGTTTTGTTGACTAAACTTACATTCACTAACTTAACTATTGAAAGAATATGGCTAAATGGAAAGTCTATCTATCATCTACCTACAAAGATTTGAAAGATGTACGAGGCATTTTGATTAATCTTTTTCAGAAACAGCTCCAAAGTAAATTTGAGCTAACTACCATCATGGAATGGATGTATGACGATGGCAGTCAAACGCCCTTTCAAGAAGATTGTAAAAGAGCCGTTGAAAATAGCCACATTTATATCCTGCTGCTAGGCAACGAAGTAGGGTCATATCCGCCCAACGAAACCCGTACTTACACTGAAATAGAGCTAGATACCGCCAGAAGTACCGATAAGAAAATCTTTGTGCTACGCCTCAAAGATTTTAATGTAAAACCAGAATATCAGGAAAAACACGATGAACTTTTAGCCAAATTTAGAGGAAAAAATATCCATATTTTTGAAGATGAAACATCCTTGGTGAAAAGTTTATACGACTTTCTCGTACCTTTTGCCAGTCAAAGCCCTATTGATTTTAGCAATCCATACAAAGGGCTAAATGCTTTTGAAATGAGTGATGGAAAATATTTTTGTGGCCGCAACACAGAGGTGACGGAAGCCATAAAAAAACTGGTTGCCACAAATACCCCCTTATGTGTGATAGGTAATTCGGGCATCGGCAAAACCTCTTTTGTGCAGGCTGGCGTAATGTACCAACTCCTGCACAACGAAGCCTATAAAAAATACCACAACTACCGCCCCATTGCGATGAATCCGGGCAGTACGCCTTTTACCAACCTGAAATTCAAAGCGGACATTACTTATTTTGATGAATTTGAAGCCTTCGACCGAAGTATTTTACTCCTCAATCAATTTGAAGAAGTAGTTACCCAATGTACTAGCCCCGAAGCCATTAGAGAACGAGATATACTCTTCAATTTTCTCGACCAACTTACAGCCAAAAAGGAAATCCATTGCCTCATTATTGTGACATTTAGGAGTGATTTCCTTTCGCAATTAGTCAACTTCGATTTTATCAAAAAAGCTAATGTGTATGCTTTGCGTAGTTTGAGCAACCTTAGCTCTACCAAATGGGAGGAGTCTATCCGTGAAATCATCACACAGCCCGCTCATTTACACGGCGTTAGTATAGAGCCCGAACTGGTTAATTTATTGGTAGAGGATATGCGCAACATGGACAGCTCGTTGCCCCTACTAGAATTTACCCTCGAAAAACTTTGGACAGAAGAGCTTCTCAAAGACGGTTACATTACCACTAGGGAGTACAACAGCATTACAGGGCTAAAGGGTATGGGAGGCGTTGTAGCCACTCACGCCGCTTCAGTTTTGACACATATTACGCAAGGAAACGCACACAAAGAACAGATTGTTAAAAGTATTTTTGTCAATTTAGTAGCCGTCAATAATGCCCAATCGGATATAAAACGCACCGTTGCCAAAAAGTCTTTATTCAGCAAATTAAGCTCCTATCCTACCGAACAAGTACAAGAAATTTACGAACAACTCATAGGAGAAGAATGTAGGTTATTGGTAGAAAGTATTGGAAAAAATGAGGCTACGTATGTGGACATTGTACATGAAATTTTGATTAGAAAATGGGAAAGCCTTCGGGTATGGATTGACGAACGAAGAGACGCTCTCGAATACAAAAATCGTTTGATAGAAGATTGTGAGGCTTATAAACAAAAGAAACTAAATGTAGAACTGTATGGCCGAAAGCAATTGAAACAATACGACGAATGGCTCAAGGCAAACCCAGATTTACTAGAATCGGAAATCGAGGAGTTTACACAAAAATCAAAAACACAACTCAAACGCCAATACACCATCGCTGCTGTAGTAGCTTTATTTTTGCTCGTTGGCATACCATTAGGACGCTATTTGTACAAGCGAAATTCATTTAATAACACGATTTTACCTAATACAACTTTTCAACAACAGCTAGAAGCGGTAGGCTATAAGCCCGATGCTTTACATAAATTGACCATAGATGCCACCAATGCCAATTTGCTTGAAGACTTTATGCAATACAATAACGTGGGCGCCATTGATACGCTTGTATTACAAGATAATATCCACGAAATACAGGAGATTATTCATACCCTAGATAATAAAAAAGCCATCAAAGTACTGCAAGTCAAACACAATGCCAGCATCGAAAACCTGCACTTTGTAGAAGAGTTGCCTATGCTTCGTTCTTTGAGCATAGAAGAATGCCCCTATTTAGACAACCTAGAAGGCATCGCTCATTTGAAACAACTAGAAACGTTGGTCCTTCGTGAGAATGTTAGTTTAACTACTATTGAAGAAATAAATCCCAATTCCATTAAGCACTTAACGATTCAAGACTGCGAAGATATAGAAGATATAGAACTTTTAGCAGAGCAAACAAACTTACGCTCTTTACGCCTTAAAGGCGACAACATCTCAGATATTCTAGGTTATTTGGGAGAAAAATGTACCATCACGCAGCTATACATAGAAGATAATTATACCATTCAGTCGCTTGAAGACCTCCCTGTATTGAATAGTGTTACATCACTGACGCTATCTGAAATAAGTAAACTTGATAACCTCAATGGGCTTGATAAGAAGTTTAGCAATTTGAAAAGTTTATATCTTACCAACAACAGAAAGCTACAAGATATTACCACGCTTCAAAGTTTACCTAAACTCAGTACTTTGTATATCAATGGAGAAAACATCACACCGCCTTTAGATATAACGCTAACGTATTTGTCGAACCTAGATTCTTTGAGTATTATTGGTTGTACTCTTACCCAAGTACCCTTGCTAAATAATCATCCTAAGTTAAGGTATTTGTATGTAGAAGACGTTGACCGTGATATTTATACATCAAAAGAAATAGGAGAACTACCTGCTCTTCAAACCTTAATTATAAAAAATGATGCTTCGCTTGATTTAATGGGTATTGAACAGTTTGTCAACTTAAAAAGTTTGTTTATCCGTGCTGATAAAATATCCAATCATGAAAATATGTACCAACTCACCCAACTTGAACACTTAACACTAGAGCGAGCAGATAACATCGACAACCTCCGTGTGCTTGCTGGTTTAAGTAACCTCACCTCTCTAGCCCTGATTGATAATAATATAGAGCATCTTGATGGCATAGAGTCCCTAAAAAAATTAAACGCCTTTACGCTTCAAGGAAATTTTTTTATAGAAAATAAGAAAGGCTTATACTCCCTCAGCAAGCTAGACAAACTTGTTTCTTTAAAATTGATTGACAATCCTTCCCTGAAAAGTGTTGACATCGTAAAAAGTCTAACAAATCTTCAACACTTAACCATCCTAGGCAACAATAATTTAACAAAAATAAAGAGTCGAGACCTGATGAGCTTATCAAAATTGCAGGAAGTCATAACCGATAGGCCTATTGATTATAAAGAAGTGACCACGAAAAACAAAAACCTTCATTTGCATTATATATGGTAAATCAAAGGCCATATTAAATTCAAAAAAACATCACAAAGCTTACTACAAAAAAAAGGTTAGCGGAGGGCTAACCTTTTTTGTATGGCTCAAAGCTATTTGCTGCCTTCATTCTTGATGTCCTGCACTTCCTTGCGTATTTCTTGTGCCAAATCTTTAAGCGTTTGCATACCACTTCTTACACGAGTTCCTGCTGCTTGATTGCCTTTTTCATAGAATTTTTCAAAATCACTTTCCAAAGACAGAACCAAGTCTCTTATTTCTGAGAATCTGCTCATATTAGTAATCAAATTTAGGTTGATAATTGGTTAAACCGTTTTAAAATGCTTCTGAGGGCATTTTTCACAACCGAAATATATAAAATTTCCAAGATGATGCAAATTCTTTCACAAAAAAAGAATGAAAAAAGCACAAAAATCTATTAAAATTATGCTAATACCGATTGAAACTGTGCGGCCATGTCTTTATATACACCATCAGCCAAACGTTTCTGTACAATTTCAAACTGATTCATGGTATATTCTACGTCTTCTAAGGTATGAGCAGCCGTAGGAATAATCCGAAGCATTACCTGTCCTTTAGGCACGACAGGATACACCACAATAGAACAGAAAATTCCCATATTTTCACGCAAGTCTTTAATCAAAGCCGTAACCGTCAATACATCGTATTCGCCATGTAAAAATACAGGCGTTACAGGCGACGTAGTATCACCAATATCGAAGCCTCTTTTGCGGAAACCCTCCTGTAAAGCACGTACATTTTCCCATAGTTTTTCACGCAATTCAGGATGTTTTTTAATCAACTCCAAACGCTTCATCCCACCAATTACATACGGCATTGGTAAAGCTTTAGCGTAAGTTTGCGAACGCATATTATATTTCAAATACATGATAATATCTTTGGGTGCTGCAACAAATGCCCCGATAGCCGCCATTGATTTGGCAAACGTAGAGAAGTACAAATCAACGCCATCAATACAATTTAAAAATTCGTGTACCCCACGGCCATTTTCACCCATTGTACCGAAGCCATGGGCATCATCCACCAACAAACGGAATTTGAAATCGTTCTTTAGTTCAACAATTTTATCAAGCGAACCCACTTTACCCGACATACCAAATACACCTTCGGTAATCACCAAGATACCACCACCCGTTTCGGCTACTTTTTTGGTGGCACGCTCTAAGTTTTTACGCAAAGAACCCATATCATTATGGTTAAACTTGTAGTAGTCGCCCATTTTAGCTTTGTGCAAGCGGATACCATCAATCAAACAAGCGTGGCATTCGGCATCGTAAACAATCACATCACGGTAGTCAACCATACATTCGATAATCGACATCACACCTTGATAGCCGTAGTTCAACAAGAACGCATCTTCTTTTCCGACAAACTCAGCCAATTGGCGTTCAAACTCTTCGTGCAAATCAGAGTTACCCGACATCATACGAGCACCCATAGGATAAGCCAAGCCGTATTCTTCAGAAGCTTTTGCATCTGCTTCACGTACTTCTGGATGATTTGCCAAACCCAAATAGTTGTTCAACGACCAATTGAGCATACGCTTGCCGTTGAAGTTCATATATGGGCCTAATTCGCCTGTCAATTTAGGGAATGAAAAATAGTGGTGACCAATCTTGTGATAAGAACCAAGCGGTCCCATGTTGTTAACGACTTTCTCAAAAATATCCACTTTCTATCTACTGTTTTAGATTATACGAATAAAGCCAGACTTTTCTTACAAATCGCTCAAGCGAATCGGAGCGTTTTATACGAAAATTACTAAAATAATCTCAAAGTTAAATTATTATTTTGTATCTACCAAATATTGCATTAAACAAAGAATTATAAGATGAGCTTATTCAATTATTAGGAATATTTTAAGAAGTTTTTCGGCAAAATTTATAAATTAAGATTCCTTTTATATCTTGTAGGAAATTTTATGATTTAGGACTTTTCCTAAGTTTTGTTGGGTTTGACAGGATTTTTTTATTAAAAAAGTACAAAAATTATTCAAATTTTACAAGGTTCATCAACCTTTGATTTAGGCTTTGTGTATTGCGTGATTCTTGCCCTTGTATGTCAAACAAACCCTGTAGAAACTTTAGCGAATTATTGGTCTTTACAAAACAAAATCCAAAAGAAACCAAAAGACAGATGAAAAAGATTCAAAAAATTTTAGTAGCCAACCGTGGCGAAATCGCTTTGCGCGTTATGCGTACTGCTCGGGAAATGGGTATCCAAACGGTTGCTATTTATTCAGAAGCCGACCGCCTTGCACCGCACGTCAAATTTGCCGACGAAGCCGTATGCGTAGGGCCTCCGCCTTCCAACCAATCGTACTTGTTGGGCGATAAAATCATTCAGATTTGTCAAGCGTTGAACGTCGATGCCATTCATCCAGGCTACGGTTTTCTTTCTGAAAACGCCGCTTTTTGTCAGAAAGTAACCAGCGCTGGCCTTATTTTTATCGGGCCATCTCCCGAAAGCATCGAGGTGATGGGCGATAAATTATCTTCTAAACACGCCGTGGCACGCTACAATATCCCGATGGTGCCTGGCACGCCCGATGCCGTAACCGACCGTGAAGAAGCCAAACGCAAATCCAAAGAAATTGGTTATCCGGTACTCATCAAAGCCTCGGCTGGTGGCGGTGGCAAAGGGATGCGTGTGGTAGAAAAGGAAGAAGAATTTGACGAACAAATGGATAGAGCCGTTTCTGAAGCCATCGCTTCTTTTGGCAATGGAGCAGTGTTTGTCGAAAAATATATTACATCGCCCAAACATATCGAAATACAAGTATTAGGCGATAAACATGGCAACATTGTACATCTCTTTGAAAGAGAATGTTCGGTGCAACGCCGCCACCAAAAAGTGGTTGAAGAAGCTCCCTCGGCGGTGCTTACGCCTGCTATTCGGGAGGCAATGGGCAAATGTGCCGTTGACGTAGCCCGTGCTTGCAACTACTATGGTGCTGGTACAGTGGAGTTTATTGTGGACGAGGATTTGAATTTTTATTTCTTAGAAATGAACACCCGCCTACAAGTAGAACATCCTGTCACAGAGCTTATTACAGGCGTTGATTTGGTCAAAGAAATGATATTGGTCGCCGAAGGGCATCCGCTTTCGTTCAAGCAAGAAGACTTACAAATCCAAGGCCATGCCATCGAATGTCGGGTATGTGCCGAAGACCCTCAAAATAATTTCTTGCCAGACGTAGGCACACTACACACCTACGTGCGTCCGCAAGGCAACGGCGTAAGGGTGGACGACGGCATGGAAGAAGGCATGGCTATTCCGATTTATTACGACCCCATGATTGCCAAGCTGATTACCTACGGCAAAGACCGCCAAGAGGCTATCGACAAAATGATTCGTGCGATAGATGAATACAAAATTGTGGGCATTCATACCACCTTGCCTTTCTGTAAGTTTGTGCTACGCCACGAAGCCTTTTTGTCAGGTAAATTCGATACTCGTTTTATCAGTTTATATTATAAACCAGAAGTCCTCGACACGCTTCCACAGGACGAAGAAGAAATGCTCGTGGCGGCATTGGCAGGGCATTTACTCTTAACCCACAAACCCATCGCTCCAGCGGCTTCGACAGTCGGCAACAGCCCAAGTCGTTGGAAAGCCCAACGCACAAGCTTGCGTTAGAAAGGTCAATCTGATACAAACATTATGTATGAGTAATGTTTGTATCAGCCCTGTGTTTCCTTTTTCATCGACGAAGCTCGTACCATCAATTCAGAACGCACTACAATGGTACTAATGTGCTGGGTAGTAGCCTCCTCTTGCAATTGGTCTATCACATTTTTAGCCGCAATTTCGCCCATTTCAATGCCGGGATAATCAATCGTGGTGAGTTTAGGTTCAATGATTTTGCCAATCGCATCGTTGTTGAAGCCTACTACGGCAATATCTTCTGGAATGCGTATGCCGTGTTCTTTGAGGGTTTGCATACAAACAGCCGCCGAAAAGTCGTTGGTAATAAATACGCCATCGGGCAGTGGATTCATCGACAAAATATGCAGGGCAGCTTCTACGCCACATTGTTCGCTTAAATCTTTAATCAATACATATTTTTCGTCAAAAGGCAATTGCTTTGCCATGAGCGCATCTTTGTAGCCAGCATAACGCTTAAAATACACATTGCGTTGTAGGTTTGCCGTCACCAATACAATCCGTTTACAGCCTTGGGCAATCAAATGCTCAGTAGCCTGATAACCAGCACGATAGTTATCAATAATCACTTTTACGCTATCTGAATTTTCTTCAACCCTATCAAAAAAAACGACAGGGATTCCTTTTGCTTCAAATTGCCGATAATGGTCGAGATTGGGCGTATCAAAAGCCAAAGATGTAATGATACCATCTACTCGTTTTTGAAATAAATTATTGGCATTGGCTACTTCTTTGGTATAATTTTCATACGAATGAGCAATAATTATATCATAACCCGCTTGTGTTGTCACCTTTTCGATACCAGCCAATACCGACGTAATAAAATTACTGTTGAGTTCATGTACAATTACGCCAATGGTATGGGTTTTTTGGGTACGTAAATTACTGGCAATGGTATTACGGCGATAGCCTAATGCCAAGGCTTTCTCCAAAATACGTTGTTTGGTTTCTTCTTTGATTAATGGATGATTTTGCAAACCTCTACTGACCGTAGCAGGCGACAGTTCTAGGGCTTGGGCTATATCATATATGGTTATTTCTTTCGATTTATGTCTCATATCGCAAACGTTTTCGTAAAAATACTAAAAATCACAGAAGCACCATAACATTGATTTTTTTCTAAAATCAGTGTTGTGATAGACCTTTTTTATTTCATTGATGAAACCGATTAAATTTTATCTAAAATTATCACAGCGGCACCTTAGCTTATAAAGCAGAGAAATATTCCAGAAATCAAATCCAAAAGTAAATAATTATTAATCAATATTTTACTACAAAAAATGACATAAAAAACACATGATACATCATACTTTTGGGCATCTATGATACTTTTAGAAGAGATTGACCAGATAGGTAAAATATAGCCAAAATATAGCACAAATGTTCAAAACAAGGGATTTTATATGCAATCGGTTGCAATTATACCTTTTTCATTTAATTTTGTAACAAAATCAATACAAAAAATTTACAGCCAACGAAAGGTGAGCTATAAAAATACATTGAGCCATCGTTAAGTATTACTCTCCAGTTGTTGTATAGTATCTCGATAATCATTATTACTCAAATACATAACTTATGAACAGTGACCAAACCCAGAAATTATCTGTTTTAGAAAAAATTGGCTACAGTTTAGGCGACTTGGCTGCCAACCTCATTTTTCAAACACTCATGGCATTTCTTGCCTTTTTTTACACCGATATTTATAAAATTCCTGCTTCGCAAGCCAGTCTTGTGATGCTCACGGGTGGTTTTGTGGGAGCTATTTTCAATTTGGCAATGGGGGCAATTGCCGACAGAACAAACACCAAATGGGGAAAATTTCGTCCTTGGGTATTATGGACAGCCATTCCTTTTGGCATCTTATCGCTGATGGCTTTTTCAACGCCCGATTTGGCCGACAATGGCAAGTTTTTGTATGCCTTGGCTACTTACATTTTGTTGGTTGTGATTTATTCTGCCAATAATCTTCCTTATTCGGCTTTGAGCGGTGTGATGACAGGCGACATGAAAGAACGCAACAGTTTGTCGTCCTATCGTTTTGTAGCAGTAATGTTGGCACAGTTTATCATCCAAGTAATTTTACTTCCAGCAGCTATTGCCGTAGGACATGGCAATAAGGCGGCTGGTTTCGAGAAAGTAATGTTGGTTTTTGCCATTACGGGCGTGCTTTGTTTTTTGGTCACATTTTTCACGACGAAAGAACGCATCACCCCTCCTATCGCCCAAAAAACACCCATCAAAGACGACCTTTCTGATTTGATTCACAACCGCCCTTGGCTCATTATGTTGGCACTAACCATATTGGTTTTCATTACTTTAGCACTCAAAGGCGGCATGAATATTTACTTTTTTAGGTATTATCTTTCAGAGGCGAGTCAGGTTGCTTTTTTAGACAGCATTGGGTTTAAAAGCCTTCTTGCTCAATTGAGTACCATTTTTGGCGAAGCAGCTTTTACCGAGTTTAGCCAATCAAATAGTGCACCTTACGCCGTTTCGAGTGTAGTGAACGCCGCCAGTACCATTGCCATGATTGTAGGCATTTTTTTCTCAAAACCTTTAGCCGACCGCTTCGGGAAACGCAATATTTTTAGTTTCTTCTTGGTATTATCAGCCCTTTGTTTGTTTTCACTTTATATTTTATCGCAAGAAGCCATTACAGCCGTATTTTTTATCCAAACCTTGCATGGCTTGTTGTATGGCGTGACGATTCCGTTGTTATGGGCGATGATTGCCGATGTAGCCGATTATAGCGAATGGAAAAACAACCGCAGGGCCACAGCCATCATCTTTTCAGCGATGATTTTTGGCCTAAAAGTAGGCTTGAGTTTAGGCGGTGCGATTGCCACTTCTATGCTCAGTTTGTTTGGCTACAATGCCGAGAGCAGTCAGCAAACAGCCAGTGCCGTACAGGGCATCAAGCTGTTGGTGAGTGTAATTCCGGGCAGTATTTTTATAGTGGGTGCCAGTCTTTTATTAGGATATATCATTGATAAATCGCTAGAAATCACCATTGAAGCAGCTTTAAAAGAAAGAAGAAAATAGGATTTTTACTCCAAAATTAACGAACATTTTACCAATATGCCAGAACAATCAATTGCTCATATCGACTTTGACAGCATTCATGAAAAGGCTATTTCACAGCCATTAGTCAAGCATATTTATACTGCCGACCCTTCTGCTCATGTTTTTGACGGAAAAATTTATATTTATCCTTCTCACGACATCGAAGCGGGCATTCCATTCGACGACTTGGGCAGTCATTTTGCCATGGAAGATTACCATGTTATTTCTTTAGATTCACCAGAATCGGAGGCAATTGACAACGGCATTGCCTTGCACGTAAAAGATGTACCATGGGCCAAACAACAAATGTGGGCACCCGATGCAGCTACGAAAAACGGCAAATATTATCTGTATTTTCCTGCTAAAAATCAACAAGATATTTTCCAGATTGGCGTTGCCGTGAGCGATAGTCCAGTAGGGCCATTTGTGGCAGAAGCACAAGCCATTGAAGGGAGCTACTCTATCGACCCAGCCGTTTTTGTGGATGACGACGGAGCAGCCTATATGTATTTTGGTGGCATTTGGGGCGGACAATTGCAGTCGTATCGCAACAACCAATACAGTCCCGACAACCTCGAACCACAAGGCGATGAGCCTGCTCTTGGGCCACGTATCGCCAAACTCAGCGATGATATGTTGTCGTTTGTAGAAGAAGTCAAAGAAATCATTATCACCGACGAGCAAGGAAATCCGCTTGTTGCCAGCGATAACGACAGGCGTTTTTTTGAAGCCAGTTGGGTACATAAATACCAAGGCAAATACTATTTTTCGTATTCTACAGGCGATACCCACTACTTGTGTTATGCTCTCGGCGATAATCCTTACGGGCCGTTCACCTACGCTGGTCGTATATTAAACCCTGTAATTGGCTGGACGACCCACCACTCCATTTGTGAATATGAAGGCAAATGGTATTTGTTTTACCACGATTCAACGTTATCGAAAGGCATTACACATTTGAGAAACATCAAAATGGCTGAAATTACCTACGATGAAAACGGCTTGATTCAAACGCTAGACCCTTATCGGGAATAAATTTTGCCATAGTATTGGATGTCGGATTGATACGGCATTGGGTCTTTACATCCGACATCCAACTTATACATATTAGTGCTTTGTCAGGATAACCATTTTTTATTGACTATGTACAACATTCAAAAGTCGCAGCCACCAATGTTCGTTTTATTGGTGGTATTTTTATTCATTCACGTTGCTTCATTCGCTCAATTACGACTGCCCAAACTCATGAGCAATGGCATGGTATTGCAGCGAAACACGGCACTTCGTATTTGGGGTTGGGATACTGCCGGTGAAAAAATAAGCCTCCGTTTCAATCAAAAAACCTACAAAACCCAAACCGATGCCAAGGGCTATTGGCAAGTTACGTTACCAGCCATGCCTGCTGGTGGACCTTTTGAAATGGACATTGCCGACCGCCATACCAAACTTACCATCAAAGATATTTTAATCGGTGAAGTATGGCTTTGTAGTGGGCAAAGCAATATGGTGCATCAACTCAACATTCATGACGTAACCTACGCCAAAGACATTGCAGAAGCGAATAATACCTTTATCCGACAGTTTTTAGTACCGATAAATGCCTCTTTACAAGCTCCTCAAGAAGACCTCACTGGCGGCCAATGGAAAGCCGCTGTACAAGAAGAAGTTCGTCCGTTTTCGGCGGTAGCTTATTTTTTTGCACAAAAAATCTACGAACAATACCATGTACCCGTAGGTATCATCAATGCCAGTGTTGGCGGCACCCCCATCGAAGCTTGGACGAGCGAAGAAGGCTTACAGGCATTTCCAGCCATGCAAACCTTAATACGGCAAAACAAAGATACCGCTTACGTCAATAGCACTAACCGTAAAAATGCGGCTTATCTACGCAATTTGCCACAACCTAACGACCAAGGATTGAACCAGCGTTGGTTTGAACCCAACTACCAAGCCAAAAATTGGCGAACCATTGCCATTCCTGGCTATTGGGAAGACCAAGGCATCAGAGATTTAAACGGCATTGTTTGGTATAGAAAAGAAATCAATATTCCTGCAAGCATGGTAGGCAAACCAGCCAAGGTATTTTTAGGACGTATCGTAGATGCCGACGAATTGTATATTAATGGAAAAAAAATAGGAAATACCGCTTACCAATATCCACAACGCAGATATACTGTGGCAAATGACGTATTGAAAGAAGGTAAAAATCTGTTTGTTGTTCGAGTAACTAATACAGCCGGCAAGGGCGGCTTTGTGCCAGATAAGCCTTATTGCATTTTTGCAGAAAAAGATACCGTCGATTTGAAAGGCTATTGGCAATACAAAGTAGGGGCTGTTTTTCAGAAATCGACCGAAATGCCTCCGCCAGCCATCAATGCCGCCATGCAACCCACAGGGCTTTACAATGGCATGATTGCCCATGCCAATAAATATGCCATCAAAGGCGTATGTTGGTACCAAGGCGAAAGCAATGCCTCTCAGCCCAAACAATACGCCCAATATCTACCAACCCTTATCAACGATTGGCGAAAGCAATGGCAAAACGAAACCTTGCCTTTTTTATACGTACAACTCCCCAATTTTATGGAATATGATTACTCTCCTTCCGAAAGCAATTGGGCTGTCCTGCGTGAATCGCAAGCCAAAGCATTGGGCATACCACAAACAGCGATGGTCGTAGCCATTGATTTGGGCGAATGGAACGACATTCATCCTGATAATAAAAAAAGTGTAGGCGAACGCCTCGCTTTGGCGGCCCGAAAAATTGCCTATCACGAAAACCTTGTTCACACAGGCCCTTTATTTGAGTCGGCAACAGTAGAAGGAAATAAGTTGGTTTTACAATTTAGCAATATAGGCGGTGGACTTATCTCGAAAGACGGCGAAGCCCTGAGCGAATTTGCTATTGCAGGCAAAGACAAAAAATTTGTATGGGCAAAAGCCATGATTCAAGACAACAAAGTGCTTGTTTGGAGCGATGCCATCAGCAATCCTGTGTATGTACGCTATGCTTGGGCCGACAACCCCGTCAATCCTAATTTGAGTAATCAAGAAGGACTTCCAGCGGCTCCTTTCAGGACTGATGAGTAGTTGTATAAAATACTTCGGAGGTTGAATTGGGTTACTTGGTAAATAGGAGCTAACCAAGTATTCTTTGGTTAGCTTTTTTTGTTTTTCATTTTTGTTAGGTGTTATTTTTAAAATATAGGGCAATAGTCTATTACCCCATCAAGAGATGGGTAACTATACGTTTTACATTGCTAGAACGGTTTATTTGGTGGTTCACTCAGAGGTAGCCCGTAAGGTATTTGCCTTTTTGCTAAAAAGTTTCTTACTCATTTTAGAGGCATTGGCAGCATGAACACAGAAGAAAATCCAGATAATTTCATTCTCTTGGGTGCGAGCCTTATTAGCTCTTGCTAGGTAATGGTTTTTGATATTTCCAAATGCTCCTTCCAAACGTGTTCCTCTATCGACTGATAAAATTTCTCTCAACTTCCGTTTTTGTTTAGGAATGGTTTCATCTTTTGGGGTAGCACCTTTGGGCGTGAAATTATGATTGATTCCTTGTTGTGAAGAGATACTTCGGTTTTTGTTGGTATGGTAAATTCTATCTGCGGCTGCTTGTTTGACGGTTTCAAAATGCTGTTGATGATGGTCAATCGTAGATTCAAACCGTGTTGTTTCATTGAAATTGTCGAAACTGACATACTCAATAAAGTCAAAGTTATCTACCTGATAGATATGGATTTTTGCTCCAAACTCTAAGTGTTTATTTTCTTTGCCTCTGATGATGGTGTGTAGAGAAACAATACGATTTTCAATCTTGCTTTCAGGCTCGTCAAAGTAAGTTTGTTGTTGCTCTAACATCGTTTTAATGACCACTAATTACTCTTGATGGCTTTTTTAAGGTGCTTTTCTGATAGAAAATCCAATTGCTTTATCATCACATCCACATGATACAAGAGGGCTTTTTGGCGTTTGAGTCGCTTTCGATGAGATGGCTTTTTGAGCATCGTTGTTTGTTCTTCTGCTCTTTATACTTATTACGAGGTTTGGCTTATTTAACAACTTTATAAACCTCCTTGATTCGAGCGTTTAACCATTCCATCGCACGCCATAATAGCTTGATGCTCGTCGGATAAGTAATGTATTATTCCACACAAGAAGCATCCATCTTGCAAACACGTTTATCCGAAATATGCCCCTTCCAATGACCTTTAAGGATGCTCTGAAAGAAGTTGGAATCCATGTGATGTCCAAACTTTGTCCGTCATGATGATAACAGCGTCGTATCTTTAATACTTTCTCCCTCTTGAAGAGTAAGACCACAAAAGAGTTGATAGCCAATGTTTAGATTGAGGTTCTCTATCAGTTTGGCATCGCTCAAGCCTTCATAATGTTTGAGAAACATCACCGATATAGAGCTTGTTGCACATCAAACTAGGACGACCTGCTGTGCTTTTGGGCTTGGCAAATACAACACTACTGCTCAATGAGGCTAACGGTAGCACTTGCCAGACCTTACCAAGAGAGCTGTCTAAGAAGCTGTCTATCACCCAAGATGAGTAACGAAACTCAAATTTTTTTTAGTTCCCGAATTTTATTCTGATTTTGCATTCTTATAAATTTAGTGAAAATTTGAAAACTCAGCAAAACTTTTCAATATGCTAAAAATCAAAACTTTAACAATATGATATTTTTGTTAAAAATAGATTTTGCAAGCTTTTTCGCTCATAAATCCTTGTTCAGCTTCTTAAACTAAGCTTGAGTTAAAAATCAAAACATAAGAAACCAAATTTTCTATGGTTTTCTTGAAAAAATTAATCAAAAACCAAATTATCAAAATTTAAAAATATCTCATTTTCAATTAGTTAATACTTTTACTGAGTTTTCAATAATAAGCTATTTATTTTGCCAGAATAGACCAAATAACTTTTAAATTAAACACCGATTAAATCAGATTTAATACCTGTTCCCATTATCTTTAAAATACTAATCGCTCTTGTCATCGCAACGTATAAAAGCGATTTTTCACTATGCAGATATGCTTCTTTTTCTAATAAAGACATTTGTTCGAGTTTCTGAAAATAGAGTGGGGCGGTTCTATTATTCACATCAGCCAACAAGACAGCTTTAAATTCCAAACCTTTTAAGTTATGAAATGTTGAAAGTATTACACTATCATGCTGGCTGGCATCATTCCTATTATTTTCTTGATAGGGAATCTTTTGTTTGTGTAAATAAGTCTTTATCTCTCTCATCGCATCCTTTGTTCTTGTTCCAACAGCCATTTCACTATAATGATACCCTCTTGCTCTTAATATTTTTATACATTCTATCAAGTAAGTAAATTCTTCTTCTTTTGTTTTGAAAGATTGATAAATAGGCTTTTCTCCATGAAAGAGGGAATGATAACCTCTGAGCTTTTCAGCTTCTCCATCAAAATCATCGTAAGCCAGTCCCTGTATTGCACTCACAGCTAATCGCTTAATCTCCTCAGAAGTGCGATAATTAATTCTCAACTGTTTGCTTCTATTACCTCTAACCGAAATGCCTGCTACGGTAAAATTAATTTTACGTGCATATATCTTTTGGTAGGGGTCGCCGACTAAAAACAAATCATCATTTTTTTCTTCTACAAGCCCTCGTAAAAACCGTAATTCAACGTTTGAGAAATCTTGAATTTCATCAGCAATTACATATTTGAAAGGCTTATTTTTATCTTGCAGGTGTGTACATACAAGATTAAATAACTCTAATCTATCCAAATATGCTTCTTGGTGTTTTTTTTGTTCGTATAAATCAAACAATGCCCATATATCAAATCGCTGTTTACGAGTAATGGGTTTACCTCTTCCGATTCTACTTGTACTGAGGTATTCTTCCTTTGTTTGTAAATTGCTAAAAAGTTTTACACTTTGATACTCTGTTGAAAGAAAAATTGAATCGAACTCCGATAGCGTTTGCTCTAAAACATCCTCCCATAACTCCAAGCTACTTTTGGAATTATAGGTATCCAAAATTCTGATTCCTTTAGGAATAAGCCCATAATTCAAGGCCAATTCTTTTGCCAAAGAGTCTATATTCTTAATGATAACTTTTGCCATATCAACAGCCATCTTTTGGGCTAATCTATGGATATTTTCAGTCAAAGCATTAGTGAAAGTAACAAATGCTATGGGTCTTGTATCATCTTCACTCTTCTGGTTTGCCAAGAAGTGTAGCCTGTGTAATGCCACAACCGTTTTTCCTGTACCAGCTCCTCCTGTTACTTTTACTGATCCTTTAAAAGACGATTCTACCAATTTACGTTGAGATGGATGCAGAAAAATTTGCCACTTGCTGAGTTCTCCGTTGATAATTTCATTCATTAAAGTATCATCTACTTCTACAAAGCTTCGTTTGTTATTGTTACTTTGTAAGGGGTCAATCAAGCTATTGGCATGAATTTTACCCTCTGCTATTTCTGCCAGCAATTGTGTATAAGGAACGCCATCAATTAAGTAAAATAGGCGTTCATACACATCCACTGGAAGGTTTTGTTCTAAAGATTCTAATTGATTCAAATCTACAATCTTATACACCAATGTGAGTAATAACTCGGGTACACCCAAGTCGATAAGTTGTTGTTTTGAATAAGCAGCAAATAATGAAGTATGTTCTATATTGGAGTTGCTTGGTTGTTCTGATACATTTTCTGTTAATACTGTAAACAGTTGGGCTGTTTGTGTATTTTCATTCCAATAGAACACTTTGTTCTTAGCCCAGTTCATGGCCTCATCATGGTTATCTACCCATAGCAAAAAATAATCTTCTCCTGATTGTGGTACTTTTATAATAGCCCTGTATTTACCGTCAATTCGTGCTGTACGTAAATGTGGGTCTTTAAAGGTATTGATGGGTTCGAGATGAATGGCTTCGGCTTTAGAGTTTTCTCTAAACTTTTTCTGAAATTCTAATACCTTTTTTTGAATGTTTTTAGGCAACTCGAACAATTGTTCCATGCACTTGTCATGTATGTAAATTCTCATGATAATAAGGTGGCTGGGTTAAAATTAGTTATCTCAACTTGTACATATCCTGCTTTCTCAAAAACGTCTTTGTCTGCTATTGAAATAGGATTAAAGAAAAGCTTTTGCTTTTCAAAACCTAACATAGCCTCGGCAAACAGCCCTTCGTATTCTACAAAGAAACTGCCTTCTCGTGCAAAGTAAATGTCATGCTCTATCAAATATTGAATCAATGGATGAAAACTTTCTTCAAAATAGACCAAACAACTGTAGTCTTTGCTCTGATTCTCAACCGTTGGCTCTGGCGTTTCGTCTAAACACACCAATGATTCTTGAATCAAGTTGTAAAGTCGCCAGAAATTTTGCCATTGCTTTTTATCTAAGGCACTACTGAGGACTTTTATTTGAACGCTACTTTTGAGACCTAAAGTAGCTAAATGTATGGCTATATTCACAGATGAAAAATCCGTAATGTGTTCAATATCAGGCAGTACATAGCAGTCGTTAGGGTTCGTTGCTTGTTGGGTATATGCTGCTTTTACAAAATGTTGTGACAATACTTTATTGAGTTCTGGTGCATCAACAGAGGGATTCGCAAATTTGGCTTGACGCATTGCCAGTAGCAAAGCGACTTTTTTGGCTCGGTTGTCGTCTAATGGATTTTTCAAATACCACAAAAGGCGTTCAAATGAGTTGTTGGTGTCCAGTAGTTCACTGCTATAATTAAGCCAATGAGGTGTCTTTTTGTATTTTTCTATCGTTTTGGCATACTGTGTTTTATCCAGTGCCAAATAGTCTTTTTTAGCCTCAAATGTCTTTGCCTCATTGTCCTTTACAACCATGTCAAACTGTTCTATATCTTCCCATGTGAGTGTCCAAGTAATTTTATCGTTAGATTTTACGATACTTCTACGCTTTTCAAAGTCATTGAAAAAATTACTATGCTCTTTAGAGGCATGATACTGATAACCATCCATATAGATAGCTATGCTTTTGGCTGTACAAATTTCTTCTTCTGATAAAATACGCCCATCTTTTTCTGCTTCTATCAAACTGATATAAAAATCTGAACGAGTATTAAACTCTACACCTTCCGATTTACCTAAGTTAAACTGAGGGCGAATCATGTAATAATAATTATAGGCTTTCTCTACTATTTTTAGTTGATAATTGATAACACCATCCTGTTTGATTTCTTCAAATCTATTTCCTTTGCTATAATCTTGTAACAGATAGTTTCTTAAACTTCTGATAAATCGGTCTTCTAATTCACTTTCTTCTATTTGTCCGCTACCTGCCAATGTGCCTAAGCCGTTGTTGTACGATTCCCAAGCATTTGATTTTTCGGCAATTCGCTTAAATAATTGCTCTGCTCTGCTTCTACTAAGTTCTTCTTGATTGTACTGATTTGCGTAAGTATAAATGCAACGATAACACCCATCTTTGCCCGTGTGCTGGCAACCACAGTCTCGTATGGCTAAGTATGCTTCTAATAGTACAATCCTGAATTCTTCTGGATTAAAAAGCTTTTCTAAATAGCCTGTTCCTCCAGGGATAGTATCATACAACACAAGGTATCGGTCAAACCGTTGACTATGCAAGTTGTATTCTGAATAGTTACTGATGGCTATGTGCTGGGGATTGCCTTTGTAGTATCGTTTCAAACCTAATTCTAGGCCTGCTTTAAACATATTCACCGTGGCATCATTTTCAAACTCCTGAACAGGCAATAGTACTTTGAGTGCCTCTGTCTTGATTTCTCTGAATAAATATACTTCCGCAAATACGTCGTCTGACTTCCCGAGGTAGTTTCTTGTTTTGTGCTTACAATAGCCAAAATGCCAATCTGTATTTTGTTGGCGTTTTGAGGAGCTTTTACCACAATATTTGCAGGTAATAAAACCATGATAAGGAACGTCTGCTTGTTGATTGATGGTAATCTTATTCGCATCTATTTCTGAGGCTAAACCCAAATTGACTTCTGTAATAACAACGTTTTTGACATACTCAATACCAAAAGGAATATCTTTCATCCCCCAAGCTCCCTGAAGGCTCCGCACATCAAAGTGAATATGTTTTGTTATACGATAATACTCAGCATCACGGTCATCGCTGCTATCGTCGAGGGTCGAGTTTTCACGGGTATTGACAGACTTTACGCTGTTGAGCTTAACAAAAATATGTTGATTTTTGATAGATGACCACGATAAATCTTGACATTTGGGGCAATGTGTTTCATTGGCAATCACACTGTCGGCGAGGTGGTCACAATTGGAGCAAAAACGTTTGCTCAATAACACGCCTGCATCTTTCCAGTCGAAAGTATTGATGCCCGAAATAGCAAACTTATATCCTTGTGAATAGAAATAATTGTTGGGAGCAAATTCTCTCAAAGCTGTATTCGACGAGCGAACTATCTCAAACTGCTGGTCGGTTGGAATACTATCGCTGGCTTTTGCCTTATGCGATTTTACCCATGCGTTGAGCGTTACGCCCGTTTCTGGGAAAGCATAGTTGGGCAATAGCCCTACATTGGTCAAATGCTCTAATACTGCCCTTTTATCCAATAATCGTTTCAAGCCCCAAAGTGCTTTTTTCTCTGTTTCTAATAGTTTTCGCTCTTCGTCGGTATCGGCTAATTTACTGGTCTTTATTTGGGTATCTATTTCCTGTCTTTTCTCTTGAATCGTTATATATTCTTGTTTTAGTTTCTGAAAAACGCTTTTGATTCGTAGATAAAAACGCTCATCGGCTAAATGTTGCACTAACCCTTCCAATACTTTGGGGTCGCTGAGGTCGGGCTTATAAAAATCGACAAACCGAGCCAGTAATAGGCTTTCTTTCGACTTAATAAATGAGATGATACGATTGGCAAAGAAATCGACTGAACTGAGGTCTGTACTCATCAATCGAAGGCTCATTAAAATCCGAGGAATAGCATTATTCTGAGGGTCTTGGCTCGACCAATTATCTAAGCAATAGGCCAAAAAATGCCTGTACAAAATATCTTTGGCTTCCAGATAACACCCCGGCGTGGCTATTTCGCCATCCATCATATCGAGTGGTTCTTCAAAATAATATAATTCGTGGGCTTTGTTTGAGGCAAAATTATTGATAAGTGCCGCCCCAGAGGCTCGCCCAGCTCGCCCTACTCGTTGCAGAAAATTGGCACTTAGGGGAGGTACGGCATTGTTTATAGCGGTATTGAGTGTACCAATGTCGATACCCATTTCTAAAGTAGAAGTTGCAACAATAGTATTGAGTGAGTTGAAAAAGGGCCGTTCTTTAAAGTCGTTTTCTTTTCGCTCTCGGTCTTTTCGCTCTAATACGCCTGTATGTTCGCTGGCATAAATCCGAGGCGAGCGGCTTCTGTTATAGACGGCTTGATAATAGTTTTTTTGTACTTCTGCTTGTGGCTGATAGGTGCCAGAGCAGTCATATACCAAACATTTGCTGTGCTGGGTTATGGTATCGCTTTGGGCTACTGATAAAACAGCACCGCAAGTATTGCATTGATGTTGCTTTACTTTGTTTTCTACCCATACCGATGCTGGCTCTATGCTATAATTGAGTGTTGAGTCATTGCCTGCTTGGTTCATTAAGCCTGTTTGTACCATTACTTCGAGCAATTTCTTATAAAAATCATTGACAAGGGCATGGTAGTTGGGAGCTGTCTGAAACGACTTCGTAAAATAGCTTTTAAACCAGTTATTGCCCGTCGTAAAAGTACTGTCTAAAATACCTCTACTATGCAGTTGGCTGGTGACAAGCTTGGGGAAACGGCTTCTTGGATGAAAGAGTTTGTTGAGAAAATGGCGGTTATCGCCCCACCAATTGAGGTCTCTTATTTCTAAGCCATTAGTTCTGAATTTGCTCAAATAAGGGTGGTCTATGCCCCCTCTTCTGCGTATGCGGTGCAAGATACCATTCACAAAAGCTTGTAATGCTTCGTTCTGAATCATACCAAGATTATTATCTTCGAGCCATCTTTCCATCGCTGGGTAAATGGCTGCGAGTTTGGCAGGGTCAAAGGTGATGGCTGATGCTCCTGTTTTTTCAAGGGTTCTACCAATAATGGCATTATAGCCAAATTCGGCCATAATTTCCCATCTAATGCGTAGGTCAAACTCTTTTACAAATGCTTCTGTAAATTTTTTACCCTTTCGATAGTCGTGGTGTATATCTACTTTGCCTACGTAATCGGCTGGGAAAAAACGAAAATAGTAGGCTTCTTCATGATGATTGCCCGACTCATCGGCATGATTTTTCCAATAATCCACAAAGGCTTGTTGTAAAGTACTGATGTCGGTAAGCCCTTCCTGTTGGTTGATAACTTTTTGTAAAGAAGAACGAAAGGTAAAACGATAATTTCGGGCTTCTACAAAACCTGCCTGATGTGCCGCATCTTGTACGCTGTTGGTAAAGGCTAATACTTTTCGCTGCTGGTCTTTGCGTGGGTCAAGGTCGGAAGCCAATAGCTGACTTACCGTGACAGACGACATCGTGGCTATGCGTGTTCCGATAATTCCAATACTATTTTCGGCATTACAGCAAGGGCAGATGTATCGGCTACGGTTGCGGTCATCGAGTTTTCTTAGGGCTTGTATTTTAAACGAGTCGGTGTCTGGTCTATCGCTGAGTGCTAAGGTTACAGGGTGCAAATAGCGGTTTTCTGCGGTAGTGGCTTCGTATTCTTCAATAGGCGGATGCTCTTCGGTATTGATAAAATAGAGGTTTTTATGATTTTCAAAAAAATAATCATACACTTGCTTGGGGTCGGCATAAAAATGATTTTTGTTATCGTCTTTTACGCCCAACCATCCGCTTACGCCACATTCCCGACAATAGTACGAGGGCAACGCCTTGGGGTCTAATTTATCGCCTGCTTTATCTTTCCAAGTAAATACGGGTGTGGTGGCTACTGTGCGTAATACGCCACTAAGTTCTCGTATCCAAATTTGTACTTGTACATACAAAAAGGGAAAATGACGACTTGTGCCTACTTTGGCTTCGCTGATGAGTGCCAAGAGCGAATTGACAATCTCTTCCCGTGGGCTAAAGCCTCCGAGGGCATCCCATTCGGGTATGCGGCTGAATGCTGGATTGATACGGGCAAGCTCTGATAGTACCTCATCTAAGGCTTTTATTTGCTTAGAACAAATGGCTACAAGGTCTTTCACAATTTTTAGCCCTTTTAGCTCTCCGCCTAATTGTACGGCATCGCTATGCTCCGAAATCTGCCAAAGGCGTTTTTGGCGTTGAATATAGCTCTCGTAACTATCTTGTGGGGCTATTCGGCTGTCTTTTATGCCTTTGATGCGGGGCAAATAGTCGTCTTGGTCTTGTAAACCAAAGAAGTCTTGTACGGTTTCTCGGTTTTCGGTGATAATGGCTTGCTCGTCGAAATGCTCCCCAAATACTTTTTCGGCATATTGTGTCAATAATTGTTTCGATGCCTCTCCTGTGCCTATCGTTGCCGATGTTCCTACGGCACAAAGTTGCCCTTTTTCTATCCCTAATTTCAACTTTAAGCGTCGTATCAGATTGGCTACGTCTGTGCCTTGTGCCCCGTCGTAGGTATGTAGCTCGTCTAATACCAAAAACTGTAAGAGCGATGAGTCCTGTAAATTAAAATTCCAAAGGTTATGATACTCGTTGCGCATCAACGAATAATCTAACATTTTGAAGTTGGTCAATATAATATCTGGCGGACTATCTACAATCAGTTGTTTGTTTTCTATGACGTGCTGTTCGCCCATGTGGCTGGGGTACTTCTTGCGGTCTTTGCCTTCGCCTATAAATAAGCCTACGGTGAGTTTTCCTTTGAGGCGTTGGTCGGCCCAAATGGTTTCTGCCAAGCGTTTGGCTTGGTCGGTGGCTAAGGCGTTCATCGGATACATGATGATTACCTTGATGCCCCTGCGGTGTAGGTTTTGGTAACAAAAATCTAAAACAGGATACATAAAACACTCGGTTTTACCCGACGACGTTCCTGTGGTGATAAGGGTAGATTGTGGCATTTGCCCCACACTTGTCAGCCTTTGAAATGCCTTATACTGGTGGTCGTAGGGCGGAAAATTGGGCTTTATCGTGAGGGGTATTTCCTGATGCGAGGGGGCTTTTACAAAGGGTAATTTCACCGACAAATAAGGTCCTTTGAACATCCCTTCCGTTGGGTGGTTCACAAATTGATAAAAGGCTTGGTGTACTCCTTGGTTCTTAAAACCAAAAGTAGCTTTGATGTATTCGAGTATAGATTCTTTTACTTCGGAAGCTTGTTGTAATGGTAACATTTTTATCAATGGTGAGTTTTTTGAATTTTGAGTTGTGAGTGCTGAATGATGAGTTTTTTTTAATTCGCACTTGTTGGAGTTATCTCCAACAAGCTATGCGTAAGCAACAAACCACTATCATATTTTCTTTTTGTTCATCGTTGGCGAGTTGCTTACGCCCGTTTCGTTGGAGATAACTCCAACGAAGGCGGAAAAGGCGGAATTTACACCTACCTTATTCCCACCTTATTCCCACCTTATTCCCACCCTGCTGTCACCTTCCATTTACCAATTTTTCTGCTACCAATGCGTTCTATCAATCCTGCCTTTCTCAATATTCTAATGTTACTTGATATGGTTTTCTCACTCACCCCCATGATTTTAGTCAATATGCTGTGAGTAATATATTCATTTTCTTGCATCAATTCAATAATCCTTTTTTGATTATCAGTCAGGAAAATCACTGGCTTTTTAGGCAACTTTTCCAGAATAACTTCTAATTTTTGGGCTTCAAACTCAATGGAAAAACTGGCAAAATCATAATTAAAAATCGGGGATGGAATGCCGTAGTTCAAACATTCAGCTATAATCTTTACTGTGCCTCTGCCCCAAGCTTCTATCAAACCTGCTCTAAAAAAGGTGGTAGCAATGTCTGGATTGAAGGGGCGTGATGCGTGTTTCTTCTTCAATTCTTCTACAGTCCAATTTTCGGGTAGCGTGCCATCATTCCAAAAAATAATTTTATCGGCATACACACTGATTTGTATCGGTACGCCACTACTGTAATCTTTGTGTGCAATGGCGTTTAGAAGGGCTTCCCGTAATGCCATTTCTGGATAAGGAAGTTTTTCTGCTCGATGCAAACCGTCGTAGCTAATGCTGGCTTTTAGGTACTTGGTAAGCAACAAATCCATCGTTTTTTCTACTTGCTCGAACAGATACCCGTGTATTTCGTCTTGAAACAATAAATCGTCGTCTGTTCTGAAATAACCGATTTTTACAAATGCCCCTGTTACATATCTTTCAGGGTCGGCATGAAACAGCAGTACTGCTGCTCTTTTCAAATAATCGCCATCGGTTAAATGCAGTTTTTCGAGTAATATTTCGTCATTTTCCTGCAAAATATCTTTGGTAAGTCGATTGGAAACGATGGCGTTTTTTCGGAAATAAGTAAAAGCCGATTTACTCAAATCATGGGCTTTTAGGTAGGGAACTGGTACGCCGTCCCAACGTTTGCCTTGTTTTTGTAATAAAAATTTATCTAAAGCTCCGCCCTTTAGCTCTTGCTTGGTGCTACCACTTCTATAATGGTATTGTCCTTTGTAGCTGACGGGGTACGGATATGATTCTACTTTGATTTCTAAGTAGTTAAGGTTGTTTTCGGTGCATAAGTTTACGTCTATGATAATCCCCAAAATATCCCGTACTTTGTTCGGAATGTCTTCTAATAGCTTTTGGGCATCGCTCAGTCCTACTACTGTTCCTTTGTCGTTGATGCCTATCAATAGTTGTCCTCCAGAGGCATTGGCAAAACCGCCAATCCACTTGATGTACTCATCTCGCCAAGATTCTTTCCATTCTATGTTCTGATGCTCTTCCATACCTCAAATTTACTTACAATTGCTCAAACCATGCCCAAGCTTTTTCATAATCTGTTACTCTATCGCATTTTTCAAAAGGAGCATAATACACCACGGTTTGCCCAGCGTATAGCTCGCTTTTCTCAATGGTATGTTCGTAGGTTTCGCCTGCCGATAGGTTTCTGATTCGTTCCCATACGGGGCGGTCAACGCCTACGCCTGTGAGGCCTTTGCTACACGTAAACACAATGTTGCCTCGTTGGTCGTACCAAGTATCGTCTTCGTTTTGTTGTAAAACAGGAAACTGTACGTTATAAATCAAAATTAATTCTGATAAACTTAGCCCCAATGCCATGGCCGTAAGCACGTCTATTTCTACTAAAGCTTGCCTACGCTCGTACCAATTGCGGAGTGGTGTTGCCCATTCCCAGGTGGCTGTCAACGCTGCAAAAGGCTTCAGACGGCTATCTGTTTTGCTCCATTGGTCTTGGCTAAACTCGGCTCGGTAGTTTTCCTCCCAAAGGGGAGCGTAATATTTATTTAAACAGTTGAGCAACAGCGTTCTACTAAATAAATAAGGCTTGTATTTTTCGGAAATACCAAGAGGAAAAGCCGTAATTCTGCTATCTGTTAAGTTGGATGCTCCAACTGTTTTAATAAAAAAATCAAGAATTAAAGAAGAACTGATTGCTTGTAATTCTACTAAATCTTGTGTGTTTTTAAAAATAACAGAGATAAGCCCAAAAATATGACTCGTTTTAGGCGGTAAAATAGCAGAAATTAAAGTTCTTTCTCCTGTTTGACTCATCATTTTTCTAAAGCCAACTTTATAATAATCAATCCAACGGTCATACATTTCTTGGTCGTCATCGTTGGTTATTTTAAAGCCTTTGATTAAATCTGGAAACCTGGCTATATCCCCAGCAGGTATATAGTTGGTTCTGGCTACAAAATTTTCTTCAATTTGTGTATGGTCGATTATGCTGTAATCAGTATTAGCTACTTTACAAATCTGATCAGGGGACTTATAAAGTGGATTAGCTACAAAAATATGTGGTCCACTATAAATCATTTCATGGGCTTCAATAGCTGGAAACTGTGTATTTCTTTGAATAAGATTATCATTTACATCATTCGTTTCATGCCAGCCCTCTGTAATTTTAGTTTCATAATGTTCAACAGCACCATTAAAAGAACTTAATTTTTCAAGCACAGTCATAATTGAATCCGAGTGAATAGAAACCAATTTTGCTGTTTCCCATGCCTTAGAGTTCTCAAACGTCAGGGCAAGCGTTTTTAATTTTAATGATGTAAAATGAATGAGTCTTTCTTTATGAGGTTTGGTATTCCAGATAAAGCCATCGTCGCCTTCTCCTTTAATTTTAATGCCCCCACAAATCCCATAGCCATCATGAATAAAACAGCCATCAATGGTAGAAGGATGAAACAAATTATTGATTGATAAAAAAGATATGTCATTTGTTTTACCTGAATAAATTTGTAATCCAAACACGTTCCAATGTAATATTTCTGAGAAAAGCTTCAAAACATTAACAAACTGAAAATGATATTTTAACCGCTGAT